>Ga0209589_1003831_pt1 | contig 26182 bp, 13 predicted proteins | sample CowpeawhiteBW_FD_187525 | JGI IMG/M metagenome (GOLD analysis project Ga0209589, IMG submission 187525) | Root nodule microbial communities of legume samples collected from California USA - Cow pea white BW (SPAdes) (version 2) | ecosystem: Host-associated > Plants > Roots > Nodule | place: USA...
TGGTTCTATATGGTTATATGACATTAGTCTTACACATATAAGACCTTAGACACCACTTTTACACCAAAACCTTAAGGCAATGTTGTTATGGGTCTTTATTCTTATATAGTGTTTAACTTTGTCTTTTCTATCCAATGTGGGACTTTTTGACTCACACTTGGACTATTCCCAACAGAAACTATATATTAATGGGTGGTTAGAAAACAGCTCGATAGTTTCATAAAACTATGGCAGAAACAACTTTGTCACTTAAGTGATAAAAACCTTGCTAAAATTGTAAAACAAGAGTTGCTTTTATTAGAGGGTGTCTCTTGAAACTTGTTCTTATTGTCTTATTGGTAAGCAAGTTTTTCTTTTTCTTACTTATCCTCCACTTATCTTGAATTTAATTCACATTGACATTGGTATTATGGATACTAAATTAATTATTTGTTGGTCTTATGTTGTCACTTTTATTGGTGGGTGAGTATAAATATGAATATTAGTAATACTTAATTTTTTAAATTGGTTGTGAGGACTGAATGAATATATACGTATTCATCATATCTCTCTTGTCATACTTATTACTGATTTAAAACACTTATATTAAGTTTGGTTTTTAATGTAAGTTAATTTGTTGTCTTCCAAGATTTCTAATTCATTTCGAAAAATTATAAAAATCTTTAAAATTTATAATTCTCATACATTAACATAACATATACAAGATATTAATTCTTTTTATTAATCAAAATCTATCAAGTTAAATTTTTATTTTATTTTATCTTTATTATGACTTTCTTATAATGATTAATATATATATTTTATTTATTAAATTACACATAAATTCATTATAGTATTTCACATAAGTCACATAATTGAATTAATTTTGTCAATTAATTTTGAGACTTAATTTTATAACTTATTTATAAGATATATGTGATTATTTTTATTTATTTATTTTATTTCATATTTATATAATTATAATTATTTCATTATATTTGATATTAGAAAATAGAAATGTGCATATTTTTTATAATGAATATTTGATAATAAAATATTTTGTTTGTTGCATTTTTTTTATAAAAATAATATTTATTTAATATTTAAAACAGTAAAAAGATCTGTACAAGTATGCACACGAGATTGAATATACATGTTTTCTTAAATAAATGAGGATGAAATAAAAAATTTATATACTAATAAAATACGTGGTTAATGAAAATGATTTTTTATTAAATAAATTTAAAATTATCAACCCCAGGCATGTTCCCCCAAATGTAATCCCTATCACACCTTTTTAGCTCCTTAAATAGCATTTAAAATTAAAATTAACAACTTGAATGAACCATGTGTAACTTTGTTTAAATGTATTTCAGTAAGTAATACAAGTTATTGATTAAATTTTTTAATAAAAAATATTAAAATTGGTTATATGACTTGTAAATAAAGTTATGACAGGTTTTATCATAAAATTTGACATCTATGAATCATTAGTTCATTACAAAATTTGGTCATATAACTTAAAAGACAAACAATTTTATTTTAAAAATTATTTCAATTATTCTTTTCGAGTTAATAAAAAAAATTAATAACAGCTCATTATTATTAATAGTTCAATTTTCCTGAAATACTCTATTAGGGATTTAGCTTTTACAGTACAGGTGTCTCAAACATCACAAAATAATAACATCAATATCTCTTTTTTTTTTTTTTATCTTCAGTGTATTATTAAATTAATAAAAATACTATAATTAATTTAAAGTTTTTCATAGTGTGTTCTTTTTTTTATGTTTAAAACCGGAGTATTTCATACAAAATTTCTATTAAAACATGACAATATAAGCTGGGAGAGTTTTAAATAAGATGAAGATCATAAAAATAAAAATCAATAAAAGTGTGACTTATATTGGAACAAAATACAAAGACAAAAATTTATATAATATTATGAAACCTCAAAATAATATGACCTTGAAAAAAATTCTCAAAACAAAAAATGACTATAATATTAAAAATATACAAATAAAACACAACTCCTTTTACATTTAAAAATTTTAATATCAAGAAATTACAGTGAAGGGAAAATAAATAATAAAAATAATGTACATTATATTAAATTAAATCCAGCAAAATCTTTTCCTCCCTTAAAACTTGTTTCCCAAGACTTATTCTATTGATCCACCACTATACCATGTCTTCGTACACACCTCACGAAAAAACCTCCTCTCTCATCTCACATCAAAGGGTTCAAATTTTTTCCTCTCTCTTCACCCTTCAAATTTAAAATCTCAAAATCAACAATTACAAATAATTTTCTAAATAAAATGCAGGTAATGTATTAATGCATAATCACCACGATCACAATACAGTGGGGTGGTTTTCCATAACCTCAGAACACGAGGGGCATCTACCCGATATTCGACGTAGTGGAAAGGGTACCACCGTCAATTCATCCTTAAAAAAACCCCAATGCTTATAGTGCAAGATAATCTTCCCCAACACGCGTCACCAACCTAAGTGCTCCGTGATTTTCTTGGCTATGCAGATAGTCCATTCCACATAGATCCTACGTGGCATATAAAGCCATGTCAGCAATTTTGCCTCTTTGCTATAAATACCATTGCCTCCCTCACTTACACCTAATCCAGAAACCTAAACAAACAATACACAGGTGATTTTGTTTCTTCACTCTTTAACCTTCTTCACTGTTTTTCTTCCAAAACTCGTGATCCACCTCCGGCGACAGGGATCTCGCCGGTGAAATGAACATTCCGGCAAAACTATCTTCTGTCTCTACCAATAATGCACGTCTCTCTTATAATCGCAGTCATGTTTTTCAGGAAAACCTTGATTTCCAAATGTTTGCCAACTTCTCCTCTACTCTCTTAGTCTAGAAGTTATTAGATACTTCTTCCCTTAAAATGGAACATTCATGATAGAGTGGTTGTTAGATATAGGTACAAGTTTTCCTAAGATTTCTATTTTCTTGAGGTTTTCCTCCTCTGTTTTGTCATTCATGCCTCCAATGAAGATCCAACCCATCCCTGTGGATTCACAGAAGCTAGCGGTGGTTCGGAACGACCCCGTTAAGCCGGTGCTGAAGTCGCGCTTGAAAAGACTGTTCGTGTTTGACCGTCAGTTTCCAAATGTGCTGAAGACTTCCTCCTCCTCGGATAAACCTGCCGCCGGGGAGCCTCCTCAGTCCAACGGTAGAGACACGGCTGCGGAGTTCGAGCCCAGCTCCATCTGCCTGGACAAAATGGTGCAGAGTTTCATAGAAGAGAGCAACGAGAAACCGGCTCCGACCACCGCAAAATGTGGTCGCAACCGCTGCAACTGCTTTAACGGCAACAGCAACGACAGTTCCGACGAGGAACTCGACATCTTCGGTGAATCTATTTCCTCTGGCTCGTTCGGCGAAGCCAGTGACACACTCAAGGTAACTAACAAGCGAACTTCTCAAATTGCCAAAACCTAAGTTGCTAGTTCAGGATTTTCTATGCATCCAAACACTTTAGTTTGAATTACGTACTTGTCTTCTTCGCAGAGCTTGATTCCTTGTGCGAGTGTGGTGGAGAGAAACCTCTTAGCTGACACATCCAAGATTGTTGACAACAACAGCAAGGTCTACAAGCGAAAAGACGATTTAAGGAAGATCGTGACCGAAAGCCTATCGTCTCTCGGTTACGATTCTTCCATATGCATTTCAAAGTGGGACAAAACCCCAACCTTCCCTGCTGGTAATCTATTTTACTTGTTTTCCCCAATTTTTTCCGAAAAAGAAAATACCTAGTGTTGTTTAAATAATTATGGAGAAGTGATTGTTGTGATGTTGGTTCAGGTGAATATGAATACATCGATGTGATTGTGGAAGGTGAGAGGTTGATAATTGATATAGATTTCCGATCGGAGTTCGACATAGCTCGATCCACAGGGACATACAAGGCGATCCTTCAGTCCCTGCCATTCATTTTCGTCGGGAAATCGGATCGTCTTTTCCAGATCGTCGCAGCTGTGTCAGAGGCGGCAAAGCAGAGCTTGAAGAAGAAAGGGATGCATGTTCCGCCGTGGCGGAAGACTGACTACATGTTAGCCAAGTGGCTCTCCAACTCATGCACCAGGACGAATCCGCCGTCTTCCTCTAACGTCAATGGCTCGACGGAGAACTTGAGCGTCGGCGACAGTGCTGCCAAGAGTGATTGTGGTGAATTAGAACTGATCTTCGGCGAAAAAATATCGCCGGAGTTGGAGACTTGTTGCAGTGGCGAGAGGAACTTGCCACCGGTTGCGACTCCGACGTGGCAGCCACCTGCATTGAAAGTGAGGAGTGTTGAGAGAGGAACAAAGGTGGTCACCGGATTAGCCTCTCTTCTCAAGGACAAGCCATAACAAAATTTTGCACTTAGTTTTTTGAAAAAAAAAAGTTAATTAAAAATTGAAAGTATAACCAAAATATTTGGATAAGAGCAAGCCCTTTTTCTTTTGCCCTTTCAGTTTTACTCCTTTTTTTTTTCTTTTTTTTTTTTCTTACTGTTGCAAGGGGACTCTGTAAGAAGCATCATTGAGTACTCCATGTAATAAACCTGAGTAAATATTTGCAGAATCTAACTTTAGAAGAACATACATTGTTTATTTGAAGTTCCAAAAAATGCATCGAGTTATTTGTCTATATTACTGTGGAAGAACAGTAGTTGAATTATATCTGTGTTTGGGTTAATATGTGTGTAGGTTTGTAATGATTTCTTCAAACAAAAATAGTTCCATTAGCAAATTCTTGTTTGGTAATCCTGATGTATTTAGGAAGTGGGTTTTTAGTAAAAGAATTTCTGAACAGCTGAGTCTTGAACTTTCATATATGGATATTCCATTACCACTGTCTTTGAGGTTGGGTGGTTGATTTCTGAGATGGAAAGCAGGGATAGAGCAGTCACAAGGTCTCTGTCCCTATAAAGGAGACGGGTGAAACTTTTCTTTCATAAAATTTATTCATCTTTTCATTAAATTTTATCAATAGTATTTAAACTAGTATTCATGTTTTTATGACTTTAATTAGTAAGATCACAGTTTATGTTTTCATCAGACTAGTAGAAAAGCAGGTAAGGTGAGAAATGTAGTGATGTTAGTGACAGCAGCAGAGGAAGCATAAGAATGAAGGTTTGCGTTTTGTGGTTTGTTATTTTTATTATTCTTTTTTCCTTTTTATCTTTGTTTCCAATATTGCCCTCATCTCATTGTTTCATACCTTTTCTCCTTCCTTCTGCCGACACTGGTTTCCATTGCCGTGCTCGACGGCATGACCGCCGTGAACATAGTATGTCGCCACCGTCGGAGTTGTTTTCCGGCAGCTGCGATTCATTTGTTCTTTTCCTCTTTCCTTCTCTTGTTTCCCGCTTTCTTTTTTTTTCAAACCAGATATGGAAATTCTTACCCATACAACAATCCAAGAGAAATTGGAAAACGAAATTATTATTTACTACTATTAATATTAGTATTAATTATTAAACTCACTAACACGACCTTGCGAGACGTGAAAGGGAAAATCGGTGGCGGTGCTCTCTTCCCACGACGGGCCACCGCCAACAAAAGGGTTGCAGGTAGTGACGTTGTGGTGGATGAGTTGGTGCCGTGATGGTTATTGACGTTCCATCTGGGTCGACAAGGGAGAGAGAGAAAGAGAGAAAGAGAAAAGAGAGACTGGGGACAAAAAGGGAAATGATGGAGGAAAGAAAAGGTAAATTTAATCTCATCCATTAATCAAAAAATTAACAGATCTAACGGAGAAAATTGTGTCTCTTACCGTGCGACATACGGAGGGGTTTCCCACCCTAGTATCTTATCCGTCTTCGAAATGAACTAAAACAGGAAATCCGTGAAGAACAACAGAGACTACATTAATCTATCACTTATTTATATTATTCTGTATATTTACAAGAAAACGGAGTTTTTATATTTATGACATTATAAAAATATGAAATTTTATTAGAAATTTTATTCTTTGTTAAAAAATATATTGAAAATTGATTGTCCCGTTTCCTCTAGATGGAAAGACTAACGGGTGATTGTATTTATGGTGTATGATTTTTCAACCAAAGTGGTAAAAGGAAAACGCTGTGAACGGATGGAGGGCCCACAGTAAAAAAAGAAAGGTGAGAATGCGTGAGGAGGTAAATTAAGCTAATTTGACTGTGACTGGTAATAATGGCATATTATTCCACTTTCTCAGTCTGTGGGAACACAGGGAAACTGCTTTCAAATGCAGGACACGTGTCTACCATCACATTTGGTTTGCCTTTTGAAAATAGTGAATTTAAATGTTTTCATATTTTTTTTACATTATTAAAAACCAATCATTTTTAAATTTTTGTTTTTAACTAGTAATGTAAATAAATATTCTTTATGGCCTTGTCAACAAAAACAAAATTTAATATATAAGACAGGGATTTATGTAGTTGAAAATTAAACTAGTTAGTGAAACCTCGATACTCTCACAAGTCACACCACTTCCTGAATTATTAGTTTTTACCACGGACCACGTTTTTACTCTTTTGCCCTCATAGACTACATTAGTTCAAACACCTTGGTGAAATGCTCAATTTATTTTTAAATATTGGGAATTTTTAGAAGCGGATTTTTTCTTTCTTGCATAAAGAACCAACTTGTGTATACAGTTAATAACAGTTTTATCTATTTCAAACATATTTAACTATATTTTATTTCAGTTAAACTAAGAGCTATAAACCTTTCCTTAATTACCTTTGTCGTATTTATAATTAAGACATCATTGATTGAAGGAGAAAAATCAACCTATTTTTACTCCACTATTACTTGTCTTTTGGTCTAAATCCTAACCATGATCGAGTATGACTTTCATGGTTCATCATAATTAGTGTTTATTCTTTGGAATAAACTCCTTTAATGGCCTTTACTAATAGAGAGTGGAGGGAAACTTAGCTTTTAACCAATCCAAAATTTATACCCAACCTAATTTGGATGGTTAATTAGTTATATTTGTTAGTATTAAATTTAGATTATCTATCGTCTTTGTGTTCTTGTTTTCACACCTTTTAGACTACAGACATATTTTTAGCTTTATTGTTGTTTAAGTCATAATCGAGTTTCAATTATTGAATTAGAAATTTAAGGCAAGATTATTAAGTGTGAGTTTATCCTTCAAAAGAAACTAAACAATTAGTATCACTTTTACATCTGGAATATCACTGATTGAAGAGACGTGAAATGTGGGATATCATTTTTCAACTCCAATTCATAATAAGCAAATTTATTAATTAACCATGTACAGTAGTCAACTTGTTGTAGACAAATTAAATCTAATAAGTAATTATGTAAAAGAAAATAATTCATTAATAAAAGGTAAACTTTTGACCATAAGAACATAGAAGATGTCGCATTCTTATTGGATAAAGTAGTTACTAATATATTGAGATGCAATCTCAATGTTAATTTTTTTTACATGTTATGTATTTATTGTATTAAATTTTACTCCTTGTATTTCTTTTTCACACCTTTGTATTATTTTTATTACATGCGAAATTCAAACTTTGAATAAACAATTTTGGAATGGAATTTAAAACAAGACTATATCCATTTTGAGTTAACATTGTACTTTGTTTGTGTATGTATGTAGAAAATACAATACAATACGAATACGAATAAAATTGGTGTCAATGATTGTGGTGGGCCTGTGTAATGAATCCACTGTGCTATGCAAAGACATAACATACGTACCCTACAAGGTAATATTCTAGAATTTGAAAAAGTTTATAATAGGTTATTTATTTTTTCTTTAAAATGGGTAAAGCTAATCACAAAGTTGTCAGAGATATTATAAGAAAAACTGTGGGGTCCTCTCTACTCTCATCTCTTTTGTGACACCTATTCCCATCTTTATTATATATAAAGTAATTAATTAAAGCTCATTTGAAGAACAACTAATATACCTAGGACAAAACTTGCACCCCATTAAAAAAAACATTTTTTTTTTATTTTAAAAAATAAAGTAAGTAATCTCTTTGATATTGTATCGCCGAAAATTTTAATTTTGGAATTATTTATTAGATCAAGCTTAAAGTTCTATCGAATTTAATATAAACTGAGATGTTAGGTTCATCAAATTATTAAGTTGTTGAGGATGATGATTAAATTTAAGAAATCCAAACATCATTGAAGTGAAAAAAAGAAATTAAAAGTATCTAACCAACTAAATTTAATCATATATACATAATATTGTAGGAATTTAAAAAGAAACATAAAACAAAAGATATATTTATATAGATAAAAAAAAATTGATATGTTTACAAAACCCAAAAGTATGTTCAACCCTAATAACAATAGAGGGTGGATTAAATCAAGCTGTGTAAGTTTTGTCCTTTAGATAAAATTTATTATATTTTCTTAAATTTACCAATCACGCTCAATAAACAGAGAGTGTAATATATTCATTAGCGATATTGTTAAAGAAAAAAGTCATTTTCCAAATGTTTTATACAATTAATTAATAATTGAGTTAGATCCCACAAAATTTTTTAAAAATTATAGAAGTTCTGCAATCATAATAAAATTTAGTTAATAATTAAAAATTGTGTTATGAAAATGTTTGAAAAGAACATTTATTAATAAAAGTTTTTTTTTTCTTTTTCAAATGTAATAATGCTGCATTGATGTCAGAAGTTGACATTTAAGCACCTGATTGAACAAATTATTTAATTTAAGAATTTTTTTTTTCTCTTAAAAATGTTTACAGAAAAAATTGTCCAAAAATGTTTAGACGATTAAGATCTTAATTAAGTTAAGTATTTTTTTTTGAAAAATCAATCATCAATATTTATTTTTTTAATTTGACGATTAAGATATATTATTAACATTAAATAATTAACAATCAATGATTAAAAAAATAGAAATACATAGTTTTATAAAAGTATTACTTTTTATACCTATTTCCATCATTAACTTTAACAAAATTAATGAATATATTAAGTATTTGTGCTATGGAGGTCAATAAACATTTATTAGTCCACTTTGGTGCTACTTGGGCCAGAGCCCATTCGGTGCGCAAGACTTTGACTAATTAATGTTGTTGGAGAATGGGAATCAATCACTGACTCATCTAATAAAATACCCTATTACGTGACAAAAAATTGATGACAAATTGGAGAAAGAACAAGGACAACCAAAATTAATATTACCCTCTCAATTTCTAGCATCTCTTTGATTTCCTTTATAGCAATTGCATTTACAAGTTCTTCAAACATTTGTAAACCTAAATCACCATTGCAATTTGGCAAAAGACAAAGCTGTTTAATCCCTCATTCAGAAACCCTAACCAATTAGTTGCATTTGGCGAAACATTGCTTTCTAAATGCATACAATGAGTGAAACAGAGAGAGATGGTAAAAACTTTTCTACATGTAATTTTTTGTCAGTAGAAAATGGTTCTTTCACTTCTGAGTTTTCAGATATGATGCTTATCGTGACTCTGTGAGGAAATTAAATGCTTACTTGTTTAGTATATATTTGTGCCACTGAATCATATTTAAAATATAATTTTATTTCTTCTTAATTTCTCTCCTTGGATCTGTCTTGACACTGCTGAAACTGAAACAGCCATTGTTGTGTGTGATGAAGCAATAATTGTGAAGATGCAGAAGGAAATGGCAAAAGATTCATTAAATTGTTGAGTAGAAGACAGCTTGCATCAGAGCTTTAGGAAATGATGCATCACAGAAATCAGAGAAAACCAGAAAGAAGTAATGATATTAGCCTTGGCTCACTTGGATCATGAGCTTCACCACATAATGCTTACTTTTAAGTTTTGCCTTCTTTAAGCTAAAGGAATCCTAGAAACCAGTGGTGTGATCTCAATACAATAAATGACAGTTGCAGATGGCAAGTAAGAAATTCAGAGGGTCTTGCCAGAATTAAAGGTAATAAACATAATCAATACTTTATATGCCTTTCTTCATAATGATAAAGTTAAATAAAAAAAAGTTCATCTGAAATAATAGATAAAAGAATAATGTTTTGGAGAAAACTTGTGGCTGTGGCATTATTGCACAGAACTAGTGCTTCTATCGTGGTTGTTTGATTGCATTGTGCCCGATACATGTTTGTCAAAATGAAATAACCATTTTGTGATCATTAGTTTCCTAATTAAGGCTTATCAATGGCTACTTTATTTTCCATTTCCTCGGGTTCATAAGGATTTATTTTCAGTTGGTGGGAACATGCCAAAGAAGCAGTCATGTCACGTTGACACAGACCAGAATTGTTTTGTAGCAGCAACAACTGTGTTATACAATACTATGTGATTGCCTTTTCGGGTACTCGTAGTGCCACCAAGATTTTGTAAGATAACAATGTTTGGAGTATTCAACACACAGAACTAAACCAATTACCTGCTATATAATTGGTTCAGCTTCTAATTTGTCATAATGGGGGCATCATCGTCTAGTCACTAGTGGGTGTTCTTTTTTATTGAGGAAACTATTCTTTTGAGGCACTGCTTCGTTGGTGCTGAATTGTAATTGGTTCATCTGATTAGTATTCTACCGTGTGAGGTGTTTCAGCCAATTATTCAACATTAAACTTAACATAGGTGGGTTCAAATGCCTTATGAAGATCATTTCTTAATACCCTTATTTTATGTTATTCTTTTCATTTGAAAGCAACTTAACAAAGTAGGAAGAGATTTTGGTGAACACAGATTGAGATTAATTTTAATGTGCTCTTTAGCAGAAAGAAATGATGATGATTGATAATAGAAAATGAGAATTAAGCAATGTTTGGCATGAACACTACAAAGTTAAATATTGTTTGCGTTGTCCAAAGCATCCTAGATTTCCCTTCACTGAGTTTGGAATCTCAACAATAAAATTTGTGATCCTGCAGCAGTAAAATAATACTTCTTCCCACTTATGCCTCTGATTTGATGATGACCACTTTACCTTTAAGTACTTTAACTCAAAAGTTCAATTATTAAAACTAATTACCATGGTACCCCACCCATCATACAAAAACAGATATAGATAAGGACAAAAAAGAGGTGTATTTCCCTTGAAAAATTTATGTGATGTTTAAGTGTACGAGTGTAATTTACTAACTGCAAATGTATATACATATCTTTGAGGTTATAAAAACACAAACCATATCAGCGTATAAAAATCTATAACATCAAGAAATAGTTTTAATTAAAAGTCAAGTAATAATTTTATGATAATATGAAAATGAAATGTTATAAAAAAAATACTGGAATATCTAAGCTAATGCAACAAGGATTTGCAAATGAAGAAAAGCACCTACTACAGAAGCATTAACCAGCAATAATGATGTCAAAAGCTTTAGTTATGATGTAAAATCAATCCATCAACCAGTTGATAAGGGAAAACAAAGTTAGCATAATTAATATTGCGAAAGATAAGAATAAAGCATGATAATATATTTTTTCTGTTTCATGATTAACAAACAGATAAGTGGTCCACATAAGATTACCCTTATTTTGTTTTTCTCATTCACTCCCTTAGTTTGTAGCTGGCTGGGCCATGTTCAAGAAAATGATGTGAAAAGCTAGAAACTGTTATTAACTATTATGTATACAGTTTTTAATACTTTTATTAGGCAATTAAACAGTGTTAAAGCACACTTCAAAACAAGGTTATAACTTACTGACACAAGCCTCAATGTTAGAAGAACCAGTTTATATGAAAAGTTTGATCGTCATTGAGCTCTACAGGAACCCTAAAATCATTACTTACACCTGCAACCAAGCTGACACTGTGCAACAACTATGTCACTTCTGAGTAAATATAAGAGATGCCTAAAAAACTGGGTACATCTGTAGTAAATAAACCCACTAAACAAAAATTGTCAGAATATAATAGTAAATGAAACCACAAGGGACAAAGCCAAAGAATGTATAGTGCAGTAAATTTATTATTTCAACACTTTTATTTAGATCCCACGATATTCAAGAAGTTAAAAGAAGAGGTTTAGCAGCTTTTTATGGCTGCTTGCTTCCCACATGGATTCCTTTCTGATGTTTGATAAAATGTTGAAATTTTAAACACTTGTGCAGTGTTGAGACCTTGACACTATCTAACACAACCAAACGAAATGAAAATGGCTCACCACAGTTAATTTCTGTCTTACATTGTACAATTTAAAGTACTGTGTATTGCATTCCTCTTAATATTTCAACCTTTTTGAAGACGGTACTGATTTAAAGTACAAAATCTATAGTAGGAAATAATGGTCACTTACTTTATCTATCTTTCAAACCAACTATTGCATCAATTATTAACCTGAAAAAACCAGCATCTTAACGTAATGAATTAAACTAGTTCTAAACAAAATTAATGGTGGCAGTACTCCGTAATCGTCTACTTGCTGGCAATGTACACAAGCTGACAATTTGAATAGTGTAAGTTATGAAATGTTAGCATCAGAACATTGTGTAGCTATGGTCTGAAAAAACCATATGAAATTATCTTATCTATGCTAGAATAGACTCTAACCTGGTTATATCATGTTAAAAGTGAGATTTGCACTTTATTTATATATTATAAAATTGTCTTATCTCTAGTGGATATGGACTTCAACGCACATGTACTTACACACAGAAAAAAGATGATATCTTTCACAATTTATTTCCAAATTATAAATCTAAAAGGAAAAATAAGATGTAACCAAAGGTTATACAGGTTGCTTTTTTCTTGAATATATTTTCACTTTTCACCCAGACAAATAATATATTTTTTAAAATATTGATAAAATTTTAGATTATAGGTTAAGGTTAGAAAAGCATTTTTTTAAAGGTGTTATTAAAGTATGTTTATCAACTTTTTCTCCCTGCTTTTTGTTTGTTTCTCTTCAATAAAATGTCTTTAGTTTTTATTTTTTTCATCTATTTTCACTCGTCATTTTTAATTTTCATTTACCCTGTTTCCCCCTCTTTTCAAAACAGCTGATTTACAATTGCACTACTGAAGAAGCCCAAAGCCCATTAGCCTGACCCACACTTCATTAGATTTCCTTGTGGGCTTAATATTCGAATTGTAGAAAAGGTTTTTGTTTCCGCAGTTTCACAATTTCTTTATGCACCCTCAAATTTTCAAAAATGACATTTTACCTTTTGTAAAAGTGATTTTCATGTTACTTATTATGGAAATTCTTCAGAACAAGTTTTTCAGACTTTTCAGAATATGATTTCCAGAAAAGATCTTCCAAAATAAGATTTATGGAAAGGGTTTCCAGAACGGGATTTTTTGAATGTATAAAATGTATATTGGAACAAGGTTTTTAAAGCGTATATAATATATCTTGTAGAAATATTTTTTAGAACGAGGTTTTCAAAATATATGAAAGGATAATAATATTTTGATTTACTTTTAATTTATTATTTCAATAATTTTTTAATTATATTCCACAACAACTTATATTTCTCTTCTCATCTTGTGGAGGGTTTTTCTCTCTTCTTCGTTTCCAATGGTGGTGACAATGATGGGAGTGGATAGTATAAGAAGGTATTTTACTTTTTGTTTAATTAATTATTTAATTTATATTTTTGTTAAAAAATATCAAATTGATATTTTAATTTCTTTTTAATTTTAAGTTATTTTCAATTTGTGAAAATTGATGTAATTATTTATTCTCCACTGTACAAACAATATGGAAGACATGATCCACATTCAATTTGTAACTTTTTCTATTTCATTTCCTTTTTGCAAAAAAATAAAAATAAAATCCAAGTATCAAATAAAAGTCTCAATTTTTATTAAAATAGATCAATGTTATATTTTTCCAAATTAAAACCACATTTTATTTTTTTTTCATAAATCTGATGTAGTTATTTTTATTAAAGTTGATTTTTATTAGATATTTCTATAAATATTTTAAAACTAACTTTAACTATATTAATGAATTTCATTGAATAAATTAATTTTAAATAAATTTTTATTATGATTAAATGATTCAATTTTAAATAAATTTTTATTAAGATTAAATAAGTTATTTCGTCGTAATTTATGGTTAAAATAGTTTAAATGTATAAAAAGTATCAAATTTATTAATATGGATAAAAATTTTAGATATATAAAAATTTACATATAAAATTATTAATTTAACAGGTTTAGATAAATAAAATATATTTTAGTTAATAATTTTTTTTAAAAGTATGTTAGAGTTTGTTTAAATATAATTCTATAAATATTTAATTTAATATAAATAAAAAATTTAATAAAAATGTCAACATAAAATTTATAAAAAAATCATTTCAGTTTAGAAAGAGATAGCATTGTTCAAATTCAAAAAAAAAAAATTAAATTGAATAAATTTAAATTTTAAAATTAAATTGATATTCTCTCGCTAACTTGATATTCTCTCGCACACTGACAATACCATAAAACACAATTTTGACATGACATGTAAAAAGAAATCCAAAAAATAAAAAATAAAAAATAAACTGTAAACTAATAGTGACATTCTCTTTATTACTATTTGTACATATAATAATAAAAAAATAACTTAATTACGTCAATTCTTCACAAAAACTAAATTAAAACTAAAAAAATAAAGACTAAAAGATAAATTAAATCTAATATTTATTTCTGTTGTCGTAAATGGGAGTGCAAGAAGCGAAATTTCAACAAAATCTGAGAAAAAGACCCAAAGATTTGTTAATGTAAAGCCTATGTCCGAAATAGAATTAATAAGTGGGTTGTTAATGTAACACGACATAAGAGTGTAAAAGAAGTGGGAGGTGGGGAAGAGATGCAGAAAGAGTGACGGAAGTTGAACAAAAAATTTAGAGGTATAGATTTGTTATTTATAATTTTTTTAATTAAAAAAAAATATTTATTTTTCTTCATTTTTTTTATTTAAAACAAGCAAATATAGTAAAACTCAAAAAAAAATATATTATATCATGATATCAAACTATGAATATCATTTTATATAAGTTATTCGTACCTTATCAATTTGATTTGGTGGACATTGTCAAATTTGAGGATGTTTTTCCCGGATCACATTCTAATAAATTTTTAAATTCATTATATATAACTTTAGGAACTTAGAGATTTATTTTTCATTGTCATGAATTCTTGATTCTCATGATAAGTTTAGTTAACATATATGCATTTTTTTTCATTTTTATCACAAACCTTCTTCTTTACATAAAGAATCAACTTTTTTACTCTTTACCATAATCTTTCTAATATAAATTTATCACATCTCACCTATTTAGAAAAAAGATAAAATTTATATTCACAAATCATAATTATCACCATTCAAAACATAACAAAACTCAGTAAAAAGCAACACAATATAAATTAAAAACTTAAAATAAAATTACCATAGACAATCAAAAACACAAAATCCCTAAATTTCATAATTAAGGGTTATAATAAATTGGGAAAAAAAGTATAACTAGGATTCATACCAATTTCATAAAAGAATCCATACAATCATAATTAGGTTTATATTAATTTGGGATAAACTTAATTTGGAGAAACATCATAAAAAGAATCATAAATCTAATATACATAATCATAATAAGATACTAACCTTATATGTGACAGATCATGCGAGAATGTATACTTCAATCTCAATCTATGTATTTCCCAACCTTTATTTTCCAATCTATCTCTTTGTATTTATTTCTTCTCACACACTTTCATGATAATTTACACAGTAAAAAATATCCTATAGTAAAAAAGAATCCTAATCTCTTTTATAAATCAATGTCTTCATTAAATTTGTTATTTTATCTTTTATTATAATTTTCATAATATAAATTTAATATAAATAATATATAAATATAATTTATATATATATATATATATAAAATAAATTAAAAAAAAAAATTGGGGAAACCGTGACTCTCCTTTATCATTACATAATTCTACTAGTGACAAGAGAGATGAGGGAAGATAAAAGATAAAAGAAAGATGGATGAAAGTGATATTTAATATATATATATATATATATATATATATATATATATATATATATATAAAGAAATTAGGATGAGAAAAAGAAAGAAATTATGAGAAAATACTCATTTCTCATCTTCATTTAATCTTAAGTGGTATATTTTAAGTGATTTTTATTTTTTCATTCTCAATATTCCAAAATTAAAATATCACCTCATGTTATAAGAGAAAATAATCAAAATTTAATAGTTTTTAGCATAAATCCCAAATTCCTTTAAAGTGTGTCTTGTTTTATGCTAGAAATAATGAAAATTTATAACATTTGATGTTATAAAATATAGATGTTTGGTAATCACCAGGTAAATTGATTTTGATAACAAAAATTATTTGACTAAAAGAATAAAATGTTACTTTTGCACTGAGTTGAAAAGCTTACGGAATTTTATCTATAATAAACTTACTTTAGAATAAAAAACATGTAAACATAAATTATTTCATTTACAAACTAATTATAACCAAAATCAACATAGTAGAAAGGCATTTTCTTTTAAATTGATTTTCAAATGTCAATCCACACAAAAGTCAGACACACTTTATAAAGTATTATTACAGAAAAAAAGTCATAGTTATGAAAATAAAACAATGAGATTGCAAGAATATTTAAAATCATAACATCTTGCTGATATTTTTATGTGATGAATAAACACGAGTCAAAATTTGCACACTTAAAAACACTTAAAAATAGAAAGGATTAAATAATGATTACAAGCAATTTGAAGTCCTGCTAAATAAAATCAAATTATCTAAGAGTTGTAATCTTCCTAAATCTCAAACCTATTATAGGATGTGAACACTTTTGCATAACCAGGGAATCTTCCTCGGAACAGAGAGGGTCATGATCACCCAAATTTTTAAAATTTTTTAATTATATATATATATTTAAATTTTTTTAAATTTTTTTAAATTGTAGGCATTATATTTTGGAAATTGATGAAAATTAAATAGTGTATCTATTTATTTTATAAAGCATAACATTTAGTATTAATAGATAATAAAATATAAAATTAAATATAATAAATAATAAAAATATTTAGGTTTAATTTTCTTTTGGTTCATGTTTTTGTCCAAAATTTGACACTTTATGTTAATTACATGAACAAAGTAAATCATCCATATTAAGAGTTTCAATTTTAATAAAAAAATTAATTGATCTGTTTCACGAAATTTATCGTAAAAAACCAAATTGTATCAATTTTTCAATAATCAGGACCAAATTGAAACTAAAAAAATTGGATGACCAACCTAACATTTTTAAACGAGAACATAAATCAAAAGATTAATTAAATCAAATATTTATTAAGATACTTTTTTTTCTTCTCATTATCTTTTTAGTTTTTGACAATTATAATCATTTCTCAATATCATATGTTTTCTTTCTGCTTTTGAAGAAAAAAAAGAAGAAACAAATTCATTATTTTTGTTCTCATTTCTTATTTATCCTATCTGTTCTTGTCTTTTGTCTCAACAATGAAAACATTATTTTGTATCTCATAAACTTTTTGTATATTTATTTTTGTATGAATATAGAAGAAAAATAAATAATATATTATGTATTTTTTCAAAACCGATTTTTAATTTTTAACTGCGACTTGACTATAATATTTTTTCTTTTAATAATTATGCGTCTCAATTATAAAAAAAACTATATAAATTATTTTTTCATATTATTTACAAAAAAAATATATTGATAAAGAATGAAAGAATAAATTCATTTTTTTTAGGAGTGATAAAAAAGAAAATATTGATGAAAAGAAAATAGACTCTACTTCTTCACATATTTTGAAGTATTATATTAATTATCAATTTAGTTAGAAAAGTCATTTTTTAAAACATTAATACTATTGATAGAATATAATAATCTCAAAATTATATTATTTTGGTTTCTCCAATACTTTTGGGCAAGATCCATTATTGCATAACACATATGTGACATTCTCTATCTAGTGCACTAGACAAATATGTGATCCAATACTCACAAATGTGGCATGGTTACAAAACTTACAACTATAGTAGTGTTAAGAACTTTGACCATATATTCACTTTTAAAAAAATAAATTACGTAATGTTAAGTGATTAGTCAGTAAATTATATGAGAAAATATTTTTACATCACTCATCCATTATGGAATCAATAATATCAATATCAGTCAAATATTGCTCTGTATCAAAGTATCATGATTAACGTATTAGGACTTTGTTATATGATTATTAAAATCAATCATGTTATTTACTTTTGTTAGTAAATCTATTTGTTTTTTATACATAAAAGGATCACTCTTTATTTAAATGATAATAAGAATTCACATAGTTCTTTTTTTAATAAAATTCCTTTCTCATTTTTTTATGGTACGAAAGATAGGTTCTTTGAGAGCTATGTCGTGGAGTTCTAATATGAGAAATTCAATTCAAATTCAAGATATAGGAGTTGTTTTGTCATTATACTTGATCCCCTTATGATGTAACAAGTTATTGTCATGTTGACCCAAGTGAAGACCCTTTTCGTGTTTCTGTCATGTTTCACTTCCAAAAAAAAATATCACTCTTGGATAAAATATGATACATTCAGACTTTACTCCCAAAAAACAAATACAAATTTGTTTTATGAAAAAAGAGGAAATTATAAACCAAACCTTTTATGTATATGAGAAAAAGGGAAGAGTAGAAACACTAACACATTTTAAATGAGATTAAATCTTTGTTGAACCAAGCTCATCTCCTTGAGCAATATTTAGGATACCAAGTTTACACATTGCATATATTAAAAATAGAATTGCAAGCAAAATTTTACGTATTAAGAATTCTTTGAAATTAAGCCAAATTTGAAAATTTTGAAAATTTTGAGAATTTTTTTGGTGTTTGTGTTTTGTCAACATTTTACAGGTCCATAAAAGTAAATTTGACCGAAGGTGGTGTAATTGTGTTTTCTTACAATATAAACCTATATTGTCATGGATGTTGTGATATTGAACCCAAAACCTTTATTAAAGAGGTTTATGCAAGACGAGATATGAGCTCTTGTCTAAAATATTTCTTTGGACTCCAAGCATATCATTATCAACGGGGAATATTTGTTTGTCAAAATAAATATTTTCTTGCCTCTTAAAGGATTTTTTTGGTCCCCTTGGTTCAAAACTAACTCACATTCCTTCCATTAAAACAAAGGAGAAATGATAATGATAATTTACATTTTTTTTTCATTAAAATCTTTCCCAAACCTCTAATTTAAGTAAAATATTATTAGATACTAATTACAGAACCAATTTGGACTATTAGACATTCGAGTTTGTGCTTTTCAAATAATCAAATGAATGCTCTATCTTCTAATTTCCAATTTCCAACAGGACCGTATGTTGTTGAACTACCCACTATAAGACAAAAATTATTCTTTGTAGTATTTAATAATATCCTCTAGACCATACCATAAGCATCTTGAACCAGAATGCAATATGAAAATTATTCGGATTCCATGTTGGAAAATATGGCCAATGGCATAAGAAAAAGGATAATAAGTGCTGCAGAGAAAAACGCGTATGCAATTAAGTTATGGTGCTGCAGAAACCCCAGAAATGTGATATACATTAGAGTAAAGTTCTGATACGTACATATGAAAGGCTTCATCATTTTATGCTCTATACAGAGAGACCCTCGAACATCAAAACATGACCTACAAATTAATATAATCCTGTCACTACAGAGCTGTGTATAGAATATTGCACCATGTCCCTATATATACAAGAATCACCCTACTATTATTGGCACAGATAACATATACCACAACGACCTGTATATAGCTGGGTGATACCGAAAGTAGCTTTGAACTATTGATGCGATTGTGAAAGATCGATCAATAATTTCAGACCCTATTCAATATGAATCAATATTTTTCTGTTCTTTTACTTCCACAGCCAGCAGGGCAACTTCAATTTATTAGCCTCCCTAGAAAAAGGACAAAATATATAAATTAGTGAAAGCCTCCATTTCAGTCCCCAAAAATACAAAAGTGTCACTATTTTAGTTATTCACACAAATTTTACATCAATCTCACTCTCTCGCATCAATGTAGTAGTAGTTCTCTGGTTTTGAAAAAAAAGGATAAGTATAGAAGAATAGAATTAAATATTTAATTATCTGATTAGATGATCTCACAAATTATTTATTGTTTGATCTTTCTTTATCAAACATTCAAAATCAATACTCTCACCCAGGATCCTACGTCCCACTCTGCCAAAAGACACCCTTAGTCTTGCTGTCAGTATACCGAAGAAAGATACTGATGGCACTTTCCATGACTGGAGAACATAATTGATGTCAAATTATTTATAGAAACAAAGTGATGACACTTGTTTCTTGAGTTTAAAAGACTAAACTGGATTTAGTTCATTAATTATGATCACCGTGTCATATCAGAAAAATGGGCCAGAAGTTTGTTCGGAACGTACTGTGAGTGAAGTTAATTATTTTAAGTGGAACCAGCATGGTGGTGGGCACCGGGCACCACTAACTGATTCCAGATAAGTTAATGATTTCTTTTAGACAAGGTGCACGCCGTGACTGAAGGACAAATTCAGCGGTAAGCAGAAATTACACATGTATGGTATCAGTTGGTAACCTTGGATGCATCAATTGTCAAGGAAACACCAAAACAAACATTGGAAATGGCGATGAATGTGGAGTAGACAAGAGCTTTAACGTTATCAAAAGGGAATGCTTCTGGGTTTTCTGCTAAAGATGGAGCCCAAAAAAGCTTCCAAGATTCCAAGCTCTAACATCTCTGAACACTCCCAGAAGTAAATGGAAATCTGAGGCAGGGGAAAATGTGAAAACAGAAGCTAAAGTAAGGAAAGGAAGAAGAGAAAGAAAGGTTGTAAGTTTGTAACCCCACTTGAGGCATTCACGGCGACTCACTCCTTTGTCTCCCTGTACCATGCACGTCTGCAACTGCCACCATCCCAACATGCCCACTTCTTCCCCAACACCATTCCCGTCACCTCATAACTTTTCACACCCACCAACCAAGTTCCAATCTTTTCCATGGATCACGGCCATGGCTTCAAGTTTCAACTTCAAGGACGTACTTTCTGCTGCAGACCGACCCCATCCTCCATCCTCCATCCTCCATCCACCCCACAACACCAAGCTCAGAGTAAAGTAGTAAATAAAAGAAGTAACAGCCAAAACAAAAGTGCCACTAGTGAGTAAAGTAAAGCAACATAACATGCCTACTGTTATGAACGAGAGAGTAAAGTAAACTAGTAAAAGTCCTAAAAGGGTTAATTAGTCAACAAGATTTCGAAAACAAACAGAAACAAAAGTGAAAAAAAATAGTGAGAGAGAGAGATGAAAGAGATATTTATGATTGATTTTGGTGAGAAAAGTGCGCCCACACATGGCAGCTGTCTCCAGCCCATGTTCCCTCCTTCTCTTGAAAACCACTTAAATATCCTTCTTACCGTATTCACTCTCACCCCCATCACACACCACTCCTTCCCTCTTTTTCTTTCTCACTTATCACCATGCCCTTATTCCCCAACTTCCTCCTCTCCCTGTTCCTGCTAATTGGTGTGTGCAATTGCAGAACTACAACAAAAAATGAAGAGTCGCATGTGCAAATGCAGACACAAACCCTTAACACAAACCCAACTCTCTTCAACCCGCAGGTCCCACCCCTCCGAACCCTCTCTTCCTCCAAGCGATTTGAGGGGTCCTCGGAGTTCGTGAAGCTCAAATACCACATGGGTCCGGTGTTGTCTTCCCCGATCAACATCTACCTCATCTGGTACGGCAAGTGGCCCCAATCGCAGAAGCTTCTCATTAAGGACTTCCTCCTCTCAATCTCCGCCTCCGATCGCCGGGTCGCTCCCTCTCCCTCCGTCTCCGACTGGTGGCAAACTGTCTCTCTCTACACCGACCAGACCGGCGCCAACATCTCCCGCTCCGTCTCCATCGCCGGCGAGTACAGCGACCTCCTCTACTCCCACGGCACGCAACTCACGCGCCTATCCGTGCAGGATGTAATCGCCACCGCCGTCCGCGCCAAGCCCTTCCCCGTCGATCATCGCAACGGGATCTACCTGATCCTCACGGCCGAAGACGTCACCATGGAGGACTTCTGCCGCGCCGTCTGCGGCTTCCACTACTTCACCTTCCCCTCCAAGGTCGGCTACACCCTCCCCTACGCCTGGGTTGGGAACTCCGGCAAGCAGTGCCCGGAGGTGTGCGCCTACCCCTTCGCCGTCCCCGGGTACATGGGCGGAGGTGGCCCCGGCCACCTCACTCCGCCTAATGGCGACGTCGGCGTCGACGGCATGGTCAGCGTCATCGGCCACGAACTGGCTGAGCTCTCCTCCAATCCCCTGGTGAACGCCTGGTACGCCGGCGAGGACCCCACCGCACCCACCGAGATCGGTGATCTCTGCGAGGGCCTGTACGGAACGGGTGGTGGAGGTGGTTACATCGGGTCCGTTCTGAAAGATGGAGAAGGGAGAACATTCAATCTGAACGGTAGAAACGGAAGAAAGTTTCTGGTGCAGTGGATTTGGAGCCCCGTTTTGAAGGCTTGTGCTGGCCCCAATGCTTTAGATTAAATTCACTTCACACATTGCATAGTTACTTGGATTCCTCTTTTTTTCTTACTTACTATGTATCATATCTGATGATGCTCTATCATTTTATTTTATTAAATTTTTTCACTTCCCTGCTCGAAAGACCAAATTCATTCATATTAATTTTTTTTTCCACCGTTTGAATTCACTCCCTGAGCTAATTAAACTATGCCCAGTGGATTCTGCTATGGTTCTCATGCAGAACAAGAAGGACTCGTAGTCTTCTCTGACTAAATAAAATATTCATTCTTAATCATAAAAATATCTAAAGCCAAGAAACTATCTACAGCACTGTACACTTATAATAATTGAATGCTGATAATAAAATATAGACACTTTTTCAAATTAGATTTTTTCGTGATGGGAATATCACTGTCGCAGATATCATCTGATAACTAAATTCGTTGAATAAAAGTTATATGCATCGCTAACCTAATTAATCTATTATTTCCGTATTATGAGTGGCAAGAAGCTTAAATAGTTTGGTCGTGAGTACACATAATTGTACGAGACAGTGGAGTATGAAAGTAATTTTTGTAACTGGTTTAACATGTTAGTCTATAGTTAAATGATTTGGTTATGCAATCATCCATAGTTTTAATTGCATTCGTGGTGCCAACCTTCCCCTTTCCACGTTTTTATCATAAAACTTGGATGTAAACTGGTGGTTACCTTTTAAAATGTTGGTTACTGTATCAATTTCTTTAAAAGAGAAAAGAAAAAGCAACCTCAAATTTTGTTATCTCATAAACTGTTTCAAGTAGTTGAAAGAAGTAAAAGTGATTTATGAGTAACTTTAAATTGAGGTTGGAAGAGTATGTTGTTATTGATAGACAGAGATTTGGTAGAGTGTAGTTTGTTTGTAGTAATGCAAAAAGAGTAGGAAGAAGAGGAAGCACCCACTTAGACAAAGGGCAATGATGGTAGTAATTATGTTTGTTTGTGTTCCTTGATTGTAGGTTTTTGGCATGTTTAGTTTTGTGGTTTTGACATTATTGGATTGGATGAAAAGGGTAGAAGAAATTTTGTTGGAGAGAGGTAGGAAATGGAAAGTGGAGTGGGAGTGGAAAAGTGTTAGCAAATTGAGGCCCACGTTTGCTGTAAAATTTGTTGTTCACAGCTAATCGCATGTCCCACTCATCTTCCAAAAATATTCATTCACATTTCTGGCTGTAATTTATTTCAGTTTCAAATTTTGGTGGGTACTTCTACTTTATTAGTATCTCACACAAATACTTTGAAACACCACAGATTTTTACATTTCATACTATTCTTTGTCGCCTTTCATTTTTTTTATAAATACAAATAATTATTTTTTTATAGTTATTTTACACTTATCATTAATATTATATGAATTTTTTTTTCCTCAAATAATATTTTTCCGTTGATATTCGTATAAACTTATTAATTAATAAATTACTTTTTATTTTCTCCTGTAAATTATAGACTCTTATTTATTTTATTAGAAATAAAATAAATTTATAACATATATATGTTTTATTTTCAAAATTATTCTATGAAATTGAATAAAGTTTAATGTTCATTATTTAAAAATATTTTTCACTCACATTTTAAATTAAAATAATTAGATTGTTTTATTTATAAAAGTATGCAGCTGGACACATTCTATGTTATCTTATCGTTATTTATGTTATAACCATAAAAAAAATTTGTATGACAAACTTTGTTATTTATGTTATAATTATAAACAAAATTTTTATGATAATTTTTGACAAAATTTTTCGAAAAATTGACACCAAATATTTTCCTTTCCTTTTCAAGTCACATTGAATTTTTTTTTCACAAAGTGTTACCAGGTCGATATTATTAAAAGTATTAAAAATACTTTTGTCAATTTTTTTTTTCAAAAAAGTAAATACCAATAGTATTTTTAATGATATTTTAATTAGATGTTACTGCAAATAATTTATTATCTTTCACAGTCACAGACTTGTAAAGTAGTTGGACACGTTCTATGTTTTATGTGCCTCAGTTTCTTTTTTATTTTCAGTGAGAGCTTCCATTATACATCTTTTTATTGTATATTCAAAAGGTACAAGTAAGATTGCCTCCTACACTAGTCTTGTAAATTATTTTATTTGTAATTTTCATACTTTTATATATAATTTATCGATAAATTAGTGATGTTAGAATAGTATCCTAAGTAACAAACTAGCTTATGAAATTAATAATTTCTAATGTTATTAATTCTAGTTGTTACAATTTCATTTCGTTGTAGGAAATATTGTTTTTAAGCCATCTTACTCGTTAATTGGAGTTGTAGTTTTTTATTTCATTTATTAAAATAACATTGAAAATTGTTATAATATATATATATATATATATATATATATATATATATATATATATATATATATATATATATATATATATATATATATCAAATTTAACTTGATAGAAATGATAACACGCAAACACATCAAAAGTCTGTCTTTACACCCATTTAAATAAAGCGATTAGCATAGTTTTTAAAATTTATAGAATGGTAGTAATTTTTATTATTTTTAAAATAATATTATTTTCAAATTGGATAATTTACTTTTAAACGCTGTGAAGTTTAATAAAAGAATATAAATTAGTTATATTTTTATAGTAAATTTTGATAAAATGATTCTTGTATATTATTTTATCATTTTAATTTATTAACTTTACTTGTTGTAATATAACTAATAAAAAGTTATGCTTTCCTACACAAAGTATGTAAGTAATTAAAAAAAAGTGTAATAAAATAACTCATTGGATGAAAAAAAACAATAAAAAATAAATTTAATAATATATTAGAAAAATCATATACAATAATCATATTTGTATAAAATAATAAATAAATTATATAATTAAAAATAATTTAATTGTCTAGATTTAAAATATTGTTCATCACTTTAATTAATACGTTCCAATTGATTAACCATGTTAATACTCAATAACCACGGTTAATAAGTATATAAATAGTTAAAAAATGTTATAAATCTGAAAAAAAAAATATATTCTATATATATTAAAATTAAACATGATTATACGTACTTAAAGCATATTTAAAAAATTATTGAAATGAGAGTTCCACATAACTGTTTTTTCTTTAATAATTCATTCTGATTATCAAATAATTACTTTCTACTGAATGACAAAACCCCAAAGTAAGTTAGGTTAATATTTTTTAAAATTTTACCCTTTCACAAAACTTAATAATTTCAACTAAAAAAAAACAATATATCAAGATGCTATATAATTTACAAAGCATCATATATTTTTATATTTTATATTCAATCAAATTACTTCCATAAGAATTATATATTTAGTTGGATTTTAAAGAATTAGAAAATTATTCTAATCGATAGTTTTGGGAAAGACATATGCGATGGATTTGGTTTGAATACTTTTTAATAAATTTTAATAAACGAAATTTTGATTAGCGTATATTTTATTTTTCTTTCAGTTGAATTTTGTTTTATTCAATTTCAACCAATGAATCTATGAATGAACCTAATTGGGAGTGGACATTTTTTTCTTCTTCTTTATAAGCCTTAGTTAGATATCTTTATATATATATATATATATATATATATATTTATATTTATTTATATAT
>Ga0209589_1003832_pt1 | contig 26176 bp, 16 predicted proteins | sample CowpeawhiteBW_FD_187525 | JGI IMG/M metagenome (GOLD analysis project Ga0209589, IMG submission 187525) | Root nodule microbial communities of legume samples collected from California USA - Cow pea white BW (SPAdes) (version 2) | ecosystem: Host-associated > Plants > Roots > Nodule | place: USA...
GTGATAGGTATCAAACTGCAGGTGTTCAAAAGCTAAATGGAATTGTATCGTGGTGGTGACTGTGTACAAGGGAACACAAAGCAAGGTTCAAAACATATTGTAGTTACATGTGAAGCCGTAGGCATATGGAATAACTTGGATGCTATTGCTGGAGGCTCAAAAGGACACACTACCAGCGACAAAGATCTCCCTCCACTGTGTTCACAACTATTTTATGATGCAACATATTTGCAGACCTCCATTACGCCTGTTCTATTCTGTAGCAACCAAAACACAATGAAGTGGTGTTTGTGGAAGCAGAAGGGATTAGGATAGCAATTCAAAGGAGGCAGATCAACTCTATTATGCAGAATCTGCTAGATCTTTGTGTTTGGATCCACAAGTCTATCCCATAGTTTTTGTTCACGGTTATGCTATTGTTCTAGCTTTTGTTTTAAAGGTGCTATGATGCCAAGCTAGAGCATCAATATGTACTAGATTGTTTTGTATAAGGGTTAGAGCACCCCTTAAGTGTTCTTTCTTAATTATATCCATTCTTTGTTGATAAAAAAAAAGAGAGTCTAATAGTCAAAGTAAATATTCATATGTCTAATACTAGTTGTTAAACTTTTAGCTCGATCCAACAATTTATAAAATATATTTAAGCTTTATTATATGTACAATAAAATTTCAAATTCATTAATGAAATGTTGACTTCAGGGAAAAGTTAGGAATAATGACAACTCATTAACTCAACGTCATGTAATTAAAAATGAAATTAATGGGATGTTAGACCACCAAAATATCAAAGGCCACTACTCATAACCTCTCAATTACAAGTAATGATCTAATGAAAATTTGAACGTGGGTTTACTTACTTTTTCACGTGATTTTCTCTTTTTTCTTTGACTTGAAATAAGTACAATTAGGATCAAATTTTATTCATTAAAACAAAAATCAAAGTGTTTGTAATCTATAAATTTTAGTTATTGGATTCTTGACAAATATTTTGGAGTGATATATACAATCCCATTATATATGCATAAAATTTAGCTACATTAAATTTTTAACAAATTAGAAAAAAAATATAATTTAATTAATATAATAGTTAAAGATTATTTTATTAGGTTAATCATTATTTTTGAAAAATTTCACATCATTTAATTTTTATAAATGTATTATCTAACAATGAAAATGCATATATGAACTAGTTAATAAGATTATTGAATTCAAGATGTTTTATATTTCATTTTATAAAAAGTTGTTAATGATATAATTTGACCAAGTTTACCCTAATATGAATGGATATCAATTCTTATTATATATAAAAGCCAACATGCCTCCATAATATTTCTTGTCCAATCAACCATCAAAGCTCCAATTGTTCTTCATCTTAAGAGTCACATCAACATGACTAAGAGGAATAAAGTGGGAAAAGAGGACAAGCCAAGCCTTCAAAGTGAGTATATCATTAACTAAGGGCAATTTTCTATTTAGATAATCAATTTATTTTCAAGAGCTTCAATTTTAATTTGTTATTTTTTTGTTATAAATTAGTGTGTTATTGATAAAATTTTGCTAAACATGGCTTTCTAATTAGCGAAATCAATGGAGGAATTGAAGACCACAAGATTTTCAATATTGGCTTTGTGTTTTGGAGTAATGGTGTTCATCCTTTTTCTCCAGATTATTGTCATAGGAGGTAATCTACAAATCCTATTTTGATTTTTCTTCTCTTAATATATCACATATCACGGTTACTCCACAATACTACATTATATTATATTGATTATATACCAAGTATATTGTACAAGAGATTTTTTTTTTCTTCTTCTTCGTTTAGTATAGTGCATTAACTATTTGTATTATAAGATAAGTAAAACTAAGAAAAGATGTTAACTACTTACACACGTAGTCCAATGTTATTGGAAAATTATTTTTTAACATTTTTTTTTTTGATAAACTTTTGATAATGTTGAGGTGACAGGATGAAAAAGAAATATTTAGTATGACTTAAAAAGGAAAAAGAAATATATTTTGATGTGATTTGAAAAAAAGAAGTTTGTCAAAACTATCAGAGTTTAATGTTATTTATGCATTAATATGGTTTTTTTTTTTCGGTTGTGTGAGTTTAGGGTTTAGGATATCTTTTCTTCTGATGTTTTGTTGTAATTTGATTATTATTTTTAACATTTTTAGTTTAGCATAAAAATAAAATTATTGACTAAAATAATAAAAAAATATTTAAAATTAAGATAATTAGATTATTAATATTTTATATTATTTTGTTAAATTATCATTACCTTTTTCACAAATACTACTTACGCTATGAAAGTACATATAACTTTATTTCACATTAAAATACAAATAATATGCATCTATCATTTTACTCGCAAAAAAAAAATAATAATAAAAAATGTATTTAGTATATTATGCACAAAACTAATTTTTCTATCATTTTATAAATATAAAAGATTAATAATAATAATAATTATTATATTACATAGAATATTTAACATATTACATTACGTTATTTTTACTTAGTAATATAAGTGTACTATATATTGTCAATGTAATTTATTACATTATTAATATTTAATTCATATATTTAATATTACTTGTTTATTCATAAATTAATAGAAATAAATAAACTTGGCATTAATACATAATTTATGAAAACAATAGTAATATTAAATATATGAATTAAATATTAAATAATGATAAAAGCATGAGTAATATATATAATAAATTCCGTCAAGACTGACAAACAACTATTATTTATATAATAATAATAATAATAATAATAATAATAATAATAATAATAATAATTCAATTTTTTCTACACAGATAATACATGGAATGTGAAATTAAGGACCAAGCTATTAATTTCTCGATCGGTCCCTGATCGGAATGTAAATGATGGTAGTGCTGCTGCAATCACTTGTGACTACTCTCATCAAGAATATGATCTTTGCACAATCAACGGCTCAACACTTTTAGATTCCGCATCCTCAACAATCTTTGCCGTGGGTCCTCACACAAAGGATAAATACCATGCACCCTTGAAAATCCGTCCTTACCCTCGTAAAAGTGACAAAGTAGCAATGTCCGGTGTGAAAGAACTCAATCTTATTGAAGCCCAACCCAAGCTATCATGCGCTGTCACACACCGTACCCCAGCCCTCGTATTCAGTGCGGCCGGGTACACAGGAAACTATTACCATGAAATAAACGATAACTTCATCCCACTCTTCATCACCATCAATTCACTATTCCCTAATCGAGATGTAACACTTGTGGTGACGGAGGGAAAGCTGTGGTGGTTTCAGAAGTACGCGGAGTTATTATCTGCGTTTAGTCCCCACCGTTCGATCATCAGCGCAGACAACATATCCACGGTCCATTGTTTCCCATCGGCCACCTTAGGGTTGATAAAGCATGGACCCATGATCATAGACCCAAAACTGTTGTTACCAAACCCCAAAACCCTTCTACATTTCCGTGATTTCCTAGGGAAAGTGTACACAAAATCGGGTACCCCATTTATGTACCCAAAAGAAAAGAAGAAGCCTCAATTGACAGTGATCAGTAGAACTCACAGCCGTGCGATTGTGAACGAAGAAGACGTGATCAAGGTGGGTGAGGAATTAGGGTTTAGTGTGCATGTGTTTGAGCCATCAAGAAGCACTCCTATGGCGAAAGTTTATGGGGTGATTCATGGTAGTGATGTGTTGTTGGGGGTGCATGGTGCAGGGTTAACAAATTTTTTGTTCATGAGGCCAGGGTCAGTGTTGGTTCAGGTGAAGCCAATTGGACTTGAATGGGTTTCAAGAACTTACTATGAGAAACCACCAAAGTATTTGGGGGTGGAATACTTGGAGTACAAGATTGAGGTGAACGAGAGTAGCTTGTTGCAGAAATATGGTGCTGATAGCTTGGTGATCAAGGATCCAGGTGCTTTTCAAAGAAAATGGCCTCACAAAAGGGTACATTGGACTGAACAAAATGTTACCATTGATATAGCTAGGTTTAGAAAGTGTTTGATAAAAGCTCATGAGAAGGCCAAAATATTCATGAGCAAAGTTAATTAGATAGATAACTAGTAGCTACTTGTATTTGATTTGTGAGAAGACACATATCTTTCTTCTGTTTAATTTTATTGTTACTTTTCATGAATAGTAATTTGGTCACATTTATGTCATTTTAGCGTTAGAATAATCATATTTTTATTATTTCTTTTTTTTAAATCTTTTCATTTCAAATAATCATATTTTTATTATTTGTTTTTGTTTTTCAAATTTTTTCATTTCAATTCATAAATTGAACTTTTAATAAAAAAGTTTGTTAAAAAATTTGTTGAGATAATATGACTAAAATCAATTACTATATAATGAGTAGGCTTAAGCGTGTTCTTAATCATGATAAATTTAAGAATTTTTAATTGAGTTTCTAATAAATTTGTGTGATTTATATTAAAATTTGGAAAATTTTCAATTGAGTAGTTAAATGTTGTTCTTAACTTTGTGATCTGCTAGTTATCTTGTACTATCGCCACACAATATTTTATTACAAAAGATCGTGATGACGAGATCTCTTCCAAATATTTATTGTATTTAACAAAATTATAAAAATATAAAATGTAACTATAAAATTATGAAATATAAAATTATAAAATATAAAATTACAAAAATATAAAATTATAAAAATGTATAATTTCATAATTACAAAATTACAAAATATACAAATATAAAATTATTAAACTATATAATTATAAAACTATAAAATTACAAAATTATAAAACGATGAAATTGTGAAATTATGGAGGGACAGTTCATGATGGTTATCGTAGTTCAAGTTTATCACATTTCATGATGGAGGGATAATTCTCCTAACCAACCTTTAGCTTGGCCACATGGTTACCATATACATTCCTTGGTATTAGCTCTAGTGCCCATGTTTATCACACAGTTCATGTTGGTTGTCTCCTACAAGTTGGTTTGTTACGTGAATTCCTTTATATAGCCATGAATCCTTGTTCTAGTTGCTTCCTTTGTGTTTGCTATTGTGCTATTTTCAATTGTTGAGAATATAACCTCGCATAAAACTTGACATACTCAAACAAGACTAAGATTTTTTGTGTATATGATTTTCATAACCAATGAGGACTATTTCTCATAGTGTCTCCAACTTATTTATAGGTTTACATTAATTTTAAGCTTTGGATAGGATGAAGATATCAATCAGAATATGTTATTGTTACATTGTTTAGTTTATGTTTTATCCATGACCATGCATTCAACTGTGTCATACAAAATATTTCTTCTGCATCTATATTTTTTTGCCTAAAAATAACATTGTTCCTATCCTATGATTCCAGATGGTCCAAATAACTATTATCCACATTTCTTTCCCAATTTTGTTTTGTTTCCCGTTCAATTCCATTAAATAGACTTGTTGGAAATGTAGTTTAGCTTGGTTACGATGCACAAATATAGCTCGCACCCACCTATCACATTATTATTATTATTATTATTATTATTATTATTATTATTATTATTATTATTATTATTATTATTATTATTGTTGTTGTTGTTGTTGTTGTTGTTGAGATAGCAAATGTCCAACTTCATTATTATGTGACCTTCCATGTTATTAAAAATTTGTTAGAAATAAGAACACATGCAAACAATTTTGATAATAAGAATGAACCCATAAGTAGAGTTGTCAAAATGGGTTGAAACCCACGAGCCAACCCGGTCCATCACGGGTTTAGGTTGGGTTGGATTGAATTTTTTTTATAAATTTCAATACTGGTTGATTTTTTATCCGATTCACTTAGAACACGACTCATCCAGGTTAAATCCGTGGTGAGCCGGTTGGTTCACCAATCCACAAATAAAGGGTCACACAAGTAAGCCGAGTTAAATTGACTTACTAAGTGATCAACCCGTAATAGATTAAGTCAAACTGGGTCGAGTTATCCGTTTTGACAACTTTACCCATAAGAGAGGGGAGTCAAAGGACAAAAGCTAATCGATGATTCCGCAAACATTGTCATAAGTCAAATAATTACCTTTTTTTTTTTTGTCCTTAATTGGGTGTGAAATATTGTATGTGCAACAATTCGTAATGGAAAGAAATAAAGAACGGAAAGGGTGGTACCAACTTGTTTTCTCATATAGCATGATAAATCTTTTATTAAATCTCCTTCTACAATGTCAAAATATCCTTAGTCTGGTCATCTTTAACAAACTATCCATGATCTACGTTAGCCTTACCACTCTTCAATAATTAAAATTTAATTTTCCTTTCTCTGTTTTGCATAAAACTACTTGGTCTCTTATTTTTGTAGTCCTTTGTATTGTTACAACCTATGATGCACCAATACTTCAATTTTGATCACATATCCGTGTTTGACATGTATCGTGTCTGATACTTTAGTATATTTTAACAATACTTATCAATGAAGTATCTACTTTATAAAGTCGTATCTACAATAAAATATTTGAATAGTGAACAATTTTAGTGACAAAAAATAATTAATCACTATATAGTGATTAAATTGACAACTAAAATAGTTCCAAAAAATTATAATTGGTCTCTAAATTGATAATTAAAATAATTTCAATTATGAATTGGTTTTTAAATTGGTCACTAACATTAGCTACCAGGTTTTGGCTACCAAAATAGTTGGTCTCTAATTAGAAATTTTGGATTCACACGTTAACAATCATATATTTATTATATTTGTAAGAATTATTGTACATTTTTCAATATTCATATATTACGTATCTATCACGTATTGTATCCTATTATTTTGAAAATAAACGTATCGACGTATCGGATACGTCGTATCCGATACGTATCGTATATGTGCATTATAACAAAATATTGAATAACAAATTAACCTACTTTTCCACACAGTGATATTAGTTGACTGCTTTATCTATTAGTGAATTATTGGATTGTTTAACACCATGTTGAGTTGAATATTTGTGGTATTAATTAATTCTTGTGACTAGTGGTACGTTTATTTAATCTAATATTTGCTGGTGGGCATCCAGTGTTGGTTTTTAATTGCAAGTTATTTGCGAGTGAGCATATTGTAAAACTACTTGAAGTAAATAAGAAGTTTGTTGCTATTGACAAGGCAATTGGAGAAAATAGTTTCAACGTAATTGCCATTTGCTTTGGAAAATTGTTTATATGAATTGACATCTATTAAGTTTATTCCATATATAAATATATATATATATATATCAACAAAGATAATATTAATATTAAATTGGTATAAGTATCATAGTTTCAGCAGCATACAATAGGAAGCAAAATATTTAATTATGTCACACAGTACAGAGAAGAGACAACTGAGAAGTTGACTCTTGGGGCATTGAAATTGAGCCTGTGTTTACTATTCTTAGAATATGGATTAGAGATATAACTTAACATATATTGAGTCCATATCTAAATAATCTTTGTCCTAATAATCACTTAGTTTATCTGTAAATAATAGTGTGATCTCTGTCTAAATGGTCACTTAGTTCATGTATATGAATAACAATATCATGTTTGTTTCAATAATACTTATATTTTTTATTTTTTATAAAAGATTTTGAAACATTGAAGATTGTTTCTAGGGAATTAATCTTTCTTTAATAATGTTAGTTTTATGTGAAAACTAAAATGTAGTTTAATTAATTTTTAGTTAGAGAAAATGGCTTTAATAAAAAAATACATTTTTTTAAAGTTATCCGAATTCTAAATTCATTGATGAATTTTATAATTAAATAGTATGTTTAAAATTGCTTCTTATGTTATGCATAAATCATTAGTATTCTTTTAAGCATACATTTTTAGATAAAGTTGTGTGAATATGGACTTTTCCACTAAATATGTATTTGTTGATCTCTTTTTTCTATCCAAATAGAAAAGACATTTGTTCATTATACGTGTGTGGATGGATTTGTGTCACTATGGTTGCAGAATTAACATTTGTTTGTAGTGACTTTTGATTTTAATTTGTTGATTCTTTTTTTTAGTATATTTGATTAGTAATAAGTATGTAAATATGAAAAAAATAAAGACAAATTTAATTGTTTGTTATCTATTTTTGGATGAAATAAAAGAAGTTAGTTTAGTATTTAATATTTCTAGAAGTAATGTACAAAGTAATACGTGTATTTATAAATTTTAAATGTTGGAGAAGTTATTGTTTGTATTTAAGATAAAGACAAGTGCGTACTATTATTATTTTTAAATATTTTGAGAAATTAATGTTTGAAATAAAATATACATATGTGAAGGTTGTTCCACCAACATTTTGTGTATAAATATGGTATTTGGTATGATATCTTTTCACACAGCTAGTCTTGTTAAAGTGTTGTATCTCAGTATCTCAGTTATAATCATTCTTATTACCACCTTCACTTTTACTAAATTCAACCCAATGGAAGCAATATTGCAATTGCAACCTCACCTTGATATCAAATCAATATCCTATCTTTCTCCAAAACCTATTATCTTTCTTCATCAAAATTTTCTTTCCCTAACAAGATCTCGAGTGACTATGTGTTCTTCCTCTTCTCCCACTCCTTCATTTTCTATCGGGTATTTCTGATTTCAATTTCTTAATATATTTTTTTTTAGTAAAATTGATTTCAACTATATGTGTTGGCATTTCTTGATGAATTTTTGTGACACATTTTTAAAAGCAAGTACCAAACTGACACATCTGAACGAAAGCAGGTACCATCCGACTGATTCAATCTTTTTTGTATGAATTTCTCATTGAGGTGTGATGCACATTATTGATCAACTTTGTATACAGACATTCAGGTAAAAAGAGGATGCATGAAAGTAAGAGCTTGAGTTTAGACAAGATCAGAAACTCTTTGATTCATCGGGAGGATACCATAATATTCTGTCTCTTGGAGAGAGCTTAGTATTCTCAAGATTCAGAAGCATATGACAATGACATGTTATTCAAAGGGTCTCTGGTTGAGTACATGGTCAGGCAAAATGAAAAGCTCCATGCTCAGGTTATTACAATTCTAACACAGTAAAAATATATTAAATGAAAAAGAGCCATCATTTGACTGTTTTTGCTTTTCTTCCATTTGGAATCAGGTGGGAAGATACAAGAGTGAGGAAGAAAATGCTTTTTTTCCTCAATACTTACCCAAGCCAATGTTTCCACATATGCAATACCCACAGGTTTTGGATTTCTATCTTCTATCATGTTATGTAAGATCAAAATTTTTTGGTTGTTCCAGTTGTATTTTGACTAATCTATCTTCCATTTTTCTGTGTACTCATTCCTAGGTTCTGCATGACTATGCTCATTCCATCAATATAAATAATGAGATTTGGAGTATGTATTTTAACGAAATCGTCCCAGAATTGGTAAAAGCAGGAAATAATGATGAGTGTGGATCTATTGCTGTTTGTACACTCTTTGCTTACAGGTACTGTTAAGATTCATGTGTAATGTTAACATTCAATACTCCTTTTCAAGCTATAGTGCTCACAAACTTCAATTCTATACCATAAAAAGGTGTGTTATGAGGTCAAAATACATGAAAGTTTTGTTATTGTTACATGAGTTATTTTTATATTCATCTCCAACGTGTGCTCTTTTGGACTTGAAACTAGATTATTTTGTACTGAAATCAACGTTTTGGAAAAACAAGGCAGGAGTGAACTATAGATCACTTGGTCAGAGCTATGTGATGAAATAATTCTACTAAATTCTACAAGGAGTTCTTTTTTCATAGTGTGATACAAAATTTAGAGTATGTATTATAATACTTCAGCACCATTGCAGGCTCTCTCTAAGACAATTCACTATGGCAAATTTGTCGTTGAGGCAATGTTTCAAGATGCCCCTTCTCAATATGAAGCTGCAATTAAAGCAAAAGTGAATTTCTGTATAATTAATTCATATTTTTTATTGTTTTTTAAATATGCTCAAGTTACTTAATTTTGTGATGTTGCACTATTCTGAACCTCTTTCAGGACAGGAAATTGTTGCTAGAGTTTCTGACATATGAATCTGTGGAGGCAATAATGAAGAAGAGAGTTGAACTGAAGGCCAAAACATTTGGCCAAGTGGTGATGATTGATGAAGCAGATAATGTAGCCAAACCTACCTATAAAATCAAGCCAAGTTTAATTGCAAATCTCTTTGAAAACCGGATTATGCCTCTCACTAAAGAGGTGCAAGTGGAGTACTTGTTGAAAAGATTTGGCTAAACAGAGATGGTGACCCTATACAGAATCCATGGTATAAGGTTTTCATTGTCTTTCCTTTTCCTTAAGGGTGATTTAAGACACTTAAATTTCATAAAAGAAAAGTGTGTAAGATTATGATTTTAAATATTTCAGAATTTGTTTGAAGTAAAATATGCATGTATCAACGTTGTTCCACCGGTATTATTGGTATTTAGTATAATATTTCACACACTACAACAATTTATAGTTTAAACCACACTAAAATAGATAACGGCTAAATAAATGTAGCCTAAACATATAATGAACAACATTTTTATAAATGATGTATAAATATCATGAAAATCCATGATTATATAATTGTTGCTTTAAACTACGTGGACAAAACTAGTAAAAATGTAGTCTAAAAACATAGGTAAGGTATAAAATCAACATGTAAAATTGTTGTCTATTGTGAGAATTTTAAGCAACGGTTTTAAAAATATTGTCATACTACAAACCGTTGTCTATTATCTATAGCTACACTCACCTATGCCACACCTAAAAAATTGTGGTCTAATCTTTAGACCACGGTTTTTATAATTTATATCATAATTTTATGCCGTTGTCTAAAGTTATTTTTGTTGTAGTGACGTATTATTAATCTGTGTGTTATCTGTCGGTCATTATCTATAATAATATATATAAAAAAAAAATTTCTTTTGTATTCATATTTTATAATATTAATTTTATCTTTAATTATTTTAAAAATTAATTATTTTATAAATAATTTATTTTTAATTATTATTCTAAATATCTCTTTTATCTTAAATTATTATTTTAAAATCTTTTATTGTACATATATTATTAGTCATTATGAGCGTCGATACAATGGAAGCAATATTGCAATTATATCAACTTTACCTTGATATTAAATCTTTATTCTCTTTTTCTCCAAAACCTATTATCTTTTCTCATCAAGATTCTCTTTCCCTGATAGGGTATAACGCGACTGTGTTTTTCATCCGACTCCTTCATTTTCTAATGGTTTATTCTTTTTGGTTTAAGTTTGTTGATTTTTTGCAGTAAAATTGATTAGTGTTAAGTATGTAAGTATAAAAAAAGTAAAGACAAATTTAATTGTTTGTTTGCTATTTTGGATGAATTATATTAGTTAAATAAGTCTTGTAGTAAAGATTAATATGTTCAAAAAGAAATAAAAGAAGTTAATTTAGCATTTAATACTTTTAGAAGTGATTCAAAAAGTAATATATGTGTAAATATAAATTTTAAATGTTGGAAAAATTATTGTTTGTATTTAAGATAAAGACAGATGTGTATGATTATAATTTTTAAATATTTGAAATAAAATATACATATGTTGTATGTAATTTTAAATACATATTTTGTATAAATATAAAGCATGTTATAATGCTTCCGAACCATTGCATGCTCTCTAATGGAAATCATTCTAGGAGGCTTTATTTATATATAAACAAAATTTAATATATATATATATATATATATATAGAGAAATATTTTATTTTATTTTTAAAATATATATGAAAAAATATTAAAAATTGTAAAATATATAAATTTAAATATTTGTATGAATATATTTTATATCAAGTATTGATACCTATCTGTGTACATAATGTATGACAAGGGAATTACCAAGGAGCATCAGATCATTCCGATCAATGCTCAGATAGTTCATGATTGAAGGTGATGATAAGAAAGTCATATGATAGCATGACAATCATGTTATCCAACCTTATTTCAAATAATAAAAGTCATTCGTCGTTTTATATTATCATTTTTATGTTAGCAACGATACTTGAAATTCTTTAACATGTGGAGACAATTAAGATGATAGAGAAACAACCACATCACTCAATTAATAGAACAATTAAACATCTTCAATTAAAAAAAATTTAAAAAACTTGAATTTAATGGACAAATTTTGTAATAAGTACTTAATTGAAAATATTGATGACGGGCTATAACTTAATTAAGTCCAATAAATATTTTTATTGATTTTAAATTCATAATACTACTTTTACTTTATACATTAATAATTCTTTTATTTATAATAGTAGCCTCATATGAATTGTATCAAATTTTATTAAAAGTAAATAATTGTTTTAATGTTATGAATAATTCTATAGAGCTTTTATCATCAAATTTTGAATCTAAAAATCTAGATTTTGATAATTCTAAGAAGATAATATAATTTCTACTAATAAGTATCTTCTGTTGGTATTTTGTATATTTTTATGATTTATCTCTTTTATTTATATGTTGGAATGTTAATTTCATTTATGTAATACCCTCACAAAATTATGTATTTTGTAACACTATCACAAAACATATAATCTTTCAAAATAAAATTTAAAAATATACCAAATATATGTGTATAAATACAAACTTCTACAAAAAAAATAGGCACACGTAAAACTCAAATTTCTTTCTGCTTTTGTTCTATCGACTTGTGTATATATTACAACCATAGTAGTTCACAACACAATAACACAGACAAGGTAAACTATTAGAATACAATTCCAACATAATAAATTATATATAGAAAAAATGTTTTAATGAACAAACCATAACAATTTGATTTCACTAAAAAAATAACACACATAACCATATAGACCAGACATGAATATATACATAAAAGATATTCAACAAATAAAATATCAACTAATAATGCTTTATGGATGACTAACATTGAGTATGACACACAAGAGACAAACATCTTATGCAAATTAATACTTAAATTAACAATTGAACCTAAGAATAATGGACCAAGGAAGTTCATTATAACTTAAGTCTGCACATTTACACATGTCATGGTGTGTTAAAACTCTTCTTTCAGTTTCTCACCACTTGATAACTTAAATTGTGACTTAGAGCAATAGTGAAGTAAAAACATCTTCGTTACACTACTAAAGTCTTGTAGACATCGAATGGTAATTGTTGGACTTTACCTCATATCTCATGTAATACACTTAAATTATAAAAAAATATATATTTGATTCTCATAATTTACATGATATCCCTAATTGGTATTTGGATGATTCTAGTTTGTTGAGTTAGAAGGTTGCTAGATTTTTTTTTTCTTGCTTAAATCTTATGTCTCATTGGATTTGGGGAAGTTGATATAGGTGAATTCCAACCCCAAAATAAAACTCTGATTATTTAGAAGTTGTTGTAAAATATGATGCCTACTAATAAAGAGATTAAATATAAAGGAGTTTCTATGAGCTCTATGTGTTCCTTATGTAAACAATACGTGGAAAACACTTTTCACATCTTTTTTGAATGTCATATTTCTTTGTGAATTCTGTTGTGGTTACAAAAACTATTTTCCTAGTATGCATTTCTCCACATCTATACAATTTATTCATTTTATAAAAGCTAGAAGTAACCCTCTAGTTAAACTAGTTTACTTGGCTATTATCACCTATTCCATTTAAATGCTTTAGAGAAAGAGAAATTATGTATGATTTAACGAGGCAAAGAGTTGAATTTGGATTTACATTCTATTAAAGGTTTTATTAGTTTAACTAGGAACTCTTCCAAAAAAGACAAAGAATGATATAGTTAATTTTTCTATTTTGATTTATTTTTTTGATATTCAAACTAAGACTAGAAAAAAAATATAGAATTGTTCAGATAAATTAGAGGATACTTGATGTAGGTGTATCAACCGAAATCACGGAGGACGGGGAAACATAAAACTAAGTAAAACAAAGGGAGTCGCCGCCATAGTTTAGTAAGCAAAACTACAAGTAGATTAGTTGTTAATCCCCTAATTCCTCCTCAATTTCTCTCCCTTCCCGAATGCGGCTTGGGGAAAGAAAATCCTGATTACACACTCTGGGAAATGCGAGACTAACTTCTTTCATGGCTCCATTCATCTCTCTCATCTTCATTTCTACCAAGGGTTATTGACTATGCCCATTCTTTTCAACTCGAGGACAAGATTCATGCCTATTTTCATACTCAAACCAACGCTACAACTCGTCAGTTGCGCATAGAGCTTAGAAGTATTAGAAAGGTGACCGCTTTATTACGAACTTCTTACTCCATACCAAAACCATTGTTCATTCTCTGCAATCAATAGGTGAACCTTTCTCCATCATAAAGCAAATCGATATTCATAGAAGGACTTCCCGATGAATACAAGTCCTTTATTTCCTTGATAATCAACAAACTATACTTGTTCTCCTTTAAAGAAATTGAATCCTTACTTGTTGCACAAGAAACCCACATTGAGAGGGTTAAACAATTTGGGGTTAATTTCTCTCTCACTCACACCAACTCGCAAACAGGTTCTTTGCGTAATCATACAATGGCTTAGCCTCAATCTCATTGGTTCTACATCTATCATCAACCTCAGTTCTCTCGTGGAGGTTATACTTTTCATGGTCGCGACAATCAGGGTTGTTGTGAATGACACATTGGTCGTGGTTCGGTTTAATGCCAAGTATGTAACAAAATTTGGCCATACTGTATCTCATTGTTATCTTTAATTTGATCCCCAATATGGTTCTTTGTATGGCTCTCACCCACAACGCCCTCCTACTACCTATTACAATCCTACTGTTCTATCTCCACCACCGTTTTTGCAGCCTCCTCTACCTCTTACTTTGCAACCACAATTTTACATGACCACTACTACTACTTCTCCAAGTCAACAACAAAATACTCCTCTGCCTACTCAAAAATCTCAGAATTGGTTCATCGACTCAGGTGAATAACACATATTACATCTGATCCTCACATTCTCGCTGATAATGTGTCTACACCTACTAATGCTAATGTTTTTTTAGGAAATGGATAAGGTTTGCCTATACAGTTCAATGGTTCTGCCACTTTTCCCTCTTATATTAATCCTCTTGTCATTTTTTATCTAAAAAATTGTTTACATATTCCCTCAGTTAATGAAAATCTCGTTAATGTTGTAAAATTTGCTTGTGACAACCATGTCTATTTTGAATTTCAACCTTCTCTTTCTCTTCAAGTCACAAGTTGATAAATTTGTTCTGCTCATGGGTTTTCTTGGCTCCATTGGCTTATGTCAGTTTCCTATACTTCCTCCACAACCTTCTACTACACATTATTATTTGACTCAATGTTCCTCTCTAGATATATCCTACATTCATCAATTTCAGTCCTCTCCTACGCCACCTTACACCACTTTATACACTTTATGGAACCATATACTAGGTCATGCATCATCTATTGTTTTAAATTTTGTCCTTAAACAATGTAATTTTCCTTAGTGAACAAAACATATTTTGACTTTTATGTTTCATGGGTAAATCTCATCAACTTCCTCCTACTCTTTTATCACCTCATATCACCCTTTTCAACTTATTTACTATGATCTTTGGGGACCATTTCATGTTTCATTATCTCTTGGATACACTTACTATATCTCATTTGTTGATGCTTACAACACTTGGATCTAATTTCTTAAACATAAATCTGATGTGTTAAATATCTTCAAACAATGTGGATCTAATTTAAAATCTTTGTGATATGATTAATTGTTGTGCGTTTAAGTGTGTCAGGCAAGCTTATACAGGTCACTATTGACAAAGGGACCAAGACAAATCATAAATACAATAGTATGTTGATCAATCTCCTTCGTGTCAGAAGTGAAATTGCCCAGTTTGACAAATGCAATGACAATGAAATGTATTAAGCGTACTTTAATCTTTCTTGTTATCTTGGAGGGCCATTTGGATGCATTTATCCTCCTTTCGTGAGGAGGAGGACGTGTTCAAACGCTTAAAGTATTGACATTAGGAAGAATGCGGTCTGATTAATGTACACTATCATTATACTATTCAAAAATTTGGTAGGGGTCTGTGCTTTAGGTAGGCATACTCTTTGCCCCATTTGTTTTGTGGATCACAAAGTTGTTCCAAATTGTGATCATCTAGTTTTGAATGGTCTTTTGTTTTGATGGAGCCATGATGCTAAGCTAATGCATCTATTTGTCCAGGTCCTGCTTTTTTGTATAAGGGTTAGAGTACCCCAGTGTTCTACTTAATTTATTTTATTCTTTGCTGATAAAAAAAAAAATGTTGAGCTCCAACTAAACTAGAAAATTAAACAGGTTCAAACTAATTTAGGTTGTGAGTTTCGGCCTTTAACTACAATCCTTAAATCTCTAAGTGTTCATCATCATCTTATTTGCCCACACACTTACCATCAAAATGACTTTGATTAACTTAAACATTGCCACATAGTTGAAATGGGTCTTACTCTTCTTCTACAATTATCTCTTCCTTTAAAATTTGGGATCATGCTTTTCACACTATTGTTTATCTTATTAATATATTGCCCACTGATCCTAATCTACCTTCTATACCTTATTTCACCCTATTTGATAAAGAACTTGACTATCATTTCCTACGCACCTTTAGTGTTGCTTATTATCCCCATACTCATCCATATAATCATCATAAACTTAAGTTTTGATCCATTGCTTGCACATTTTTAGGTTATTCTCCCTGCCACAAAGGTTACAAATTCCTTGCTGCTAATTATCGCCTTTTTATTTCAAAGATGTTATATTTGATAAACATACATTTCCTTTTCCCTTTTCAGGTTTGTTTTCTTCTCTACCGTCATCCCACTCTCGTGCACCTCCTCCAAGCATTCCTCAATCTATTATTTCTTCACCCATTTAGCATGCTACACCTGAGTCACCATCTGCTTTATCACATCCTGAGTCTTCCATTGTTATCTCTTCTTCTACTCCTTGACTTGTGAGCTCCTCTACTGTCAATATTGTCCCACTTCTCCATTTACTTCCTCATCTTCCCTCCAATACTTCATCCCATCATCCCATGCAAACCATACCAAAATCTCACATAGTCAAACCTCATGTCTACCCATCTCTTATTCTCACTACAATTAAATCTACCGTTGTAAAACAAGTCTTGTTCTTTCTTCTATGGCACAAAGTTATGCAAGAAGAATATGATGCTTTGTTGGCTAATCAAAGTTGGTCTCTTACTTCTCTTCCTACAAGTCGCTATGTTGTTAGATACAAATGGATTTTTTGCATCAAAGAAAATTCAGATGGTATAATTAACTGTTACAAATCGAGATTAGTTGCCAAAGGGTTTCATTAGTGGTATGAATTTGATCACTCTGAAACATTTGCTCTGGTAGTTAAGCCTATCAATATTCATATTTTTCTCACCATTACCATTACAAATAAGTGGTTTGTCCAATACATAGAAATCAATAATGCCTTCTTAAATGACATTCTACATGAAGATGTTTACATGAATCAACCCCCGAGTTTTGAGTCCCTTAATTCTAATTTGGTATGCAAACTCCATAAGTCTATTTATGGCTTAAAATAGGCCTCTCGAACCTAGTATGAGAGGGTTACTTATGAACTTATTGGTTTTGGCTTTCATAACAGCAAGTTTGATCCTTCTCTTCTAATATACAACTCTATTGCAGACAATCTCTAAGTTCTTATTTATGTAGATGATATCATCTTCGCAAGTTGATCTTCAACTTTGATTTAATCTATTTTTTCTAGATTGAGTTCGGGTTTTGCTCTTAAACAGCTTAGAACTCTTAATATCTTTTTAGAATTGAGGTCAAATAATTTTGTGGAGCGTCACTTGTTTCCTATCAAACCAAGTATATTTATGAACTTCTTGATCGAGCTGGCATGTCTGATGCCCTTGGTATTCATCTTCCTAGAGATCTCAAACTCTCCAAACTGGGTTTTGAATATATGGATAATCCATCTCTCTACTACTCTATTGTTGGTGCCTTACAATATGTCACAATCACGAGATCAAAAATTGGGTATAATGTAAATAAAATTTGTCAATTCATGGCACAACTTATCCTTGAACATTGGAAAGTTGTTAAACATCTTCTATGTTACCTCAAAGGCACTCTCTCTTATGATTTACAAATGTGGTTTGCCTCTCCAATCCAAAATCAGTACTTTATCACTGCCTTTTGGGATGCAGATTGGGCATTTGACATTGATGTTCGACGTTTCACTTTTGGTGCTTGCATATTTTTTTCGCACAACTCTTGTATCTTGGTAGTCCAAGAAACAAATTTTGGTTGCTCGTTCAAGTGTTGAAGCTAAATACCACAATCTTGCTATTCTTACTGCAATTTCTACTTCATCAACTCAAAATAGTCCTTTGTTTCTAATACTCAACAACATTGATCTTTCTCCTACATATTGTCATTTAGAATAGGAAATTAGGGTTATATAGTTCTTTCAAAAACTATTTTGAGAAAATGGCGTATATTTTTAAGTGAACTTGACAAAAATTAACATCGCTCCTAAGATTTTCATTCACAATGAAAAATCAATGATCACATAATTTTTATAAAAATGTTGTTCAGTTGGTTAATATTTTATTGATGAACAAAGAGTGAGAAAGAGAAGAAAAAAATCAGAGAACCCATTTTTATAGAGATAGTGTAGTTTAAAGTAATGAAACTCGTTTATCAACTTTCTATTAATACTTAAACATTTTAATATTAAAATATTTTACTCACACTAATTTAAAAACACTATCAACTCTAAAATACAATTTTCTAGGTATTTATACTTTCTCAATATAAAAATATTACTAAAATAATATATATATATATATATATATATATATATATATATATAAAAATATTTTTTATAAAAAATATTTTATTTTTTATACAACATGTATCATCATCATGTTAATAATAATGTAACCTACACAACTTTCACTTAAGTGTCACATAAATATATTTAATGGCTTAGTTAATAATAATAATAACACAAAATTATAAGAGTAAGTAATTTGTATTAATAACAAATTAAATATATATATATATATATAGGGGTTTTATATAAAGATGAAAAAATATAATTGATCTCTAAATTGGTTTTTAAAATTTAGATATCAAGGTTTTAGTTTCCAAAGAAAATTTGTCACTAAACATAGCTACTTTAGTTTTTGCTACTAAAGAAATTGATTTATAAATTAATATTTAATTAATTAGTGATCAATTTAGCGACCAATTATAATTTGTTATTCATAATAGTGATTATTTTTGTAACTAATAATTTTGTAATTTGTAAATTGATATCTAAATGGATCACTATAACGACTAATAACTTTTGATTACTAAAATTATTAATTAATGAAATATTTTCTTGTAATATATATATATATATATATATATATATATATATATATATATATATATATATATATAAAAAAATTATATATATATATATATATATATATATATATATATATATATATATATATATATATATAAACAAATTGTATCTATATAGATTAATGTTAAAAGTTCTTAAATTAAGCATTATTATCTTTAAATGATAGGAATGACACTTATTAATTTTAAGGTTGATAAGTATAGAGATAAAGAAAATACTTTATGAAATTCAAGATATGATATTATCAAAATTAAAATATTATTATTTACTATTTCATTATTTACTCTTGAGTGTTTATAGTGTTACTTAAATTTATATAAAACATACAAGTCGCTATCAAGTATCATATAACAATACAAAAAAATTAACTTTTTACATAAAATAATGTCAAATATCTTTTATAAAAACTAAAATAAAAAATTATAAATAGTTGATTTAAAGAAAAACTAAAAATGAATTTAGATCAACATTATTCAACAAGTCTCCATTACTGAAGCGTTCTACATAACAAAAGAATGAACCTGATAAAAAAAATGAAATTCTTATAAACATATTGTTTAGTTGGTTGATATTTTTAAGTTTTGATTTCTTAATATTTTTTTGAGATTTTTTTGATTGAAAATTCTAATTGTCAAACAAGACTTGACATATTGATTATTAATCTTCAAAATTATTATGAAAATTTTAATTATCAAGTAAATCAAGATCTTAACGTGAAAATTTGTAGTTTTCAAAATTTTTATAATTATAAAGTAAGTTTGTGACTCAACATGATTATCAATAATGTTTAGCATTATGAAGAAAATTTTAATACTACATTATTTTTCAAAATATTATTATGCAAATGAAAATTTTAATTCTTAAACAAGTACGAGGCTTGGCAAGACAATCATTTAAGTCAAAATTATTTTATAAATAAAAAAAATTAAACTGAATTTACATAAAATGCTAACTATTTAATATAAGCTTAAACAAATATATTAAATATATATGAAAGCGATATTGAAAATGATCAAACACTATAAGAAAATTCTGAAATAATGACAAATTTTAGTCATCAAAAATATGTTTAGAGGTCAATTTTCTAATTAGAGAACAATTTAGAAACCAATTTCTTTCGTAGTTAAAACCTTGGTAATTAATTTAGTGACCAATGTAGATACAAATTCATAATTGAAATTATTTTAGCTACCAATTTCGAAACCAATTATAGTTTTTTATTCATAATAAAAACTATTTTAGTTACCAATAATTTTTAGTTTATAAATTAGTATCTAAATTGGTCACTATAGTTACTAATTATTTTTAGTCAATAAAATTGGTCATTATTTTAGAATTTTCTTGTACTGAAAGGACCCCACCATACCTTTGCAATTATGCTAAACTCAAATGCAATACACACTCTTAAGAAGTGAATGTATCAATACAAAAGTAGGGATGATAATGCGAGATAAACCAAGAAGGTTGGCCCACAAGAAAAAATGTGGGACAGATTGGGTATTTCAGCTTATTTATGCCCACATGCAATAACCCACAACCTGTAGGGCCAATGACAGACTGGCTTGCATAACCTGCATTCACTTTAATTTCTAATATCCAACAACATTAGTACAACTCGTCATGTGTGTTTCTTCTAATAAACTTGCTCATTTGTCCTTGTTTTCGAGACTATCAAAAAGTAGTCCTCTCATTCACTTCCAATTCATTTAAAAGTAGCTCTCTCATTCGGGTTTCTTTCCTTGTTTCGGTCCAATTTAAAGTCATTTTTTATTTTCAATTGGCTTGTACTTCAAAATAATAAATTATAAATATTACTTATTTTAAGAAATGAATTATAAAAATTATTATTTCTACTAATTTAATTAAAAAAATAAAGTTATTAAAATTCTTATACGGATCGCAAACAGACATATAACCTATGAGACAAACATTATACTAGACAGGTCAAAAAAATTAATCCATATTTCTTCTACGGAACAAGCCCAAAGGAGTCGGATTGACCCAAATTGTCACCCTCTGTAGAAACTTCATGCATGGCCATTTACATATTTAAAGAAAACTTACCACACTTAAGTGCATATGATGAAAAATCAAATAGTCCCACACACATTTTTTACTGATACAATTAAATTAAATTAAATTAAATTAATTTTGTTTGGTTTGTTAACATCGTTAAAATGATTAAAGAGATCCACATTTTGTGATTTTTTTTTTATTTTTTTTACTTTGTTTATAATTTTTTATTTTATTTTAAATTAAAAAATTTCTTTATTCAAACAAATATCCATGTGTCAAGTTAATATCATGTCAGGTGTTAGGGTCAATTTTTTATATTCAATTTGGTCATAATATTCGTCAATTTTATTCAATTTGTTCATTTTCGTTAACACCATTAAAATAGTTAACGCATTATGAACAATAACGGTCACGTGTCCTTTTGTGATTTTATTTTTTTTAATCGTTTTTAATTTTTATTTTTTTTAAATTTAAAATTTCTTTTATTTAAAAAAGTCCACTAGTCAAGCTCATATCATGCCACATGTCATTTTGTATTTTTTTAATTTTTTTAAAAGAATTTAAAAAAAATTTATTTAAAAAAAAATGCCCACGTGTCAATCCAATATCATGTCACGTGTCAGGATCATTTTTTTATATTCAATTTGTTTCTAATATTCATTATTTTTGTTCAATTTGGTCCTAATTTTTTTTAATTGATCAATTTTATTCCTCTTCAAATTAAGACAAAATTTATTTTTTATATAAATGTTAGACTGATATTCTTATTAAGATTCATATTTTTATTAAATATTTTTAAATTAGAGTTATAGTTGATTTAAAATAAAATGAAGACTTTTAAAGTGGAAAATAACACCATTAATTTAAAATTTAAAATTTTAAGAGGTTAAAAATTCTTAATATAAGGTTAATATGTATAGAGATAATGAAAATATTAAAAAAAAAATAATTGCATGAAAAGTTATTTGGAAGAAAAGAGATTTTTCATTCATTGAGATTTATCAGTTACATTCGATCATAATAATCATTTGCTTCTAATAACTCTATTTCTCTACCTTGTCATAAATTATTGTTGTCTTCTTACAACTTATTGTTCATTCTCCATGTACCTTGCATGCATTATTAATATATTGTCTTTCGATCTTCTTACAACTTCTGTTTCTTTTCCTTGCACCCTTGCATGCATGAATCCATCACATTGCCCACAAATTGATGATTACCTACACATAAAGCTATTTGTCAAGAAAATGTGTACAAATTTAACTAATTCAACTAAACGAAATAACTTAAAAATATATAAAATAAATTGTAAAGAAAGTAAAAGATATAAGTACCATAGTTTATATCAATGAACTCAAGAGAGTCGCAATCGTTCAGACAATTATATGTAGTATCGAGAGATATTTTATTACATTGTGCATAACAAGAGACAATGCATAGCGTATACTTAATTTTACTTTCTATCTTAGGTAAACATTCGACGAGACATTTGCCACCACATTTGAAACTAATTCCATCTAAAAACTTAGCATTCTCATATGCTTGAGACAAGATTGGCATAATTATGATCATAATCATAATTCCAAAGGTTTTCATTACTTTCGTTGTCATAGCTAATTTTCTAAGAACTCTAAGAACTATCTCACTATGTTTACAGAAATCTTAAATTTTTGTTGTGATGTTTATATTAAAATCAACAATAATTTATAGATATAATACTTGTCTGCAAAATAAGTTCTAAATTAATTATTTTATGGTATTTAATGTGTTAAAAACATTGATTAATATTATCATTAATGATTAAGTTATATAACTTTTTGTATTTAAGAAAATATTTCCTCTATAATATTTTCCAGTTTTAAGTCTCACTGACTAGATAAAAAATATTGTTTGTCTTTAAAATTTTAAATTTCATTCTTAATAGTCTAAAATAGTACCAAAGTATATTCAAATATAGATATAAAAAATAAAATAAAAAAAAGTACCAAAAAATATTAATTACATAATATTATAAAGACAAACAATATTGTCATAAATTATTCATTATATATGGTTTTATCTTGGTGAAAGAAAACATATGGATTATCTTATCTTATAAATAATAATTAATAATAAAAATTGTCATTTATATTATATTTATAATATCATTTTTATTTTATACAATATCCTATTTCAAAGTTATTCATAAAATAATTTTTAAATTAATTGTATTATAACTTATTACTTTGTGAACTTTATATATTCATGGTAATAACTTTATATTAATGTATTCTAATTTATGAAACATAATAATTATTTGGTTTAAAGTTAGTCTTTCAAATATACTATGTATGGAATGCATGCAGTATTTTCTTTTAAAAAAATTATAATTTAATTATACATTTAATTTATGTACTGAACGTACAATGCATTTTATACTTTCTATTTAATATAAAAAATAATTCCCTAAAACAATTATTATATTATTATTGTCAAGAAGTAAATAAGAATTTATTAATTATTAATATATATATATATATATATATATATATTCAATAAAACTTATAATTCTCATATAAAAGAATTATTTTATTAAATAATGTGTATTAATAGAATTTACTATTATTGATAAGTTATTGTCATAATTTACTATTATATATAATATTATATATGAAAAGTGGATAATATTGTCATAAATTATTCATTAACATGGTTTTATCTTAGTGAAAGAAAACATATGGATTATCTTATCTTATAAATAATAATTAAAAATAAAAATTGTCATTTATATTGTATTTATAATATCATTTTTATTTTTTACAATACCCTATTTCAAAGTTATTCATAAAATAATTTTTAAATTAATTGTATTATAACTTATTACTTTGTGAACTTTATATATTCATGGTAATAACTTTATATTAATGTATTCTAATTTATGAAACATAATAATTATTTGGTTTAAAGTTAAAGTTAGTATTTCAAATATACTATGTATGGAATGTATGGAGTATTTTCTTTTAAAAGAAATTATGATTTAATTATACATTTATTTTATGTAGTGAACATATAATAGATTTTATGCATTCTATTTAATATAAATAATAATACCACAAAACCATTGTTATATTATAATTGTCTAGAAGTAGTTAATATTTTTTTAATCATTATTAATATATTTATATATGTATCAAATAAAACTTATATTTCACATATAAAGGAGTTATTTCATTAAATAATGTTTATTAATAAAATTTACTATTAATGATAATTTCATAATGATAGTCTTACTTAACAAAAATTTATACTTTTATTTATAATATTAACCTTTTCCTATTGGTTTTATAATTTATCATAATAAATAATTGAATTATAGTATACGGTATACAAAGCACTTTCTTTGAAAAAACTTCTTTAAACTAATTCTCGTGTTTGAATAGATTTTATGTTTGCCATTTTGTATATAAAATAAAATAATACCATAAAAATATTGGTAATCTCTTTTAGCATAAAATAGTTAATATTATCGTAAGTTATTAACTAGCAAACTTTTATAAAGCTTACTTTTACGTATATGATTAAAAAAATATAAATAATATTTAATTATGAATATGCTTACTTAATACTAATGTCTCTTTATATATATATATATATATATATATATATATATATATATATATATATATATATATTGGCGGAACTTGCTCAATATCTGTGGAGGTGCCAAAATATACTTAAAATTTATATATTTAATTATGGATCCGTAAGATTATTGAACTCAATAATAATTGAATCAATACTAAAATTTTTAGTTATATTTTGTTTTTAATGTAAATAATCATATCGTCAGCAAAAAAATTCATCTTTCGTTTTATTTTGCAATCTTATTTTGATAATTTTCATTGTAGAAAATTATCTTTCTGATATAGTTGTAGAAATAAGAAGAGTTAAAATAAGACGGGACGAATTAAAAAATCAATTAAGTAGATGTAATTGACTTCCTATTTTTGTCAAAGATTGATTTTTTCTATTTTTTTCCTCACGGCAGCTTCTATTATCACTTTTAAATAATTAATTTATTCTTTTATTTCTTCGTCAATATACTTATGTTTTTAAAAAAATACTAAAAGATAATTTATCATAATCTAAATAAAAGTTGCGATACGTAATTAATAAAAGAAAAATATATGATAATCAAGTCACAATTAAAAACTAGTTATTAAAAAACACTTAGTGCATTTCTTTTTGTTCTATATTTGTAAAAATGAATATATCAAATGCTCGTGAGATAAAAAATATTATTAATTATTAAGCTAATATTTCATTATCAATTGAGAAAAAAAGAATTACTTTTTTTCTTCAATAATAGAAGTAAGCATACAAAAATGAGAGCAAAAAATAATGAATTTGTGTTCAACTTTCTTTTTTTCTTCATAAACAAAAGAAAACAAAACAATTAAAAGTCTAAAGTGAGTACAATATGTGAAAAACTCAAAAAAATAGTAAGAGAGAAAATAAAAAATATCTTAATAAATTTATTTATTTTTTATTAAATTTAATTTTATGCTTTATTATTTATTATCATTAAATGTTATATTTTATAAAATAAATAAAAAAATACCTATTTTAATTCTTATCAATTCCCAATATATATTTTAATTATTTAAAAAATTCTAAAAAATTAAATTTCTTATACATAATTTAAAAAATAAAAAACAAAATAATTTTTATATAACAAATAAAAAATTTCAAAAAAAG
>Ga0209589_1003833_pt1 | contig 26169 bp, 9 predicted proteins | sample CowpeawhiteBW_FD_187525 | JGI IMG/M metagenome (GOLD analysis project Ga0209589, IMG submission 187525) | Root nodule microbial communities of legume samples collected from California USA - Cow pea white BW (SPAdes) (version 2) | ecosystem: Host-associated > Plants > Roots > Nodule | place: USA...
AAAAAAAAAAAGAAAAAAAAATGTGTTCCTCTGATTTTAGTAGTGAAAGATTGACTAAACAAACACACAGAAACATTGAATGATGAACATATTCAATCAAGTTTCAACTGGTTTTTGAAGTTGAGTATCAAATCCATGATAAGAAGTTTGTGTGATTCCTTGGCCCAAAAAGTTAGAAATGATTATTCTTTGCAGACCAATGAAAATTTCAGAGAACAAACACAACAAGTGGGAAAAAGAATCAATGACTGGTGGATGCATGGACACTTCTTGTGGTCCTCAATTCTCTCTATTCTCTCATTTTCACATCTCCAACTACTCTCCCATTTTCCCACCCTTCAATTCACTTCCTTCCATGCTAATTTAACACCCCCACCAGCTACATAATCAAATTACATAAACTTCTGCAAAAAATTTATTTTGGATCAAACTCAGATACAACATAATCTATGATATTGTTGAGGTTGTCTCTCAAATTTTAAGTTTCATTTCCATAACACATAATATATGCAATAAAATTAGTTAACTCAATCTATTCCTTTGTCATGTGTGAATTCATGTTCTGATCAATAAACAATTAGCATCTTTTGTTCTTTTGTCCGATTGGGTTAATTACAGTAGACATTATTTCATAATTCTGCAACAATTATTTTTGAGATTACAAGGTACAGTTCACCAAGTTCATCAAATTATTTAAAAGGGTCACTGTTACAGTCTACATGATTACAAGGTACACTTTTTGGACCTCTGCTTGTACCAATGTTGTACACAGTTGAATTTGTTGACTCAATTTACTTCAGGGCACTGACCAAAACCAGTGAGAATAGAATAAAACCAATTATGGTTCATAATGTCACCATTTGAGTACAAATTTTTAAGTCAATGCAGGGTCATTTTCACATAAGCTAACTCTAATGAATTCTAAGCAAAAGATGGCTATTGAAAAAGCTTATGATAAGCTCAAAAAGGAATAGTATTCTATTAGAGGTCAACGTTGCAAAACAAACTCTACTAGGTTGATCTTCACTTGTGTAACTTCTTTCTTCAGAATCCTTTAACATCTCTTCCTAATACTTCATGTTTAACAATATTCTGTTTACATATTATCCCTGATGCAGTTAATGATAATCAACGAAACTCTAAGGTTGCTGGTTAAGATATGAAACGAAGAATCAATTCACCAATTGACATAACATGTGGTACACTGATGCAAGAAGTTTAAAGCAGATTGCAAAAGAAAAATGGCATTAACTGGTGATTCAGTCAGATAACACTAGTCATTCAGAGATATTCAACATAGTGTAACCTTCTTACAAGCCAAAAGTCAATGGCTAAAGTTTTAATAGTTTTAAGTCAGTCACTGCTGTTTTTATGCCAAAACAAATAACAGAAGCACAAGCAGCATTTACACATTTCCAACACCAAAGAGGCATTTTTTGACTTTGACCTTAGGTGTCTGCTAAATTTTATTTATGTAGCCAGCTAAATACTTAGCTCAGCTCAAAGCATCCATCCAGGGATAAAACCGTTCACTTGTTGAACTTGTTGAGCTTGAGTTGTAGCAGTTAACTGATCTGAGGCTTCAGGGTTGTACCTGTAGTCAGAACTGCATCAAGGAACACACATTAAAATACAATTCAAAATCACCCTCTGCATAAAAATACATGAAAAATGATTGTATATTATATACCCTATCTGCAATGTAGGGTTGCACTCCAATGGCTGGAAGAAGCCTTGAGAATGAGCATTCTGAGTAGCATAAGACATACTTTGATCACCAGCTTCCCATGTTTGCCTATACTGGTTTCTTGAATTGATTTCATCCAGCTGCCAACATAGTAATCATGAACCAATTCATCATTAGCAAAAGATACAATGTTACCACTTTCATCAAACACTTCTGAATAGAGTTTCCATATTGTAAAATATTAAAGGTACAATGCACAATCACATTATGAGACAGAACGACAAGAACATTATGGATAGTGTTTAATGTTTTTACCTTCATGGTCAAAGCTCTGTTTGCTTCTACCAACATCTGCTCCTGTAAGCAAACAATAGCTTGAAAGTGTTAGCCAAACATAAATTTTGATTTTCCTATGACTATGCTAACACCATATATATACCTTATTTTGAAGATCAGCTAACTGGTCCAGCATGAATTGAGTCTGCAAAATATAGTGTGAGAAAATTACTAATCTGCTTTTCAGAATGGAACATCAGAGTTTCATATATAACATGTCCCAAGTTTACATTTGTAGAACATAAAAGGTTGTATTTTTATTACCTTTGTCGACCTCACTTGCTTGAGAGATGAATCTAGCTGCCTCTCAAGCTGCTCAAGTTCTTTGGTATTTAATGGGCCCAAGTCTTCACCTAGAAGGTTTCTGCAGCATGGAACAAGAACATGGTCTTAATCGAAACACTACTGATGCAAATGCTAAACCTCTTTTGAAAAATTTAATAATGATGACTAAGTGAATGGAAGAAAATTTAATATAGGTTTTCTTAGTACTAAATTTGAAAGGAGTTTTACAAAATACTTTCACATGAAATTCACCTTTGGGTCCTCTGAAGAGATTCAAATCTTCCTTTCAGCTTCAAGTACTCACGATAGCTGCTCTGCTACAAAAGCAAATGACAAATGAAGAATAACAAAGTGCCTTTAACGGAAAACATAATATATATTTTAATGTTAGCAATCAAAGTTCAAGCTATTAACAAGATTGTTTCCTAAGTGAAAATCTCGAGATGTTATTTCTGTAATCATTCTATAACAACGGTAATTTGAAGTTTCTTCATACTGTTAACAACAGCAATAGACATATATATTATTTAGTAAATTTAGTACATAATTTTACAAAAATAGTCTCTTTCTTGAAAAATACATTACTTTTATATGCAATAAATGCAAATATTCTCTCAAATGTTTATAAACAAATTAAGAAAAAACTTATTAATACTTTAATATTTTCTTCAAAACAACGACTTTTTCATACCTCAAGTTCTTTGGCAGGTTTGCTGACTTCAACTGCACCATAGCTGCACTTTTGGTACCTTTCAAGTGTTTTGAGCATGCTGCAGATTCAATAAAAAAAGAAAGGAAGAACTAGTAAAAATGATGTTCCAAAATAATACAACACTACTTACACTATAGCATCATGAGCATAAATATTATATTATTCATCTAGATCACACTTACCTTTGATGTTCCAAAATGAATAAAATGTGAGAAAATTTTAATCATATATCTATCATAAAAACAAATAAAATGGCTTCAAATTATAAAGTAAAAAGCTACAATTTTCTTACTACTTTCCTAAACTAATACACGAAGTAGTTGATAACAAAATGCAACATAATAAGGCTGCAGAAAATATTATGTAATTATATCAGGACCTTCATTTCTAGGGCATAATCTCACTGCAAAATTTCCATTATGAGATACAAAATTGTACGCGAAATTGAGTATAATCTGTTGATGAAAAAAAAAAAAGTTTCCGTATAATAAGCACTATTTTCCCTGAATTGATTCACTTGATCTTTGTAGCAATATAATGGGTAGTTAGAATATCAGACTATAGTCAGAGCATAGAACAAAAGGACATCAAGATCTATGAAAAGGTACTTTTATGGGTAACTTTATAAAAAAAATAAGATAAATATAAAACTCATGATTTTTTTTTTAAAGTATAATTTACTCAATTTAATGGTCAACATGCTTAAATAAGAGAGAATACACCTTTAAAGTGCTAGACATGATGAATTAATAATATTTAAACCTTGTAGTTACAGTTAAATTAAACCCAAATTCATGCATGCACCTGCATTTCTTAATGAAAACACATTTGTGCATGGGGTTGTGTCATAACATAATAAAAGCATAAATAGCATCATTTATACAACAGCTACTCTTGGATAGCATAAAAATAATTTGAATAAAAAAATGTATTGTAATATTACACTGAATTAGTCTCTAATTGCTAATAAATAGGGTTATATCCAAAGTTATGAACCCTTTTTTCTTTGGTGAATTTTATTTTTGTCAAACACTGAATCCTTCAAGCTTTAATGGCAGTGAAGCAATATAATCACATTGATGACAAAAACAACCTTTAAAATCAATCTGTTGTGCATATAAATAATCTGATACTATATATGAAAAGGCACACGTTTTTGTGAGAATTTATTTCAATAACAAATTCATTCTTAATGTCTAATTCCCCACTAGAGGATAGAGAAATCCACAAAAATCAAGAGAAGCCATCAATAACATGGTTTAATTCGTTGTCATTAAATGTTCAACATAAAAACTTTCTCAGCATTGAACTTCAATGAGATACACTCATAAAACCTCACCACTAATAAATTCATTAGTTAAGTACTTTGCTTTTATAGTGAGGTATAACACAAATCTGTAGGATGACACACAATCAAATTTCAACTAAAATAAAGTGAAGAAAAAAAAATAGAAATTTTACATCGAAAATACTAAAATGATTTTGTATATATTATTTATATTATGTGGTTATGTAGATATATAGATAGATATAATGATAAAGTTCAGCTTTATTAAGAAAAAAAAAAAACTATTAAATGCAGCAATTTCAGGGAAAAGGTCACCGTACACTGATAATAAACAGTGGTAAGGTGATGAAATAAAACATCTTTTATTGGTTTCCAAATTTCGAACTATTTGTTTTAGAGTGAAGAAATAGTGTTTATTTGTTTTTGGTGCAGCACACTACATGCTTACATTCTGTCCTTTGTTTCATTGGACTTAAGATGTGTTCAAGCTGTCATAGAACTTCATTTCAGGACAATCAAGTACTCCTGCTAATACATCTTCGTCATACATAGATATAACCAAACTTTTAAGGAAAAAAAAACCAAGAAAACAAACAAAATCAGCTTAATATGAAAAAACACAGATCCATTAGCCTTCTCAGTGAACAAAAAGAGTCCAAGCAGGAAAAGAAATTTCATTGAATTATGCAGAAACCCCTGAAAGCATGTGGGGGAAGAGAGAACACAAAATCCACCAAAATTTTCCGTACAGGAAAACAAAACATCACTTATTTTTCAGATCATGAACCGCATCACCAGATCTCACAACCTTACATTCAAAAGACCAAACCAGAGCTGAAATATTCATTAATTTCTTCAACTCCATAGGAAACAGATAAGAAAAGAAAAAGGTAGGAAAGAGAAATATGAAAGTTCTTCTCAGGCCACAGAATCCACAAACTAAGAAATGAGATTCAAGCAGTTATGATGAATATTAAAAAAACGAAAACAATCTTACATATACTTGCAGATACAAACACAGATACATAAAAGAAAGATGAAAGCCATTAATGATTTTATGAGCTCAGAAAAGAAAAAAAAGAAAAAACAACATACCTTGAACTGCTGCAAAATTCATAAAGCTTGCCACGGGTGGAAAAGATGATAAGGGCAACCTCAGCATCACAAAGAACAGAAAGTTCATAGGCTTTCTTGAGAAGGCCATTTCTCCTCTTTGCAAACGTTACCTGTCTGTTTATCTTGTTCTCTATCCTTTTGAGTTCCACTCTTCCCCTCCCCATGTTTTCCCACTTAATTCTTATCAATATTAATACTATTATTGTGTTATTCTATTCCCCACTCTTATTCAAAATTTACCCTTTTCTTATTTATTTCTTTATTTCTTCTTTCATACGTACAGTTTCTATTTTTTTCCACCCCTTCCTTCTCTTAGGTACCTGTTGAACCTTCTTTTCTGGGTCAGTACCCAAGTGCAGCCAAATTTGTGAAAAACAAGAGAGAGTTCTCAAGTTCAAAACTTGGAACCCTAGAGAGAGAGAAGAAAAATCAAGAGAGAGAAAGATCACAAAGCTAACAACAACAGCAACAACACAATAGTTCTAAGTGTTTATCTCTCTTTGCTAACTCATCATTTTCATCCTCAAATGTTCTCTTTTTTTTTCTTTTCTCTTTTATCTTCTTCCAATCTCCACCATAAAATGGAGTGCAGCTTAGGGTTGGTCTGAGTTTCCTGTTTCATACAAGTTTCTTTTTATCGTGCTTTACTCGGCTGAGGTATTTTTGGCAAAAACAATTTCCTCATTCGCGCCTGCTTCGCGTGTAAAACACGCGCCTTTTGGCTCCGTCTTGCTGCAAAGCCGCGTGTTCCTCACGGGCGCGTTGCGACAGCTGTCGTAGGTGTGCGTTGTTATTAAGAAAATGTGTAATTTTTTCATTGTATTAACTTAAGTAGAGCAGAGCAAGAACGTCGTCAGATACCTTAAAGTGGACCCTCCACGTGTCAACTTATCAGTGGCTTCCGATTTCTAGCATGCAAAATGGGAATTAGTATTCAGATATAGGCTGGGATGATGATGATAATAATAATATTATAATCAGATTAATATTAGGTAGATAATTATACTGCATATTAATAACATTTTTTTGGGACTTTTTATAGATGTTTTGTAAAATGTTATAAAAATTATAAAAATATTTAGAAAATTCAATTCTGTAGTTTTTATAGAAAACTTTAAAAAGTATATAATAATGTAATGCAATTTTGGTTTCTATTGAATTAAATCAAAACCAGATTTACGATTCATGTTTAAATTGTAATTATTTTAAATAGCTTATTTTTGACAAAAATTTCAAAAATTAACACACAATAATAGATGAAATTGTTCCAATAGTAGTTTTTAAGAAGTTACTTTTTATTTCTAACTTTAATAATATAGTACCAGATCATTTATTTTATATTATATATACAATTTTATTGAATTTTAAAATATCACTATTTTTTTTGTTAAAAATCTAAGAACGGGTTAACAAATATAAATAAAGTATAAAATAGACTGTCATATATATTAACTATTTTTTCTATACCTTTTATCTTACAGTTTAATGAAAATGATCAGAAGTTTATACTTGTTAGTCAAAAGGGATAAGAATATGGCCCTTAACTAGTACTTGACTTCATCAAAATATTTGTCTCTCCAAATATGTTAATTTTTTTTTTTTAAGTATTTAGAAGTTAGTTTAAAAATCATTTTTACTCCTAAACAAGGAATGTATTTCTTTTAACTTCTTTTTATTTAGAGTTTGAAATGTGTACGGAAAACTTTACAAGTATTCTTAATTTTAATTTAAAGATAATCTGAATAATTTGTTTTAGGTTAAATTTGATTGTTTTAGTTTCTTTTATTTATATTATTCAAATGCACTTGTAAAAATAGTTTTTAATCACTATTTTATTTGTCTCTCAACTTTAATAATTAATGACTCATTTTTTTCTAAAAAGTTACTTCTACGTAAAATTAATTCGATAAAGTTATATAACTTCAATTTTATTAAAAAGCATAATTGATTATGTTTAAATATAAATACTCTCTTCTGTAAGTGTTTGATAAAAGGTTTGATAGAAAATGTTTCATTATGCTTGGGGAAAAGAATCAAAACATTCCAAGATAATGAAAGCTTGAATACAAAGACATTTAAGCAAGGTCCAAATATGTGTTTACAAGAGTCGACAAACTAACATAACGTCTAACAGATTAATTAGATACATTTTAACAGAAAAAACAAAACATATCACCTCCCTAAAGCAGGTGAGCATAGATATTATGAATGCACAACTTGGAGATGACAAAATTGAAGGCAAAATGATGAAAGACTTTGGTAAATACATTAGTTAGCTGACTTGTTGAAGGAACATGTATGAGTCTTATAAGATCATCTTGTATCTTTTGCCGAATGATACGACAATCAATCTTAGATACTATTTATGAGATACTATTTCCAGCAAGAATAACATCATCAACATAAAGCAATAGAATGTCAATCATAGAATCATATATGTTCACAAAAAGAGAGTGGTCAATAGTACTATGCTTATACCCCAGATGAAGAAGTTCAGATGTCAGCTTTTGATTCCAATTTCTACTTGCTTATTTCTAGTCGTACAGGGATTTATAAAACTTACAAACAAGTTTTGGGTGAGAAAAAGAAAGACCTAAAGAGGCTTCATATAGATTTCTTCACGCAAATCCCTATGGAAAAAGGCATTATCAACATCCAATTGGTGTCCAATCCAATTATTTGCATTGGTCAAAGCTATAATAAGACATATAATGGGCAGTTTCACAACGGGTGAGAAGGTTCCAAAGTAATCAACATCTTCAATTTGGGTAAAACCCTTAGCCACTAGATATGATTTGAATCTATCAATCGAGCCATCTGCTTAGTGTTTGATCTTGTAAACTCATTCGTAGCCTATTAAGAGTTCTTGCCAGAAGGAAGATCAACTAATGTCCAAGTATCTCTTTTATCAAGAACTTGAAGTTAGAATCTATATATTGTTGCCAACAATGAGACTAATTACCTTCTTTAAAGGAAGAGGGTTCAACTTGTGCAAAAATGTTATGACAAAAAGAAGTATGGTTAGAATAACAATTATTTTAGGAAAGAAACAAATGCAAGTGATATGGAGTGGAAAACTGAGATTGAGAGCTAGAAGCAGAACCATGGTAATATTGGTCCAACTATTGAGGCTTGTTTCAAACTCGATGAGAAGTTCTAGGAGCAGAACTAGTAGCTCTAGTATTGTCAAAATCAGTGTGAGAATTGTCATGAGATTCTTGTGTAGGATATGTGACAATTGAAATTGGCCAAGAAGGAAAATTGAAAGCAATAATGCCATATGATTGATCAAGAACACTATTCTAACTTGGAGAATCTTCTTGTAAAAGAGAATAAGGAAAAATATCTTCATGAAAAATAACATTTCTCGAAACAATAATGGATTTTGATTAAATATCATACAAAACATAGCTCTCGATTCTATATTGATAACCGAGAAAAATGCACTTTAAACTTATGGAATCAAGTATAGTTCTACTGGTAGTAGTCGAGCTAGCATAAGAAAGGCAACCAAAGACTTTTAGATGAGAAAAATGAGGGTAAAAAAGTTCATACGGAGATTTATTATGCAAAAAAAAAAAAGTTATGGAGTCTATTTATAATATGAACAACAACTTTGAGAGAATAAGACCAAAATATATTTGTGACTTCTGTTTGAAAAAGAAGAGCTCTACAAATATTTAACAGGTGTTGATGTTTCCTCTCAACAATCTCATTTTGTTGAGGGGTTGTAACACGATAAGTTTTCAACCTTCATCTTATTCACGACCTTCTGATAACACAAGTTGTACTTCTAATGTTGAAAATGTCTTGGTTATGTAAATAAACTTTATTATGCATAGGGATGTTAACGGGCGGGTAGAATATGAGTAGTGGCTCCCATGTACCTTACTTGCTGCATAAATATATGCCACTTACCCGTCCCCATATCCGTGCGAGTATCCATTATGTACTCGTATATTTTTTTAATACCCACGGGTACCTGTCGGTATTTTAAGAAAATAAAACAAAATATTTAACAACATATTTTAACCATAAATTCAAATAAAATACAATACATAATATTCATAAATTTCAAACAAAGTCCAAACAATCCATTTAAATAGTGTTAAATGACACTTTACAAAGGAATGACGATTTTTTGAAGACCAATTGATAAAAAATAACTCATTCAAAATCAATATATTAATATTTTAATCATTTTTTTAATTTAAATTATAGTATAGCGGATACGGGTATCCACGGGTACAAATACTATGATACCCTTACCCGCTCATGTTAACATGTAAGTATAAAAAATATTCGTACCCGTTATCCGCGCGAATATCCATTTATAATATATATTTCTTACCCACTGAGAGTTTTGTCCACAAATACCTGAGGGTACAAATTTTTTTTACATCCCTAACTATGCATTTAATATACCACCAATGTTAGAAATATCCTACTAACTTAAGAGTAAGAATATTTTTACATATACATTCATTCTTTCTTTTTTTTTCATAATTAAGTACATAGTTGAACAATATTACAATACAAAAATTAAGGAACAAGAAACAAAAAAAAAAAATTGTAAAGGTCTTGTGAACATTGTTGGGTCACTTATAATATTATTTTTCACTTTCTTTTTGGAGATTTTAAGCATATATTTGATTTCAAAATAGCTAATGGACCATAATCCAACCTACGTTTTAAGACCATCGAGGATCCAATGGTTTTAATAGGGATCTATTAAATATTTATAAGTATTTTAATTTTTTTTCTTAGTTATATCTTCATCTTTCAACAATTGTATTAATATAAAATAAAGAAAATATTAATAGGATAATAATATACTTTTGTTTTTTAAAATTGTGGAGTTTGTACGAATTATGCATGGCAAGTGATCAATAAAGCTAAGGCCATTGATGGTTCTTAATAGGTTTAATTAGTATACTATAAGAAAATATTTTATTAATAATTAATTTTAATGACTAAAAGTTGTTATTACAGTGATCAATTTAGACACCAATTTACAAAATAAAAATTATTGGTTACTAAAACAGTTACTATTATGAATAAAAAGTTATAATTGGTCTCTAAATTGGTTTTTAAACTTTTGCTACCAAGGTTTTAGCTACTAAGGAAATTGGTAACTAAATATTAGCTACTATAAGATTTTTTCTACCAAAGGAATTGGTTTCTAAATTAGTCTTTAATTAATTAGTGACCAATTTAGGGACCAATTATAATTTTTTATTCATAGTAGTAAATATTTTAGTAACCAATACTTTTTTATTTCGTAAATTGGTATTTAAATTGGTTACTAGAGTGATTGAAAATTTTGGGTCACTAAAATTGGTTGTTAAATGAGACATTTTCTTGTAGTGGTAATTTGGTCCTTACATTTAGGCCTTTGATTTATTTTGATCCTTACATTTATTTTTGACTTAATTTAGTTCCTAATTTCGTAAGAAGGCTTAATGTGATATCTTCCGTTAAACTGACCTTAACATCATTTGAAAGTATTATGTGTTAAAATCTAGGTCTCTCATTTGTTGAAATTTAGGTCATCTTATATCCTAGAACTCATATGATTTTGACACGTGTCACAAGTAAAAAATAACCAAGATTTTGACACTTGATAGATTCAGACTTTGACACATGAAGGACCCAGATTTTGACATGTGGCACTTTCAAACAACTTTAATGTCAATTTAACGAAAGTGACTATATTGAGATTTTTTACATAAGAAATGTTTTAAGTTTTTTTTTTTTATAAAATAAGACTAAATTGAGTAATATATATATATATATATATATATATATATATATATATATATAAAAAAAAAAAATAAATAGAACTAAATATCATATTACTAACTAAGCCAACTGAGTATTTATCATGAAAAAGTATGAAAATAAAGAAAACAGAGAAAAATAAAAATCTAATGTAATATAAACATAAAAGCAAAATTTATTATATATTTCAAACCTTTTCCACTAATTAGAAGACATTTGCATGAAGATTAATATGATAATCAATGAACAAAGACATTATCAAATCTTAATATTTTATTCATAGTAATTATTTTTAAATTTAATAACATAATTTTAAAATAAATTAAATTAATATAAATTTTACAATTTTATTATTTGATTTAGTTTAATATATTTCCATTTTAAAATATAAATTTTATTTATAGAAATTTAATTATTATTTTTTAATTTTAAATTTATTTGAATTCTAATTTATTTTTTTATTAAGTTCTTTTAAAAATTGTATTTTATAAAACTATTAATATAAAAATATTACATTATTACATTAATTAAATCATCCACAAACTTTTCTTTTATTTTCCTTCACTTTTCAATTACTTTTCTCTCAATAACACAACTTTAAGTGTAATTTCAAAATTTGATATGTAGAATATTTGATAAAGAATAATTTTTAATTAATTATTTAATGAATATTGCATTTAAATTTTATAGTATGATTACACTAAATTAACTAAATTAACATATTTTTTAGATGTTCGTGTGTTTTTATTACTAATCAATATCATGACCTTTAATAAATTTAAATTTGATTTTCTCAATAATAGTCTAATAAGGGTCATTGGGATTGCATTACAAGAAAACAACAATTTAGAATTCATCAAAAGGAACTCAAAAATCGAAAAATTGACTTCATAATGTCTTTAAAACGTTGCAACTCACTGTGACGCACAATCTAGGAAGATATGAAAAACTAGTCAACCATAAGTAGACATCAGGGTGTTGACTAAGTCGTCTCTAAGACCGACACTACAATAAATAATGTTTATTTAGAGTTGACTAAACTCTTACTAAGGCTGACTCTAATACCAAAAAATTGTGTTGTCTTGGTCATCATTATTGGTGTGCCAACTTTAAAATTATTTTTTGGGTTAGAGTCGGGCCTAGTCGACGCTAAGGTCACGCTAGCTATATGTAGTCTACCCAAACACTTTGTTTGATGAATTTGCACATGTTGTTTAACATGATGCCTCACAAAGTACAAACATAAATACATTCAATCATAATTATTTCCAACTTCAATCATAATTACTATCAACTTCAATCAGAATTGAGAATTGAGCATCAAATTATAATATATAACATTGAAGTTGTAAATATCACAATAATAAAGGAAGCAAACATTTGTCAACAGAGTGATTACAATCTAGTTCTAATTTTTATTACAATGTTCACTATCAAACTACTAAAGGTTAAATATAGTACACCCAACTTGAGTCTAAGGTCAAAGGCATAGAGGGCATGAAGATGTTCAGTCAATCATAATTGAATAAAAACATTAAAATCAAAATAATATATAAACATGTGAAGCTTAAAAATAGTATATACCATATAATTGAACAAAACAAATTACTTAAAAGGCAATACCAAAAAGTCATGTTAAAGGTAGGGGTTGATTATCCAAGTCTTCATCATAATGAAGATACACTTGACTGGTACCCGTGGACATGTTTGTAGTCTGTCTTTCCAAGAACAAGGCTAATTGTGGCACATCAACTTCATTTCATCTTACATCATAACATGGTTTCTTTTTGTTTCAGCTAAGTTCTTTGCATTTGCTTTAGATCTCATATTGGCTTGTCTTACCTCTTCTAGAAGTTTTTTGATCTATCTGATATACATGTTCCTCTGTTTATTGAAATGTGTGGACTAATAAAGAAGGTTGAGTAAGGGATATAATACCGTGATAAATGTTGGTACCCAAGTCATCACTACCATAAGCAATTGTTGAAATTTTTTTTTGAGAATAAAATCTTAATAAAATTATAAGTATTGATCAATAATAATCGTAAGAGTGATCACACTTAGAAGTTTTCAAATTGTAAACATCTAAAATAAAATAGAACTCAAGCCACACGCAACAAACTTAAAATAAAATTAATAATTCAACCCACTTTGGTACCTAGGACAAGTCAACCGTACCTTGACTAATTGTAATATTTTTCTTTGTATTTTCTTACAAGATAAAATGCAATGAATTTAATGTTTAAAAATGAAAATAAATGAGAAATAAACTTGTACCGTTTATCTTTCAAGATACCACCCGTATTTCTATTTCGTTTGAATCGGATAAGATCATAATTAATAATGATTAAATCCTCTAAGATATTAATGCATTTTAATTAAACCCATTCAAACTTTACTCCAACTATGTTCTTTAACTTATCAAACACGCATCATGCAAATTTATCTAACCCAATTTCGGACACATTAACATTTATTCAAATTAAGTATTATATTTATCTTTATCATGATAAAAAGTAATTGATCTTGATGATAATATTTGAATTGACTTGAGATAAGAATAATTACTAAATAAACACAACATTACATTTTTAGAGTTATGCTCTTCTAAAATTTACTAATTTACAATGAATAAAATTAATTAAATTAAACCAGCTTGTGTAACTTGAACCAAGAATGCCACATGACACCAAAATGTTATGAGTGTAATTTGTTTGGTATAGCTTAGGGTTTCAAAAGTAGGCATTAGAGAAATTGTTTTGGAAAACCTAAACCTCTTACCCTATGAAGAAATGTGGAATTTGGAGGTAATGAGAAGCCAAAAATGAAAGGTGACTTAGGTTAATTTGGTTGCAAAAAACACCCAAAGTCAAATGAGAAAATTAATTGCACACAGCTAGGTATACCAAAGATGGGAACTCATGTTTGAAGTGGTAGGGTCCCAAATTCCAAATATGGAAAAAGAAGATGGTTTTGTTTTATCAAATTAAAATCCACCTATATCCAACTAACTTTCTTAAATGTGCTGCATATTTTTTTGTGGCCTCAGAAAGATTCTCAATATGCTTATCCCTTCTTTTAATTTTCTTTATTTTCTTTTTTTAAATTACAAAAATTTTATAGCTCCTGCCTTTTGTCAACACTAAGGTTCAAAAAAGAAAGTCATAATTTTTTGTATATATACACTCACATGTCTATATATAGGAAATTGTATGTGTGATGATTCCGTTTCCTTCTGTGCTTGATTTTTAGAACATAAAAAATGGGTTAAGATGGGTTTAGGATTTGACCTGTCATACCAATTACTTCGTTAACTTTTTTAAGAAAAAATATGTTTTTTTTTAGCTTTATAATATATTAAAAATATTTTCAATCATGCAAATATTATTTTAAGTGTTAAATTTATTAATAATTAAAATAATTATTATTTTTAAATATTAAATTAGGCATTTGTTATAATCAATAATTGAAATGTAATAAATTTAATGTTTATTATTTAAAATCTAATATTATTATACATTTTATCATTTGAATATTATTACATTACAAAAAATTCTAGTTTTTTTAATTAGTTATTTTTATTTTAATTCAAAGAATAGATGGGTGTAACATTAAAAACTGCTACATTTATTTATTATATATACCTATACTTCATGCTCTAAGAAATATAATTTCCATTTTGTAGTAATTTGCGTATAAAACCTTACATATTTGTGTAAGATCATGTTTGTGCAATTTACGTATACATATAATATAAAACCTTTTGTCACACTTAAATCAATACAAATCGTGCAATAAAATATAACCTAATAATGCAGAAACTTAACTTACATGATAAATAACAATAATTTATTCAACTCAAGTACTTATCCATTAATATAAAATTTAAAGGCCCTCTCACAAGTCAGGAAACATTTATGGTAACGGTTGTTTTGTTCATTTTGTTTCAGTTTCACAAGCACAACATATCTAGACGAGATATTTTAGCTTCAGTTATGAATAGAAGTATAAACCTTAATATTAGACTTCGGTTCATAATCGAAACATAAACCTATAACAAAAAAAAATTGAAAATTAGGGTTTGCATGCTTTAATAAGGACAAAAGTTTGAAAGTGGTAGATACTTCACATTTGCAAGTGCAAAATGATTTACCTTCTCAATACAATAATGTTCTCCTTCACCAAAACACGTAACATGTCAAAATGATTAACAAATGAAAAAATAAATAAAAAGGAAATTGTGTTTGTAATATATAGTGTTATCTTGTTTATTAATAAAAAAGGTAACCACAAAATCGCATATACTTTCAAAAATAACATAAAAAAAAGCAATACATCTTCCTTAAGCATGCAACCTCTCACATATAAATAAGTTAAGAAAAGTTAAAGAGAAACTTACTTTAAATAAAAAATTTGTTGTATTGATATCTTATACACTTTATTAATTTTACTATGATAGGTTTAGGTCTTGAAAAGAATAAATGCTCAACTCACAATCTTAAATAGAAGGTAGAGGAAATGGATTCTAGAAGAATTATAAATTTTTCTAATATCAAGTTAAAAAATTTATGTTTTTCTATTGAAAACACTAACACAAAAAGGACTTATAACGTCATCAGTTTAACGTCAGTCAATTAAAAGTCAGATGTCAAAAATGATCGGTGACATTTTTATAATTAAAAGGAAAAGATTGACGTCGGCCCCTTAAGGAAGGGACGTCTTTACTGAATTTGACATCGACTTTTTACATACCCCGCATTAAGGGATGTTAGTTTCTCCCACCCTGACGTAAAAAAATGTTGGACTTGTCTACCCGACGTAAAAAAAACGTCAGATTCTGCTTCCCCTGACGTCAAAGGACGTCAATTTTTGGTTGCCCTGACGTCGATCGAAGTACAAGGACTGTGCCAACCACACTATTCTTGCGCGCTTTCATTAACTTCTTGGCAAATCAGAGCTTTCGTTAACGGCGATTGAGAGGACGAACAAAGGTTAGTTTTTCCCATGAAATTCAAATGCACGTTTGCGGTTGAACTCTCTGTTAAGAATTCAAGTGTGAGTTTAAATCCCACATTGGCTAGAAATGAGAGAGTAGAGCACTATATAAGGATAAAGACTCATAAACCCATTGTCTTAAGGTTTTGGGTTGAGAGTAGTGTCAATGTCTTATGTGGTTGGACTCAGGTCTCATTAGTGTTATATCTCCCTAGTGAAACTCCCCTCTATAAACCTGACAAGTGGTATCAAAGCTGATGGTTAAAACTGGCTTAGACGAGTGCAATATGGTCCTTGTATCAAAAGTCTTCCTGCCAAGGATTCCAAGTAAGTGTGTCCCGTTAAGAAGTACAACGGTACAGAAAAGGCAAAAAAGGAGTACTCATGGAAGAATCCAAGTGTGAGTCTAAGTCCCACATTGGCTAGAAATGAGAGAGTAGAGCACTATATAAGGATAAAGACCCATAAACCCTTTACCTTAAGGTTTTGGGTTGAGAGTGGTGTCAATGTCTTATGTGGTTGGGCTCAGATCTCATTGGTATTGTATTTTCCCAATGAAACCTCCTCTATAGACCTAACACTCTCATGGGCTTTATTTGAGTTTTGATGGATTAGTTTTCCCTTTTTTGTGTTGTAGCAGTGTGCGAGGCGGCAAAGTGTGAAGCGGCGCGCGTGGTGGAGGTGTAGTCCTGATCGGCGTTTCACGGTTGTGCGTTCTTGCAGGTTTTTGGTCTCGCATTTGGTGTTGTGCAGGTGCGTTCGAGATGTGCTACACCGTGGATGGTTGACGACGATGTGATTCTGCGTGATCTACTATTTCAATGTGATGCGGTGGTTGTTATTTTTTGTGTGTTGAGGGTTCGATTTCAATGGAAGATTGCAGGTGGTTAATGCACAACGACTCCTTCGTCAATGGTGTAGGAATGGTGACTCAAAGGTGCTGCCATGGTGTTTTTGTTCATCTAGGGTTTCTAATTTGGGAGAAGAGAATAGTGGCGTAGCACAATCTTGTTGAGCAACTTGTTAGTGCAAGGGACGTCGGATAGTAAAAGTCATACGTCAATTTTAAGGTCACCTGATACAACGTTGGGGTGCAGGGAAACGTCTAAAACAAAAAAATGACAGACATTAAAAGTTTTTTTCATGTTAGTGTAAGTTTTTAAATTAAACTGATAAATATTCCTATTTTGTCATATTAAAAGCTTTTGTCCCAAATTTTAATCCAATGGTTAGATAGATAAAACTTACTCCACGAAGAAAATAGTGAAATGTAAAGTTTATGGAGATCTAATACCAATTTGGATCTCATACAATTAAATTCCCAAGTCTATATATTACATATTTACAATATTTAAAAAATATTACGTAATTATAATTATCAAAATGATTAATTATATGCTGGTTAATAAATTGTATATTTTTTTCTTGTAGTTTTCCTTATCTATTAATATTATGTTGCTCAAAACTATGAAGGGATATAATTCAGATTCATTCTTATATTAAGTATCTTTAGACTAATTAATTAATTATGTACACATTTGTTAAAAAAAGTATGTATACATTCAAAAGCATCATCATACAAAGTCTTGTTTTCAACAAGATTATGACTAAGATTTTGTTTAGCATATTAAATTAGGATTGCATCTCAAACTCTAATTTTTTTAATCATAGTTATTTTTTGAGTCAAGTTGTTGAATGATTAGTATATACTATAATTTTAAGTTGAGTTTTAATTAGTGAATAAAATTACATTAACTTTAAACAAAAAGTTTAATTGCAATTTACCACTTAAGTGTTATAATTTTTTCAAAATTTCCCTCAATTTAGTAAAAAATAATATAATATTATTTTTGAATTAAGTATATAACATGTAAAAATCATAAATATGTAGGAGATGACATTTTCAGAAGTGTAAGAAAAATCTGTTGAACAGTGTTGTTGGCGTAAGCATGGGTTTATTTATGGTCAACTATGGGTGGCATGGTTCAGAGTGTACAGATAAAGAAAACTGGTACAGTGAGAAATAAAAGGAAGAAAAGCAACGTGTCGATATCTCATTGGCCATACTGCACAGTACCAGGTGACGGAAAGGGGATTGATGGAAAACCCTGCACCATGGAGGACACGTGTCGAATGAGAGATAGGAGCATTGGATTTTCCCGGGTGACCTGCTTCGGACGCGTGCCATAAAAACGAATCTAAAAAAAATACTGTGCACTGATTTGGCACCAAAAACTGGGTACATTCAACTCACAATGTCCAATCATAATTCAGTTATTTTTTTCTTAATTTCTTTTTTAATAAATAAATAAATAACTCTTATGCGTAAATAAAAATGGCATAGGTTCCCTCTATTTTTACTCTAAACGCATGACTCACAACAGTGTTGGAATACTTTATAGATTTTTTATAATTAAGAATTAAATTAAAAGGTAATTAAAATTTTTTAATTTTATATATTATATTGTTTAAAAATATAAGTATTAAACAATATTATAATTTAAGTTATTAAGACTTACTAATTTAATTTTAATTTTTAATTATATTTGAAAATTTAGTATATAAAAATAATAATTAAATTCATTTTTTAATTAAAAATATTATTTAATTTATTAAATATTTACATAATTAAATATTATATATATATATATATACATATATTATTATTAAAAAATAGAATAACAAGATTATAACAAAAATAACATACTAAGTCAACTTAATTTTCATGGAACGAACTAACATTTTTAATCGGCTTTTATTGTAACGAGTTCATTCACTTTAATATATAAAAACTTAGTAAAAATATTTTCTTTTCATTTTTCTTATCATATTATACTTTTCCATATTTTTTCTTTTTTTATATATATATATATATATTTATATATATATATATATATATATATATATATATATATATATATATATATATATATATATATATATATTAAACATCATTTATTATTACGGTGACTACCAATAATTTCTCATAAATGAGATGCTTACATTTGAAATTGCATGATGCAGCAACTAATAAGATAACACATACCCAAACCTTGTTAGTCAAGACTATTCTATTCTAGGCAATTAGGTTTATTCAATTTTATTAATAAATGTGATCATTTTAGACTAAACACTCATAAGAAGAATTAATTCAAATGGAAATTTTCTACTAATAAAATTTAACACATAAGTTTATAATTATATTCCCCATTTTTGTTTGTTAAAAATAAAAGAATGAAGGCTAAAATAAGTTATATTTTTTATATGAACTAAAAATTTAACTATTTTGTAATTTATTTTTAAAACTTACTATATTTTTAATTTCTTAAAATTTTCTCTGTTTTCTCACAGTTTTTTAGACTTGTTATGATTTTTTTTTTTGTCAAATTGCATAATCTAGTAGGTAATTTCATATAAACCAATCTTATACAATCGTAATTTACTTCAATGTAAGTTTTTCATTTTTTTTAAAAAAAATGTCTACTCTTTTTTTCTTTTGGTTCTATTTGTTAATATCAAAGGATCTCAAATAATTATTCAATTGAAAATATTTATGTGTATTGGCATAATTATTTTTTTATATTATCGGATATGTGTTATTGATGTCTTAGCCCCAACCATGATCTATTACTAGAAGCATAGTAAGAAAGATACTAGAAGGGCGAGAAGCTATTGAGTTTAGTGAGTCCAAAATGATGCTTTAATAGACCAAAGAAGATGTCAAGATTTAGGGTAGACTTTCAATTGGGCCTTGTTTTTGGAACCAATAGATTACAATTTAATTTTGGGCCTTGCTTTGCATAATTGGGCTTGTTGTTGGGTTTAGATCATGAGAGATCATATAGGACATCAATTGGGATTCAATTGGCCCAATCAACACCCTAGGTCAGTCACCTAAGCTAGGAGAACTCACATTCATAGTATTTTGCACATGTTGTAAAGCATGGAAGGTGTGAAGCGCCACTTGGCATTTGATCCACCAACAACGTTGCACATTTAGGATGACATGGGGGAATTCAATTTGAATTCTACCTCCCTTTTGATCTTGAATTTGGATAGCTCCAATCTTATAAATAGATGTCTCTACCACCTTGTAAATCATTCATGAAGATAATAAGAAAACTTTATCGAAATCACTTCAGAACTCTCTCTCTCTCTCTCTCTCTCTCTCTCTCTTTGTGAGTCACTTAGGCTAGAGATTCCCTTAGGACTTCCTTTAGCCTCTTTCATCTAGAATTGACCTAACCTTTTTAGAGAGTTACCCTTCTATGCCATACAATACCATTCCACAAGACCAAATCACTCCCCACTACTTTTGCTTTGAAATCTACAAGACTCCCTCCATCAATCTTGAAGTTAGGAGTCATTAGATATAGTTTACAATTTCTAAAAATCTTGATGGTTCTTAGTTCCTTAGTTTTAAAGTTGGGTTATACTAGGGAGAGATATTGTTTAAGGATGAAGAGTTATTGATATTCAAATGATGATTTGTTGGATCTTTCGAGAAAAAATTATTGAAGAGATACATTGCTAGTGAGACATGAGTCCAATCTTTATATAAGGGATTGACATCACTTTTAACTTAAAATCTTAAAGAAATGAATTTATGAGTCCTCATTCATATATGGTAATTAACTTTCTTATTTTTACTAAATGTGAGATTTAGACTCACACTTTGAATACCCAATGTGATTTGGATTACATAATTAATTAAATAGTTAATTCATTTTTTAGTTTATATGTTGGATTATATAATTAATTAAATAGTTAATTCATTTTTTAGTTTATATTTATGTTGTGATTATGACCTTGGCATAATTGCATTTTACCTTAATAGCATATACTACAACAACAATTTAAGGAAACTTGTAATTTTTTCTACACGCATAACTTTATATCCTTTTGTTTTAATTATATTTATTTAGATTAGGGATAGAGTGCACATGTATATAAAAATAAGTTAATAACTTGAGTTTAAATATTTTTAAGATTTAACAATTCGCTTAACATAATTTTATTTTATAATTTAATAAATAAATTAATGGATTGTATTTTAAATATTTTAGATTTTGAGTCCTGAAAAAAAGTCTTCCACTAAGATCAAGAATGGTCTTTAAACTTTTTTTTTTCTCAAAATCCATCAAAATTCTTATTCAAGTTAAAATTGTACCGAACTTCAAAATCCCATAAACCATTAATTATGTACACTAAATTTAAAGCCATAACATTTTTTCTTTATTAATTCAAATTTATCACAATCTGTAAAAGCAACAAGAAAACCATTACAAGTCATATCTACTAAATGAATAATTTTCAACAAGTTTAATCCACAAGACACAAAAATGTTTGAAAAACGCATAAAAAAAAGAATGTTGTTGACATACATTTCTAATAAATATGTATTGTGATATATACAAATTCTTTAGCATTATCCATCACCAAAAATATTATTAACAAACTCTTAAAACAAAATATTATAAAACTCAATATCTTATATATAACAATATGCTATTACATACTAGTTAAACAAAACACCATCAATTCATATATCAAATTCTTTTTTTCTTATCTTACTCTTGCATTACTCATTTTACACTACTTTTATTTCCTTCTTCCTCACTCTTATTTTTTAGTATAAACTAATGTAAAAAATATGAATTTTGTTTTAATTATATATACCCTAAAACATGGAAGTTTTTGTCTTCGCTTACATAGCAGTTCCACCACTAGTAGGGTATGACTAGGGACTATAGTTCCCTATTCTACAGTACATAGAATAGTATCTGCCCCCCATTATGACCTAACAAACCACCACAAAGGTCACTTCCCTTAGGTCCACATCCCATACCAATCTTTCAAAAAAAAAAAAAAATAGCCAAAATCCAATTATACACCTTCAATCTTCAAACCAAAAATAATTACACCACGTGGGGACTCTTGCCATTGCTTTTAGCTCTTTCAGGACCCTCTCTATCTAACACATGGAGTGTGTGGTTTCAAATATGTGTGTGACATAGGACAAATGGAAGGTGAGAACAATCTTATAACTTAGCTTGCACCAATTTGTACCTTATATTCTTAACCCAAATTATACACACATATATGGGAGGGTGGGATGGAATTAATCACACTACTATACAAGATTCTTAAAATTTACAAGAAAATTATTAGACTATTGAATTATTGTTTTATATAACTAAATTGATTATGTCAAATTTTATTAAAATTAAATATTATAGTGATAAAGTTATACATAATTTAATACATCTTAAAAAATTTAATTTATGTAAAATAATATGTTAAAGAAAAGCTCTTGTCTAACTACAACAAATGCAAAACACATGCGCTATACTTGGATAACAATAAATATATATGGTCTTAAACATTTCATGGTATAATTTAATCATTGTAAATGATTATTCTACTATTTTAATCGATCTTAAGAAATAATCTCATAGAAAAATTGTTTACATCAAATATCTCTTAATGAATCATATTTTAATGTTGCATCACGCTTATAATTCTTCTAAAGAGTTTGAATGTCAACTATGCATAGACTATCAATGTTAAGGGTGGATATGGATTAGATATTTAGATATCCACTTCAGATTCAATTTGAATCTAAATATATGGTTCAGATTTTGATCCATATCTACTTTTTTTGAAAAAACAATTTGGATATTTTAAAATATATATTCAAATATTAAGATTAAGTTATTCACATGAAAAGGGAAGTCCATTCATTACTTACTAATTGCAAGAGCATGGGGCGTGAGCTTTAACTCAAAGAAATTATATTGTGGTCATCATCTTGTTAAGAAACCAACTCTTTAAGAAATGAAAAAAAAAATCATTAGTTAATACATATTTAATTATAATATTATTACATAATTTAAACATCAACATACCTTGGTCAACAGATTGAAGCTTTTCAAAATCATAGTCTAACAATGATGGTGAATATGTTGTAATGAATTGACAAAACACGAACAATAAAGCACTTCCTGAGGTGTGTATATTCACTACCCTTAAGGACTTATCCGCGGTGTGTTGCGCAAGTCCCCCAGGATAACACAAGAACTTTTGGATCTTCCGAGGATCTCAGAACTAGCAAGAAAGTACTCTTGAAAGAGTAAATAACCTAGATAGTAGAAGAAAGAAATATGAGAGAGAAGAGAGCTAGAAGAATGAAGGAAAAGATTGAGAGATGGTGTGTTTTGGAGAGCACCAAAACCACCTATTTATAGGTGTGAGTGATGAAAGGTGAAGGGCTGAAATCCATAGCATTTATGGAGAAAAATTCAATGCACGACAATGGTAAAATAATTTCCCTGCAACGTACACAATTGGCAGCCCAACTTTCAAGTTTAAGAATCAAAACGGATGCACCTCTATCATAAACTTGAAATTGTAGCAGAGATAATTATGGCATGCAACATTTAGAATCTTTGCAATAAACAGATTATTTTATAACAATCCCCCACATATTGCAAAAGATAAGAAAAGAAAGAAAGAAGAAATTTTGGGTCTCATAAGACGTAAATGCATCGGAGCTGGTATAGCAAGCTATATGAACCAGTCCTAGACAGGTAAACTTAACACACAATGTAGTTGGTATAGCAAGCTATATGAACCAAAGACACTTGATGTGTGTTAGTGGTTTATCAATCACAATACACCCTCACAATCCTTGTTGTTAACGCTGTGTTGCGCTTACTAGGCCATGCGCGTGCCCGGTGTTCATGAGTGCTCTAGAGATCATGCCAAGATCTCATACAAGTGGCCGCACTTAACACTCATATAGGTGATTTCATCAAGTGTATGCTACAAATCATATACCACCCGTAAGGGATATAAAATCATTAAAACTTTGTTTAAACTAAAATTTCTTATACCACAGCAAATTTTAATTTACAAAGTTTAACCTCTCAATAATGCAGTCTCTAGCACTTTCACATACACCATATGAATGGACATAATTGATTTGAAAATCAATTTAGTGTTATCAAAACTAACAAGTGACATGTTTTTACTCATATGAACCTTATTCATGGGATCCCAATCACAAAGGTTGGGTTACCATCACTTGTTTGTTTGCAAGTGGCTTAAGTCCCATTCCCCTCGATGTTTCTAAAATCATATTTCTTCCTAGGGGTTTTGTCAGGAGATTTGCTAGATTTCGTTCTGACTTCACATAATCAATGGAAATAGTTCCACTCTTTAGCAGCTGCTTAACCATATTATGTCTCAATTGTATATGTCTATTCTTTCCATTATAGTTTTTGGTTTTAGCTATAGCTATTGTCGATTGGCAATCACAATGTATAGATACAGATAGGGTTGGTTTCATTCCTAAAGGAATGTTTGCTAAGAAGTTTTTCAACCACTCAGCCTCACTACCAGCCATTTCGAGAGCAACAAACTCATATTCCATTGTTGATCTTGCAATAATTGTTGGGTTAAATATGTTTTTGCTCCCTCAAGTTTCAGTGAATTTTGGAATTAGTCCCTCATCAAAACTTTATACCAATTTAGTCCTTCATCTTTTAAAATGCATGAATTTAGTCCTTTTAACCAAATTTTGTTAAGTTTATTTGACGTTTCAAGCACATTTCATGATAGTATTTAAGTTAACATTGAAGCAAAAATGTGTCAAACAATGTAAATAATTTAAATACTATCATGAAATACGCTTGAAACGTCAGATAAACTTAACAAAATTTGATTAAAAGGACTAAATTCACGCATTTTGAAAGATGAAGTACTAAATTGGTCAAAAGTTTTGATAAGGGACTAATTCCAAATTTCGCTGAAACTTGAGGGACCAAAAACATATTTAACCCATAATTGTTTGCCTGACTGATCTCCATGTAATCGTACCACCCCCAAGTGTGAATACATAACCACTAGTGGACTTTGTCTCATCTGAATCAGAGATCCAGTTAGCATCACTGTACCCTTCTAGTACAGCGGGAAATCCACTATATTCAATGCCATAATCCATTGAACCTCTTAAGTATCTCATAAGCCTTCCAAGTGCATCCCAATGCTCTTGATTAGGACATTGAGTGTATCTACTTAGCCTACCTACTGCATAAGCAATATCAGGTCTTGAAAAGCTCATTAAGTGCAGTAAGCTCCCAATTATCTGGGCATACTGAGGTTGAGAAATAGATTATCCTCTATTTTTCATTAATTTAGAGTTAGCATCATAAGGGGTACTCACTGGTTTAGAGTCATAATATCCAAACTTCCTAAGAAGTTTCTCAATGTATTGTTCCTGGGATAGTAATATACTATCTCTCTTTCTTATGATTCTAACACCTAAAATCACATTGGCTTCACCCATGTCTTTCATTTCAAACTTAGGTCCTAGAAACAATTTAGTTCTAGAGACTATATCAATGCATGTACCAAAAATTAACATGTCATCCACATACAAACATATAATGACACATTCACCATTTTCAGATTTAGAGTACACACATTTATCAGCATCATTAGGTGTAACCCATACAAAGTAACACATTATCTAGTTTTTTATGCCACTGTTTTGATGCTTGTTTTAACCCATACAAAGATTTTAAAAGTTTGCACACCTTATTTTCTTGACTAGGGACAACACACCCTTCAGGTTAAGTCATATAAATTTCCTCCTCTAATTCACCATTCAGAAAAGCAGTTTTAATATCCATCTGATGTATCATTAGCTTATGGGTAGCCGTTAGAGCTAACAAAACTCGAATAGAGGAAATCCTAGTCACAGGGGCAAAGGTATCAAAGTAATCTATGTTGAGTTTCTGAGTAAAACCTTTCGCTACTAATCTTGCCTTATATTTATCTATGGATCCATCAGGGTGATACTTTTTCTTAAAGATCCACTTACAACCAATGGGTTTTGCTCCTTTAGGCAAATCTACTAAGGTCCAAGTATTATTTTTCTCAATTGATTCAATTTCAGTCTTAATA
>Ga0209589_1003834_pt1 | contig 26167 bp, 12 predicted proteins | sample CowpeawhiteBW_FD_187525 | JGI IMG/M metagenome (GOLD analysis project Ga0209589, IMG submission 187525) | Root nodule microbial communities of legume samples collected from California USA - Cow pea white BW (SPAdes) (version 2) | ecosystem: Host-associated > Plants > Roots > Nodule | place: USA...
AAAAATTAAAATAAAATTAAATATTTAAATTTTAAACAAAATTAAAAAATTTAAATAAAATATAAAATAATATACATGAAATATATAAATAAAATATTTATAATAATATCAATAAAATAAGTAAAAGTAAAAATAAAATTCAAAAATGATTTAAATTATAATAATAAAACTTTATAAAATATATATGTTTTATAATTTTTAGTACCGGAAGTCGACTTCCGTTTGTATATATATACGGAAGTGTGACTTCCGTTTTATATATATATATATATATATATATATATATATATTTTTTTTTTTTGAATTTAAATTATTTTTTAATTTTGTTTTTTAATTTTTTATTTAGTAATTTTATTATTTATTATTTTTTTATTTTTTAAAGTAATCTTTTTTAAATTTAAATATTTTATAATTTTGTATACGTATTTTAAAAAATTAAATAAAATAAAATATATATTTTTTTATATACGGAAGTCGACTTCCGTAATTTTTGTTGACTTCCGGAAGTCGACTTCCGGTGATGATTTTTGATTTCCGGAAGTCGATTTCCGGTGATGATTTTTGACTTCCAGAAGTCGACTTTCGGTGATGATTTTTACTTTCGAAAGTCGACTTTCGGTGATGATTTTTGATTTCCGGAAGTCATATATTTTGACTTCCGGAAGTCGACATCCGAAAGTATTTTTGGGGGTGTGATGTCCGTGCATTTCTTTAAATGGTCAAAGTGTATTTTGGGAATTTAAAGATTTTTTGGAGGTGCAGAAGAAATGCTTGGTGGTGTAGGAAGAAAGACCCTTATGGTCAAATAAGAACTGGATCTAAACATAATGCCCTAAGCCCAAGCCCAGATATGAGCAATCTAAAAATACTCCATTCGTTCATAAATACATGTACGAAAAATTAATTTTAAATTTTTATTTTATTTTCAGTCAACACTAATTCTAATTTGTATGTTTTAAAATTGATAACTTTATTCCTAATAATTTTTGTAGTAGATGATTTCATTTCTCATCCTAATATTCAAAGTTGCATAAAGAGAGCCAAAGCTCATTAAGTATAAAAAAAAATGAGAATTAAAATTACTCTATATATTTACGAAACCTTTTAGCTAATTCACGTACCTTAAAATATGATTGATTTATTTAAGGACATTTAAAAATTCATTTCATTTTTTTAATACTATCCTTATTATTTTTAAATTATTAATATATCTTTATTTAGTTCTTTCTCATTTAATTAATTAATGTTTGAAGAGAGAATAATGATTATATAGTTCGTAATTACCCATCTTCTCTGATCCTTACAAAAGTGAGAAAATTTTTATCAATCAACTAATTAAGAATGTTTTAGAGAAAAATAATTAGTGCACGAAATAATTAGAAAATAGTCTAGTAAGAAAGGACAGACAAATATATAAAAATTATCTTATGCATGGAAATGAAGATTTTTTTTTTTTAATTGTAGAAATTAAAATCGTTCTAAATAAGATGATATTAGACATCTTAAAATCAATTCACTTAAAATATATTTTAACCATATACCAGGACTTAAGCACCTACAATATAAACTCCTTTCAACACATTTTCATTTATTTTCCACTAGATAACTGTCTGAAACAAAACTTATTCTTTGCGACCACTTCATTCTTCCTTTTCACCAAGAAGGAATAGGGAGAAAGACGATAAGTTCCGATAACTAATTTGTTTAGCAAAATTAATTGATTAAACGGTTAAACTAATCAATAATATTCTTTTGTGTAGGTTAAGGTTTTGTCGTACAGATTAAGAGTAATCTTAATAAAAATAAAAATATATTACATTTTCAAACAATTTTATTAAAATAATTTTATATTTCCTTAATAAATTTGTATATTGAAAAGAGATTAATTAATTTGAGAATAAAGTAGGAACAAAATAATCAATGCTTACTTGAAAACTAAAGTAAAGACCGCTATAAATTTTCCTGCACGTCCTTTATTTATTTTCTTCGTTACGGAACAGAACAAAAAACATTTCTGCTCATTTTTCTTTCACACTATATTTTCGTTTATTATTTTCATATCCAACTTTTGCAAAAACGACCGTTTGACAACTATTTTTAATAATAAATATATTAAATTAAGATATTTAATTAAAATGCAAATTAAATTATTGAATAAAAAGTTAATATGAAAGATACCAGGACTCCCTTTTAAACGAACGTACTAGTGTACTTTCACCCATGCTAGATACAGATTAATTTGAAATAAAATTCATTAAGACTATTACAATTAATTTCATTTAAAAATAAAATAAAATATTTATGGTGGCTCAGTCAACCCTATAGTTGTATCTGTGTTGAAACCACCATGACTACCTTATAGACTTACGCACGTTAAAACGCGTGTTTCTCGTACTAAATTATCGGAACAAATCTTATATCTGTGTTGTGAAAGTTAACTTAGAGTTCAAGTCACCCAATAATCATAACATGGATCATTAGCTCAAATGGGAAAAAGTCATGGCATAACAAAAATTAAGACAACAGTGTTTTATCAAAAGAAAACCCAAAATCCGAATGGAACAATAGTTTAATAGAAAAAGTCACAAAGGAACTTGTACATCAAAAGCCTTCAACTTCAACATCAGCACTCGGAAGCAAAATTAACGAAATAAGGCAATGCAGGTAGACTTGGTAGCACACAACATAAAAATGACAGCAGCACATACTTAACAACTTATTACACCTGCATTGTTTTCAAATCATAAAATCCAAAAGTCACGGTTCATGAGTATATCCATATATTTATGTGTAGTGTTGTAGATCTCTTCAGAAATTCAATCAGTTCACCCTTCTGCAGTTCTTCCTTATTTCTCCGGTGGAGCCGGTGAGGGGACTGATGTCTCCCATCTTGATCATAGCAGCGGAGAAATCAGTGAAAAAGGAGGCTGGGTTGGTGCTGTAGGTTTGCACAGTGGAGTCAGTGGAACCACCATTAAAGAGTTGTTGATCGGAATGGAGAAGACCCTTCTTCTGAATGAGGTTCTTGAAGTAGTGATTGTCAAAGAAAGTAGGAGTGGCAAAATCAAGGGGTGCTAAGCTGTTGTCCCCTGATCCTGAGTTTCGAGGGCATGTAGATTGTCTCATGTGGGCAAAGGAGCTATCTATGTTGGTTTCGTTGTAGATGCGAGCTCTAAAGGTTGTGCACCTTGCTAGTCCAATTGTATGACCCCCTAGAACATGAATGAATTCAGTACGTGATTGATGCAGAGGTAACAAGTTATAAAGTACTGAGGTTACACGTATGTTTGAGAAATGTTACAAACAGTTTCTAAAACACCATTTTATTAATGTTTAATGATGTTTAAGATGTTTGAATGAGTGTGTGAGAAAGAAAGTGTATGTGAAATTTTAGTACCAGATAGTGCGACCAAGTCCTTGGAGGAAAGTCCAAGAGAGTTGAATCTGGAGATGAGTTGGTTGAGGTTTGAAGTGGGTCGTGGGATGCCATTGTTGGCAGCAGATTGGCTTGCTGTTCTGGAGTCTCTTCTTCCAAGTTTCACGTTCCAAGTTGGGCCACCAAGCTGAGATCAAATTCAACAGAATATTCAATTCACTTGTACTGACATGTGTTTGTGATGTGTGTTAGTATGATGCAAGCTGAAAGCTTAAGAAGATTTCATAGTCATCAAAATAATCCTTATCTTAATTCTTCAGTATACAAAAATGAGAGTATCTTAAGTAGATCTAATACCGATTTAGTTTTTATGGGCCCATTCAGAAAATTGAATCATCGCTCAAACTATACGTTAAACATGATTGAAATGGGAGGGAGAGAAAGAAAACATGAATTTTCTTGAGACAGTTTTCTTTGTTTAGATTAGGTTGAGAGTGGAAGAAAAAGAAAAGGCAAAAAATGAAAATGACAGTAGTTTCTTTTCTCCAAATCAAATGAATGAAACATTAAGACACGTTTGTCAAGGTTAGTGAATAGGTCTTTTTCAAGGACACTTGACCTTATATATGTTACATAAAATAAGGGATATTTTAAACATTTTTATATAGATGATCTTTTTTCACTTACTTTTGAAAACGTTATTGCCAATATGATTAAATTATGATATGACAGGCATTAGAGTAATTGCTTACGATTTGAACAGAATCTCTGGCAGCAATGGCAAGGATATCGGCACAGGAAACAACACCGGGGCACACTTTTTCCACAGCTGATTTGATTTTGTCGATCACTTCAAATCCACGAGCAGAGTTCTTGTTAGGACCTGCGTTCTTCTCTCCGGTGAAGCTTGATGTATCATCCAGTAGAATCGACCCATCACACCCCTGCACCATTTATTATTCATTCAATACTCAGCAAACATATACAGTGTTCATTTATATACGTTGCTAGTTTCAAAATTGTTTGCATAGTCAACCAGTTACAATTATTGTCGGTATGATTTTCAAAGTATAGTAATAATCAAAAGTAAATTTATCCTATACAGTGATTTGTAGTTGAACAACAAACTAGCAGTGAATAGAATTGCATGCTAAAAAATGCAACTTTTTGCTGATAAAGAAAAAAGAAGAAGAGTATTTAAGTAACAGATGTTAAGAAATTACATTGACAAAGCAATCGTGGAAGAACAAACGTAGGAGAGAAGCACCCATGCGGGTCTCCTTTGATATGGCTGATTCCACTTCGCATTTCACAGTGTCAAGGAGTTTTGGGCAAGAACTAGAGTAGAAATTTGTGTAAAGTGTTGCATTGGCACTTCCAAACACAAGGATCAAAAGTGTGATCAAACCGATGATAAAGGTAGAAGAAGAAGACGAAGCCATTTCTGAAACCCTAGAAGAGTAAGTAAGTAAGTAATAGTTTGGTGTGTGAGTGAGTGTGTTTTCCAAGTGCATATGTCACATCTTTTTATAGGCACTGGAAATGCGAGGTTAAATCTCAAGGTGCTTTGTCTCTTTGGCGTTACCTAACCTAACACGCAGAACTATAGCTAAGTTGTCAATGCATGGAGTGTTTACTTGGCTTGTATTTTGATTAATCAATTCATAACAACGATGTGAACCTGCTTCGTTTTTCTTTTGATCCAATGACTTCTGGTGCCGGCTTGCATTGATTTGTCAAAGTGTTGGCAAAGTAGTTAGCAAGCTTTTTTTTAGGGTCCCCTATTATATCATATCATATAACCCACGATTTCATAGATTATCATGCAATTCATACAACTCCACAGAATTGAAAAGATTCCAGAATGCACCGTTTCATTGTAATATAAGAAAAACTTGTTTTGAATTATGTGAAGGCTACGAAATTTGTAGTATATACTCTTATCGGTTTAATCATGTAAATGTACATCAGTTCATACTTTATCAAAGGTCAAAGAAAGAATATTGAATTCGATTTATGTATTGATACTACAGGGATTAATCTTTAATCATTCTCTGTTAAGGAAAACTGGAACAATAAATGTGACCATGATCTCCTTTTTGAAAATTGGAGTTTTCATGCTCTAAAAACTGCATAATTAATTAGAAACAAGTTTTTTTTTTTTTCATTTTTATAGTAATTAATATCTATGAACTTCCTCTGTGGGTATTGAAATTTCGTCAAACAGTTAAGTATTATAGTTATAATTTATTCTGAATATATCAATGTTAATCCATCAATTATGAAATGTTTGTGTAAATTGGACGGCAACAAAATAAAATTTTGCTAGAAAAATATCATAATTATGTGAATATTTTTGTGGTCATGCAATGAACATTAAGCGTCTTCATCACGTTGTTTTTTCAGCATTTTTTCCACAAATTTGTGGTCCCTAACTTATCCTAGGAGAGACTAAAAATATTCTTGTGTGAATCACATCATAGATACATTATTGGTGAAGTAATTGTGAAAGGAAATAAATGTAAGGAGATCAATTTAATTTGTGGTGGTAACAATGATTATTATATCACAAAAGTATCTTACAAAATTGATGGATTGTATCAAACTTCGATTAGGTATAGACTTTGTTTGGCAATGGTGTATAAACTCTTTACAAGTAAGCAATTGTTTTACTTTTATTGTGCCGTTGATCGTGTCTTTTTAAAATTCATTTTGTTAAAATTAATTTTAAAGTGAAGTGATTGTTCTTGATTTCTTTTATTCTGAAAGAAAGTTTGGATAGGGAAAATGTCTTAGTTTTCTCCAAAGAAAAAATGTCTTAGTTTTCTCCAAAGAACATTTATTTTCATGTATTGTTTATGTTTTCTACAAAATTATTTTCCTTAAAAAAAAGTGAGAATTTGACTTACATGATATGGGAGAAGTATTTTAATGATATGAAAGCACGAAAAAGAATCTTATTAGCACATGCGCCTAGTGCACCTATATAAAGTTTGGAAGCATTTTTATTATTAACAACATTTTCTTTGACTTCACGATATTTTATCAAATTAACTTTCATATTTTAAGAAAAATCAAAACAATATTTAGAAACAAAAATCAATTTCTGCTCAGCTATTATTTTTTTCTCTTGGTCTTCTTAATTATGTTTTGTTTATTTGTTTATCTTTATTTTAATTAATTTAAATGTGAATGTCTATTAAATGTAATAAGTGAAAAATGTATATAAAGGAGAGTATATGATTAAGGTGCGTTGAGAACATAATAATTTCTAAAAAAAAAATTACTAAGTTTAGATGTTTAGGTAACGAGAGTGGAATGAAGTTTTTATGACATAATTTGTAGTATAAGAAAAAAAAATTGTGTCTGATAATAAAGATTTATTTATGTGAGTGGAGAATATATTTGTTCCTATTATATAATTTTACATATATATATATATATATATATATATATATATATATATTAAAATATTAGGTGGTGGCCAATCTTCAACAAATTGTTTTTGAGGGACAAATACATAAAATTTAGGTTAAATTACTTTTTTTATCCTTGTATTTGTTAAGTAATGTTATTTTAATCCTCAAGTTTTTGTCCGTCTCAATTTTGTCATTGTTTTTTTTTTAAATGACTCAATTTGGTTTTTAGCTTTAGTTTAACCAAACGGTGTTAAAGGTAATGTTATGTGTCAATTTCTAATTTTTTGAATTTTTTTTGAATTTTTTTGAATTTATATTAATCTTTTTAAATTTTTATTTTTTATACATGTTATTTTACAATTGTGCCACGTGTCAAAATTATTCAATTTAGTTTTTATATTTGTTTTTAATTTCAATTTAGTCCAACTTTTTGTAAAAATGAAACAATGTTATACCTTCTTAAATTGAGACTCAATTTACTTTTTATATAAATCTTATAGTGATATTTTTATGAAATATTTTTAAATTTCTAGAAATATTACTAAAAGAGTAATTTAACCCAAAATTTAATCAAAATTAAAGAAACTTATTTTATTTATATATCATTTTTTTTTGTAAAAAAGATGGATTCACATACATGTTCCGTTTATATTAGGATGTCTCAACCCTACAATATATCAACACAAATATAGAAAATAAAAATTTGAAACCTATGAATATTATATCTCGTTTTCAATGTACAAATTTCACAAAAAAGAAAAATTATATATACAATATTTTATGTAAATATTAAAACGTGACACTCCTTATATTATCTATAATTCCTTAAACCAGTAAATGGAGTGTAGTTAACTATCAATTTAATTGAAAAAAAAAAAAAAATACCTGCCCTATACTAGATTAATTCAACCGGCAAAGGCTTGTAGCTTCTAACTTAAGTCTATATTTCGTTGAAACAATGCTATTGCTCATGGTCTAAAGAGAGAGACATTATACGAGAAGAATACATAAACAAATCAAATGCTTTTACGTTAACTTTTAGTTGCCCCTAAAGAAAAAAAAAATATTATTTTGAGGGAGTCTTTATAAAAGTAGTTCAGATGAAAGAAAATGCAGAATCCAACAAAACTAAGAAGGAATATGATTGGAATGAGTAAATTTGAATTATTAAGTTATGACTTTTGTTGTTTTGTACCTTTTTTATATCACCATCGCAAATAGTAGACTTCCATGAACATGGTCAACGTTCTCTCATACTGTGCCTCTTCCAAATTAAATAACCTTTCGTCCTTTGGAAATTTAGAAACTTTAGGTTTAGAATTATGTTCATTTTGATCATCGTGTTAGGTTAATATTACTTGTGTATATATTATAGAAAGTGAAAGAAAAGGTACTTATTTTGGATTATTTGAAGTTTGATGGAGTGTAACGAATCTTCCACAGCTTAACCCTTTTATTGAGTAAGAGAATCAAACCTTGTTATAATATAATTCCATTGCTAAAGCTTAACTAATACCATTTACTATTAATAAAGTTCAATGTTCAAAACATTCACATAACTGCACCTGCTAGCCACGAGGCTACAAACTTGTTTTAAATATGAATTAATTATATTTAAGTTCGTTGTTAACCTTGAGTGGTAATTGCAATTAAATACCAACCACAAAAATTCATAGTGAACTAATTTTTATGTAATTTTTAAATATTCATCACTCCCAAATTTAATTTGTTAATTAATATTTATTTGAAAAGGATGCTTATTTTTACCTACCTGTCTGGTGAAGATGATAGGATCTGGACTTTTTGATTGTGTTCACATTATTTTTGTTTCAATTGTCAAAGTTCAGACAATGATCCATTGGATAAGATCATGGGGAGAAAAGATAGTCGAAAATTGAACTATTTGATTAATTTTTCCCTTTTTATATATAAATTTATATATGAACTGGCTAATTTGGAATTAAATTCTTTAATCTCTTGCACTGCTTTCTTTATGCTTTATCTTACTGATTCAAGTGGTATATATATAATATAGATTATGATTACCAGCTTAAAATGACCTCATTGTCAATAATAACAATTAATTAATTTCACTTACAGCTGGAGATTTACTGAATATCAATCAATCTACTGAAATTATTCAAATCATTAATAGAATATTTGAGTTTGATTTCAGTAATCAGCACCAAGTCTTTTTTTTATTTTTTTTTTTACTTTTCTTGATGAACCCTACTTTTTGACTTTGGTAATTACAATTATTTATTCATAAGTATTATACCAATATAGTTTAAGTAAATTGTTATGTATATGGCTTAGTAACCTTTAATTAAATAAATCTACTGTTGAATTATACTAATCTAGAACTATTTTATACATTATTCGAATACATGATGTAATATATATCATTTTCAAATGAACAAAATAATAGTTTTTTTTTTCTCAATTTTTTTGCATAATAAATAATTAAGGTAGTATGTGTTGCTATCATTTAATGGTTTGATAAATAATTTTTATATTTAATTTAAAGTTATAGAAAATATAATAACTGATGAAAGGTATATCAATTTAATTCGATTTATCACCCTCCGTGTTTCCTTTAGAAGGAATATTATATTGTAATTCCTCTTAATCAGAAATTACGAACATGATATAAACTCTAATACAAAAACTCACTATAGCAAGCATATAATATAATGGTAAAAGTAACATACATAGTGTAATTTGTTTTTTCATCAATCACCACAATAATAAAAGCTATTGGTAAATTACACTGAAAAATAATAATTTGATTACTAAATTTTAATAATTTTTTCTTAAACATGTGTCATTTTTTAAGTGATTTTAAAATATTAAGAATGAAAAAATAAAATAACAAAAAACATTCAGAAGATGCCATTTAACATTGTAAGAAAAAATTATCAAAATTTAGTAATCAAAATATCATTTTCTTATATTTATTCATGGCAAACTTATTGACTAAAAAGCTCAATCATGAATATAAATAAAGCTTTAGTATAATTTATGTTAAAATTAAGTTGAACCGAAAATTGATTCATAAACTCAAATTACAAAAGCAAATCTTATTCATGAAAAAAAAAACTAGTATATTACTTGTCTTAAGAAGTAACAAATCTACTAATCATTCTTAAAAATATCGTAATAAAATAAAATAAATAAATTTGCACACCATTGTTTACTCCGCCAAATTATTTTTCAAGGTGATCTTAGACTTAATGTGAATTCAATTGTACTATATTATATTTCTTAAATAATTTTATAATTGGAATTCAGTGCTTGCTCAATGTCAATTTTAAAAAGTACTGCGTTAAGAAAAACAATACTTTTACTCACGCAAACAATTTTCTTATGATCTTTTTTTTTCTCATATTTTTATTAAATAAATTTACGTGATTTCGGTGTCTATTAAAAGGAAAAAGTGTATATTTTATTTTGTAAAAATAATAACATTGATTGAACCCTTCACGAGCAGTCTAATCCATTCACAGAAAAGGTGAAACAATTATGATACAGCCTTTTAGACTATCGAAACTGTTAAATTTGTCACTGCAACCATGCAATAATTGCACTGTCATCATCAGAGATAAAAACAAATAAAAAATGTAAAAGAAGCAAATAAAAAAGAAAACCAGAAAAAAAAATAAGAAATTTATTTAGCATAGTAAAGATGCTTGAAGTAAATTTATGTTAATTTATTTGTAATTTTTATATTAACTATCTATTAAGATATACCGTAAATATGTTTGCAGCATAAGCTAATTAAAAATCACTTTAAGTATATTTTCTAAAAGAATTACTACAAAATTCAATATTCCTATTTTATATGTCAAATTTGTGATTGAATAATGGTATTTTAGTGTATTGTTAGTATACTCTACTTGTCTTATATATCTTAATGCTTTTATTTTGAATTAAACGGGGACTATTTTACATAATATGCCCTTCATTTGGACTCCTCCATAAAAAGAAATCGTGTATCTTTAAAATGGTAAAAAAGAGAAAAATAATAGTATGTAGAAGAAAATATTAAAGTTTCTTGCAATTTTGACTTATCAGATTACTTTTCTTTCATGCAATGATGGCACGTATCAGTGTAAGGTTTTGTTTCAATTAGAAAAATTTTATGTAATAAAAAATTCACTTTAAATATATAAATACTAAAAGTACCTTAAATTTGTCTATATATGCAAATTCATACATTAAAAATAGCTTATTATATTCATAAAATTTATATATATGTGTGTGTGTGTGTTAAGTTTCATCTTACATTTTTAAAAGTTAAACTTAGCTTACTTAAAAACTTGTTTGACATATACAATCATTTAGATAGGTTTAAGATACCCTTAATATATGTTATAGCTTGAAAGTTATAGCAACTACTATTGATAAAAGTTGAATGATTGGAGTCATTTTTCAAGAGTCTAGTTTAACTTGATCAATAATATAACTTATTTTTAAGCTTCAATTTTAATAGTTATGATAACTATCTAAACACCTATTTAAAAGGTTATATGTTAACTGTTTCAAATTTTTATTTCATAAATTTGCCTTATACACTATCATTTTATTGGCTTTGACATTTGTATAAATCATCATATTTAATATTTAAAATGGTAGATAAATATATATTATCATTTACTAGTGATAAACTAAATTTTCGGTACATATAAGTAAGAAATATATAAATAGATGTAATCCTAAATCTTATTTTATAAATTGATTTTACAATATTAAATTAGACTTATATTAGAAGTTTAAATACGCAAGATTTGTTATTTGTTTGACCTATCGTATCAACTGCTATTACACATTATTTATTAAGATATAGTTTCACGTTTAAGATGCGCATATTTGTCATGAAAGATATATTAAAAATATTACATTGATTAAATGACAAGACAAATTTAAAATATATAAATAGATGTAAACCTCATCTTATAAATCAGTTTTATAATATTAAATTAAATTTAAAATTCATTTATAAGATAATATTTAAAGTTAAGCCTATACTAACAAAATTTGTTATTCACCTGCCTTTTGTATACAATTAATATGTAATCCCCTGATGAGATGTATGCCTCTCTATCTGAGAATACACATCATCTATAAATGATAAGACAAATTATGAATAAATGAAAACATTATCTTGTAATTCAGTTGTTGCAAGGTTAAATTAAACTTTAAAATTTCACAATTTCTTAAAAAATTTGCTGATTATGTTCAATTATGACATATAGACAAGTTTCTTCAAAATAATGTTTCTCCACATCTTTGTCGCAGCATGCAATCGTACGCACAAACATATCAGACACTACCTGACAATAGAGACAGAGCTTTTCACTTAAACAATTTATTGATTGAACAATGGCCTGTATAAGAGAAAGCACCAATTATTTAGTAAATCTCCTGTATGAAACCTCCAATGGCCTCTTTCTACTTACTCTTGCTTCTTCTTGTCGGCGCAACAACTGCTACAGCTTCTGGTGCAGACCTATGTACAGACTTTTACTCCTGCACTTGCCCCAACTTGTTAACCATAGTGAAGAAAGGAGTGGTTCAAGCCATTCAAAGAGAAGCACGCATGGGAGCTTCCTTACTCCGATTGCATTTCCATGACTGCTTTGTGAACGTAAGTATACAACAAAATATAGTTGTGTGCACTCATTATTCAGGATTGTGTTCAGTATCTTTACAATGTAGGTAATTTTTTTTCTGCTATATTCAGTATGTAGAAATAGCATGGTGTTTATCTTAGAAGGTCTTAACATTGTGGTGTTGTTCAGGGTTGTGATGCATCAATACTGTTGGATGATAGTAGCAACATCGAAGGAGAGAAAACCGCAGCAGCTAATAACCAATCAGCAAGAGGGTTCAATGTGATAAATGATATTAAGCGCAGTGTGGAGAAAGAGTGTCCCAAAGTGGTGTCCTGTGCTGATATTCTTGCTCTGGCAGCACGAGATTCTGTTGTCTATGTAATAGATTTATTTATGTTTCTGAGATTCTATTTTTATTGGAGAAAGAGTTATCCATTATTATGGAACTTGAACAGATAGAAGTTTTTTACAGTTAGGTGGACCTTCTTGGGAAGTGGGGTTGGGAAGAAGAGATTCTACAACAGCAAGCAGAAGGGATGCTAATAATAGCATTCCTGGGCCTTTTCTCAATCTAGCTAATCTCACAAACAATTTTGCTAATCAAGGCCTCTCTGTTACAGACTTGGTGGCTCTTTCAGGTGATGTAATAATTAAATAAAATGATTAAAAGTTTATTGTGTTCATGCAATCTTGTACAAACTCATTGTTTACTCGTCTCATTCATTCATTATTAAATGCTCCATCCTTATTTTGTCTCTACACGTCAAAACGAATTTTAGTACTCTTAATGAGTAACATTGCAACCTTTCCTGGTTATTGCCAGAATTGGAATGCAATTTCCAGAGTTAATTTAGAGTGTTGCCCTGCCTATTTAATACCGTAAATTATCATTAATCAGTTTGAGTTTTGGTCCCCCTATTTATTACCAGAAGAATGACTACTCTTATGTTCCTAACTTGTGCCTGAAAACGATTTTGGTACATCTGGTCAACTTAATTTTTTTTCTGAATATAGTATACTTTTCATTTTGAAAAAAAAGAAAAGTCTCCTGTGAAATACTTTCTATTTCTTGCAATAAATTGCGTAAGAACAGTGTCGTACTAGAGAATGTGAGGATCCTGGATGAAGTTTTTTAATTGGCATGTTCACTAAATAACAGAACTTTGAATAACAGGAGCACATACCATTGGCCTGGCTCAGTGCAAAAATTTCCGAGCACACATCTACAATGACTCCAACGTTGACCCCTCTTACCGGAAGTTCCTGCAGAGCAAATGCCCAAGAAATGGAAGTGACAATACACTGGAAGCCCTTGACCACCAAACTCCAATCCGCTTCGACAATCTATACTTTCAGAATTTGATAAGTAAAAAAGCCCTTCTTCATTCCGATCAGGAGCTGTTCAATGGCAGTTCTACTGACAATCTGGTTAGAAAATACGCTGCCAATACTGCAGCATTCTTTGAAGACTTTGCCAAGGGCATGGTCAAAATGAGCAACATCAAGCCTCTCACAGGAAGCCAGGGCCAGATCAGAATCAATTGCGGGAAAGTCAATTAAACGTTAGCAAGTGATGCTTATGTAAAATATAAATTCAATTTCTCTATTCCAAAATTGTACTTGATCCTTTCACCGTCAAAGCAACCTGGCTTATCATCAATAAACTATCTAGTTTTATACATGTGTGTGCATATAAATATATATGTATGTATTTGTATGATGTATGAATATCATACATTCACATTTCTCTAAGAATTATCTCATCGTCACTGCTAACGTAAGCAATCAACATAACCAGCAGACTTATGACATCTGCATGAACGACAATACGCAGCATTAGGAATATCGGCATCTAGTCGTATTTGAGATCTATCCAGAAAATTTGCCTCTTTTTGCATTTGCCCGGTAAGGTTGTTAAAGAATCAATGGCGTGAAACAAAGTTAGAAAAATCACAATATTATAATACATTTACATGAGAAATCAGAAAAATGTTCTAAGACATAGTGTGTTAAGCACAGAATTAACTTTGATGGCTCCCACAGGACTAATACAAAATATTATTAGGAACTTACACCTATATATTGGCCATGGACATGCCAGCGAGTTAGTTACTTCATGAGAAAACCACGATATCTCAACTATACACCATAGCAAAACAAAGAAACTCCAAGCTGCTATTTATAGTTACATTACATCTCCTACCACCTAATCTAAGTCATCACCAGATTCAACCTCCAGTTCAAATTCATCAATCTCCTTGAAGTAAGCATTCTGTTTTTCTATATAATCTTGAAGCTGGTGATCCTTGACTGCATCTTTCTCAGATGACGAAGTACGCTGTTTCTGAAAATTCAGCAAAATATTTATTTTGACATGATTGAACACGTAACTTAATATTAAGTATGCAGAATCTAGGGCCACTAAGCAAGATTTCACCTCCATTCCCCACCAAGAGAAAATGTCAAGTGAAAGGGAAACAAATAGAACTTACCCAGGTGTATGATATGAAGCTATAAATTACCAGAAAAATTATATATACGACTTCCACCCAACAACTATTTCAAAGATTTTATTAGGACAGTGATTAATGCGTAATGACAAAGGAGATATCAATAGTTTGGAATCACAAGAACTATCTGAGATCGAACAAGGCTCCCAATATTATTCTAATACTATACAAATATGGTCAGTGAACAAGGTTCCCCCTATATCCCAACGGATGGATAGGTTGAATCTATGGGTATATAATCCATGACGTGATCACCAGGTGGTAATCATACCAATGCATCAAGATTTACCCTTCACACAAATTCATGGCTAACAAATAGTGAAAGTACCCATTATATTTTAAGATGTGAGGACATTTCATAGAGCTCCTCCTTCTAAAATTGTCTATATAGTTTCACAGACTTAAGATCAATCATGCCACAGAAATTGATACATCCACTAAAAAGGCAGGGATACTTATCTTGAACAGTAAATAAACAGTCATCGGAAATACTCAGTGCAGTATTTTTAACAAGGACGGTTTCATAAAAGATCAAGTTCTTGTTGAATAACAAATTCAATGTCCTTTGAGTTTCCTAATAAAATCAAAGAAACTTAGGACCACAATAGTAAATTAATATACCTTTGCACGAGGAAAAGTCAATGCTTTGGCCTTGGATAGGTTCAAACCTTCAAACTCATCATTTTTCTCGCTGTTTTTTCATCACAAAAACCATACATAACAATTATATGCGAGAACTTCCAGGAACGAAACAATAAAAAACAAAAATCAAACTCAGTTATCACGACAAGAGATATAATGAATGTATCCAACTATAAAATTGAATCCAACAAAGAAACGAAGGAAACATACAACGTCATGGGCATAAAGAAAAATAATGCCAAAACAGGACAGACTGAACAGGTCAAATAAAAAAAGATAACTACGAATCAGTAATCTGTTCAGGAAAGTTTCACAAATCCAAGACTATTCATGCATTCAAACAAAACTCATAAGATCAATATACCCAATCCAGACATCACACTCAAAAAATACTTCAGAGAATTCCTCTCAAGAACTTAAAATTTTAAAATACAAAAAGAGTGCTAGCAAATACCAACACACTGCTCTAACAAACTCTCTACTATTGGCTAAAATTTACTGCAAACTAAACGAAATACAATAATCATACGAGACACATTAACTAAAAAGTGAAACCCCCAATTTTATAATTTCCGATAGATTTCAGCCTACAGTACTAATAAAGAATTAGCTTAAAAGAGTGGGTTACTAGCATTTCCAATCAATACAATCATCACAATGGTTAGCATTTTATTCCCCAATCCCATTATTTTCCCCGTGTCCCAAACTTCGAACAACCATCTCTTATTCTCCTTCGAACATTGTTTCTTAAAACTCGGTATAACTTCCACAAGAACACAATCTAGCACTACGAAGAAGTGAAGGGAAATCACTTACCGACTATCGGAGATCTTCAAATTGGGCGTGGTACTAACAGGAACAGCCACTGCCTTCCCTTTATCCTTCTTTCTTTTATTCGAAGAACGTCTTCGGCTGTACACTACTGAAATAGACTGAACAGGCTCAGAAGCCTCAGCATCAACAGTCTCTGAAGGGATAAAAAGAAGAAAAGAAAAGAAATCACACAGCGATTAAACACAGTATGCACGAGAGCTTAAAACCAAACAGCAAGACTTAATTACAGAGATTAAACAAACTCTATTGAAATTGAATTTGTCAAGTAACAGCAGTATTGCGAAAGTAGAATCTCTCTTCGGTTGCAAGAGAAACTGAAATCGTAAAATCAAGAAAATAGGGAAGCGTGCGTACGGAGTGAAGGAGGAGTAATTGAATCGGCCGGTAGAGAGGGGGCTCTGATAGATGGTGTGGAGGGAACGGGCGGTGAAGGAGGGGTAGGGTTTGGGGCGTCATCGAGATTGGTGGCGGCGGCGGCGGCAACTGTGCTGCTTTCAGAGGCACGATTATCGAGTGCAGAAGAGGGAGTAGAAGAAGAAGAAGGGTTAGTTTTGCGAGGTTCGGGCGGAACGGGGGGAGAAGTGTTGGTGATATCGGAGAGAGGCTTTCTGCGATGGACCACTCTTCGTCTTCTGTTAGCTTCCATTCTTAGTTGCTGAGTTGGCTCTCCATTGCCGGTGAAAAACAAGTTAAACACGTGTGAAGAAGAGAGTACACAAATTTTACTGAAAACGCGAGAAGGATGAGGATTACAGGAGAAGCTTCTTCTTCTTCTTCCCAGTCACCTGGAATTCGATTTTTTTTTTTTTTTTGTTTTGAAGTTGAAGGCCAACGCCAAACCTGCTCCTACCCAATACGGTCCTGGGCTTGGGCTTGTGCTTGGGCTTGGGTTGGGCTTGCTAATATTCATTCATACGTGGCAATAGCTAGATTACGTCTAATTATATATATTTATCATTTCACAAAATATATTTGAATAAGTGTCTATAAAAAATCATAACCACAGTATTTATTTAAAAATATTTACGTAACAAAAACCTTTATTAAGGCACCTCCGGTTTAACCTTTCCAGTGTTCCGACAAAACACACAGGAACCCCCTGTAAACAAATCAAGGGGCACACTGCCTAAATTACAATCTTACCCTCTCCTCCTCATCTATAAAAATACCTACCTTCTAAACTCCAAACCAAAAAGAGAGCAACTTCAGGAGTCAAAGATGGAGGCAATTCAATCATGGGTTTCAAACCACAAGCTAGCCACACTTGGTAAGATATTTATTCTCATTTTCTTATACATTACACATTCTATTTTTCATTTTAACAAAACAAAATTATTTAACGTTTTACTTTTAATAAAAATATATTTTCATGATCAAACTCTAAATATATTTCTTATGGTATGGTAGGTAATTTTTTCCATGAATTTAATTACAAGAAAATTATAACTAATTGGTGTTTGGTTGTAGGAGGACTGTGGGCTTCTGGAATTGGGGCATCACTTGTGGCTAATTCACGTACAAGCTCTCCAATGAAACCTAGTCTAAGACTCATCCATGCCAGGTACATGACATGTCCAACATACATAAACATACATGCACATTCATCACCTACATAATAATGTTTTATTGATTTTTTTTTTCATATTTTTTTGTTGGTGTTTGGATTTGTAGATTGCATGCGCAAGCTTTAACACTGGGAGTATTGTCTGGTGCTGCGGTTTATCGTTACTACGCGATTCATGAATCTGGGCCCAAACAACAGGCCCACGATCCTTCTCCCACTGTGGCCCAGATAGCTGAATGGGAGCTCCAAAATCCTTTCTAAAATTGAATTTTATAAAATTATCAACTTATTGTGGTTTTTCTAATTATTATATAATATAAAATTATCAGACTCCAGGAAGAAGAGGAAAACAGAAAGTTATCCCTTTTGAGATCAAGAGTTTGGTGATTGAATTGTATAAAGCCCATATAAAGGGAAATGAGAAAGACTTCACTTGATTTTGGGTCTATCGGGTTGTTTTCAATATGAATCAACTGCACCTATAATCACTCTGTTTGGGCCCACATACACGTCATTTATAAATACCAGTATATACGATGTCCAATACGTAGTTAACTTAAAATATAATAAAAACGTTAATGTCTCTTGTTCTTTTTTTTTTTAGATTAATCGCAGTATAGAATATGAAACTTAATAAGTTAGGTAAACGTAGATTTTTTTGTAACCTTTCAAAACGGATCGTGGATTCGTCAAGTTTGACCCGCGGCTAGTCTGACAGGTTGGACGGACCGAGGCTGACGTAAAATTTTTGTTCAAGTTTGTTTCTTTTAAGATGGATCGATAGATTAAGTTGGACCTATTTTTTTTGTGTATACTTTTTTTTCGTTAACTCTGATTCTTGTTGAAATGTTTTCGGATTTATGAATTGATTATTCATACTATTATCTAAAGAATTAACTTCACTGCCAAATATAACAAAATAAACAGTAACCATATTGAAAATTTTGAATATTCTTTTCTAAAGTAAATTTTTGATATAGAAAATATTTAATTATTTTTTATCTTCTTTATTATAAAAACAAAAAATAATTTATTTTCTGTTAATTTAAATTTGTATTTTACGTTTAATTATATTTTAATTTTTAACAATGTTAAAATATAATTATTATATTATTTATTTATTGGTTAAATATGTTTTTTTTTCTAAAGTTTCAATAAAATTTTGAATTAATCCCTCTTCAAAATATTTGATCAATTTAGTCATTCATCTTTAAAAATACGTGAATTTAGTCACTTAAATCAAATTGTGTTAAGTTTATCTGACGTTTCAACCGTATTTCATGATAATTTCAATTGTTTATACCGTTTGACACATTTTCGCTTAAATGTTAAATTAAACATTATCATAAAACGTGTTTAAAATGTCAAATAAACTTAACAAAATTTAGTAAAAAGAACTAAATTCACCCATTTTTAAAGATAAATAACTAAATTGGTATAAAGTTTTTAAGAAAAACTAATTTCAAAATTCACCGAAACTTGGAGGACTAAAAATATATTTAGTCCTTTATTTTTATTTTTCTTTGTAACAAATAAATTATTAATTACAACCGTATAGTATTTATGGACAATTTAATTCTCTAAATAAAATAAAATTACATTAATAATTATTATAGTTAAAATTCATTTAATATTATAGTTAATTATGAATTTTTATAAAATTCAATATTAATTAATTATATCTTAAACAATGTTTTAGAGTACTGGTTATCAACACTCAATGTCTTCTCATAATTTTTTAGTGTGGAATTTTCTATAATTCTCATCACATGACATCATACTTCTATAATGTTCAAATATTAATTAATTAATTTTTTATAAAAAAGAAAAAAAAATCACAAAACTACATGATATTATTACAAATTGAATATCAAGATGAAAAATTTATAAAATATATTATGATGATATAAATATTAAAACATAGTATCAAATAATAATTATATAAATTTAATAAAATAATTAAAGAAAAGAATAAACAATTACATATATTTGAAAATTTATGATAATTAGAAATGATTTTCTTAAAAATGATGTGATTCAAGAAATCAATATTTATGCATCTTAAAATATAAAATATTATTTGAAAAAAAATTGTATAAATGTGATAAATATGTAATTAAGATCGTGACGAAAAGAAAAGTATCTTAGAATAATAAGGTGTTGAATAAGTCAAATAAATGAGAAGAAAGACAAAAATTTATAGAAAAACAATAGTTATTTAAATAAAATAAAACTCACTATAAAAAGTAATATTTTTTTTCTAAATACTTAATAAACTATAAGTATTTATAATAATTTAAAATAAAAACATGAATGACACAGATATATATTTGTCATTCTGATTAATACTAATATTTATCATCAAAATCGAAATGATTTGTCATCCCTCATTCTAGTAACTAATAATTTAACACAGTTAGTCGAAAATATAGTAATTAAATAACAGTATGGATTTTAATAACAAATTTATTTAATCTTTTTTTAAGTTACTGAGCTAAATAACGATTAAATAATGTAAATAACATAAATTTCAGACATCACTAATACCTTTTCTTTAATTTATTAAGGTGCAACAATACAATAAATATTGTTGCATATAGTCAGTAAAGTTTCAAACTTTCATGTTAACTATTCATCTAATTGTGTTAGTAAATTTTTTAATCAACTCTTAAAGTTTCCAATTTATCTTCTCCTAGAAAAGTCATATATTATAATATAGAGAGAAAATTAACAAGATATGTTACACGTGTGATGTATTTAACTATATTTTTTAAAATGATTTTCAACTTTAAGAATTATATCTATATAATTATCTCACACGATATAAATATTTTTAAATAAATACCTATTCATCGTATCCGAAACAAAACTATAAAATAATAATATAAAACAATTAAAATACAATAATTAAATATATTTTTGTCTCCTTAAATTTTGATGAAAATTAGAATTGGTTTAAAATTTTGATCCAATTTAGTGCCTCAAGTTTAGGAATGTATGAATTTAATTTTAAACTAGATTTTGTTAAGTTTATGTAATATTTTAAACATGTTCCATTATAATATTAAAACAGATACATGTCAAACGAGATATAAACAACTAAAAAGTTATAATGATCAACTTAAACAAAAAATTTGATTTTGCTAAATTTGGTTAAAAGGTCATGCATTTTTAAAGCTTAGAGACTAAATTGGATCAAAGATTCAAAAAATGACCAATTCTAATTTTCATTAAAAGTTAAGGGAAGAAAAACATATTTAATCCAAAATACAATTACAATCATTTCAAAATATTTTATTCAAGTTAATTTTAAGAAATTAAGAAATTATATTTATAAATATTTATACCTAAATATATAGTATCTTGTACTCCCCATATATATATATATATATATATATATATATATATAATTATAACTGAATATAATCAATAAATATTTATCATTAAATAAAATTTTAATCCAATTAAGTGAGATTATTAGACGCTTTACATATTCAAAATTCAAACTTGAGAATATTTGTTAGGTTACTACAATCTCACGCCCATTTATTAACATATTCAATGATGATACAAATTAAGAAGGTATGAGTGGAATTAAACAAAATAGAAGTTGTAGTATTCATGACAACAAACACTACAAGAAAATGCTTTATTAGTAATTAATTTTAGTGACTAAAAGTTGTTAGTTATTATAATTACTAATTTAGATACAAGTTTAGAAAGTAAAAAAATTATTGGTTGCTAAAATAGTTACTATTATGAATAAAAAATTATAATTGGTCACTAAATTGGTTTTTAAAATTAGCTACCATAGTTTTGGCTACTAAAGAAAACTGGTCACTAAAATTTAGCTACCTAAGTTTTGGCTACCAAATAACTTAGTTACTAAATTGGTCTCTAATTAATTAGTGACAAATTTAGTGATCAATTGTAATTTTTTATTTATATTAGTGACTATTTTAGTAACCAATAAATTTTAATTTTGTAAAAATGTATTTAAATTGGTCACTATAATGACTAATAACTTTTAGTCACTAAAATTGGTGACTAATAAGACATTTTCTTGTAGTGAAAGTATTTTCAAAGGTGAAAAATCATAATTTTAAAATAACCACCTTTTACTTAACAAGGGTATATCATATTAAAAAATTCACTGATTTTTATTACAATGTTTGATCCTTGTATGCATATATAAAGAAATATATAGTATTCTATGCATAAAAAAAGGGTAATTATAATGTATGGAGAAAATGCAAAAGTTTTAAAAGTTATTTATTGAAAATATAATTCAGTTATTAATTTTTATTTTTTTTAAAAACCTTATTATTTATTAATTATTATATGTTATGTAAATTAATACATATATATATATATATATATATGTATAATATTATTATTATTAAAAAATGTAGCATATTTCTTTAGAGTTTCTTTCGAACTCACCTATCCTTAACAATAATAGGCTCCCTCCCAAAGGTTCAAGTAACAATGCAACAGCAAAAATTAATTTTATTTATGTGCTACCTATTAATTACACATTTAGTATTATAATAGAATAAATTTCCTGAAAATTTAGTCCCACATTGATAGGTTTTTATATTTGATTTTCCCTTTTAGCCTATACAAGGAAGCCATATATGCTTTTATTTAATCATTGCAAAATCTTATTTTATATTGTCTTTCATTACTTCAATACATTAAAAATATCCTTTTTAAGAAAGAGTTTGTTGGTAGATGAAAAATATCTTTCATCTCTTAGAAAGATCTATCTGAATATTAGTTGAAAACACATACTAATATAGAACAAATAACTAGTTTTAGCCAGTGTCACTGCTTTCTCTCTCATAATTTTTCTTTGTCAGAATCATAATTAATGTCTATTTTTTATATTTATTTTGATACATAAAAACATACAACATACTTTTATAAAAATACTCTCTCCCTCTCTCTCTCTATATATTATATATTATATGTATATATCTTATGTCCCACAAGCACAGTGTAATAGAATATATGTGTCTATTTTGAAAGGAATAAAGGTCCAATATACAACTTAGTTCCAAATTAACATGTTCCATGTTCAATTGCTTACATGCAAAGAATGTTCTTAGCTGAAAAAAGATCCAACACCTAAGCAACTGTAAAGTTATTTGACTTCAATTCATGATTAATTACATCCTAAAATCTTAGTTTGAAAACATTCATATATCATACGTCTATTCCATCGTAACACGTGTCAAGTTTCACTATTTTCTGTCTCAGTAGGTCACATCTTTCTTAACTCTATGTACTAACCTTTAGTCCTTTAGGGTTCTGCTATCAAGTTTTACGTATCTCAAGGCAATTTATACTCATTCCATTCTACCACTCAAACGAAAAAAATTCATATAATTTTATGAAAATTAACCTTACTCATGCTGATTCCATATCCACAAACTTCATCAATCATCAATTACTCTTTTTCATCATCTTCATATATATCTTAGACATGCTCACATATATTCTCATTAAAATTTGGAAGCTAAAACAATTCCATAAGGGACAAATTGCCATCTATAGCCACCATGAAAGAAAACGAAAAACAAAAAAAAGTGAAAAATGCAAATTACTGATTTACTCTTCATCGCCACCTTTGCGCCAGTTCTTTATGGCTTGTCCTACAGCTTCTTTGACAGTATGTGCATCAATGGCGTCTCTTTCTTCTTCATTCTGCAAAAGTTACTTTAATATTTTACCATCATTCATGAAAAGATATAGAAGAAAATTGTAACGAAGGTGATAGAGAATTAACTTAGGTTAAGATATAACACCACGTCCTTTTACTGAATTGCCCCAATGAGGAACTTCTTATAAAAGGACAAGGCATGTGACATCCAAAAGTATTGATAACAGAAGGAATAGAGAGATAAATGATATGCATGTTAAAAGCAAATGAGGAATTTTAACAGTAGTTCTTTGCTATGTATGTGTATGTCTTACTTCTCCAACAGCTTGAAATCGAAAAGTGTCTGTACACGAAACCCTAGCTTCCAGCACAGTGAGTCTCATCTCTTCAAAGACCTCCAATATGGAAACAAGCAGACCTGAACACCCTTTTGCTGAGTAAACATTTATAAGAAATCCCTTTTCCAAGGTTTCTACTGTAACCTGCACAAATCAATTCACTAAATGTCACTCCAATCAATGTTTTTTTTAGGCAAAGAAACAAGGAGTTTATAAAACATTATATTAAAATTGTCGAATATAAAGGATGCTGTTAACTTAGGAAAATACCATAGGCAATGGGTCGTGTGCAGTTGAAGTTTCTGCAGAAGCTATCTCTTGATTCAGTCTTTCTACCTTTTGCTTTAGCTTTTCAATATACTTTGATGCATCGATGATGATCGAACTTTCGTTTAGCTGTAATGCATATATCACCATTATTATATGCTGTATATAATTGACAGAAACAACCATAAATATGAACTAGTTTACAAGATAAATAGTATTAAATTAAGAAAGCTATCAATCACTGTTCTCAATATTATAGATGGTAATTAATAATCATCTCAATTATTTTTTCCACCCAGATATGAAAAAATAAGAACAACACAGAAAGATAATGGAAGATACAGAAAGAATGAATATGGATTTGGTCAAAGGAAATTAATTGTAGCTTTGTAAGATTTGATTAATAAGAGAAATAACACAAAGAAGACATGTTTTCCTTTAACAAAAATGAAATAAATTTGGGAAGAAGAAGAGCAGAGGGAAGTTCATAAGTTTAAAACAATACTACTGTGTAACTGAACATTCTTTTAGGGAATTGGTGGTTTTTTTGAGAATATTGACAGAGAAATCGAAAGAAAAGGAAGAAAAGAGAGAAGATAATGCAGGGAATTACAGCATGAGAGTTAGTAAGAGATCGAAGATGTTGCAGCTGCTCATGCAGTGCTGCTCTCTTTTGCTCTTTGGAAACCATTTTTTGGCGCTCTCTTTTCTTTTGATCCTTCTGGTTTTTTCACTCTGCTTCTTTTCTTTTGGTATCACCTCTGCAGAGTTCTGTGGTGATTTAAAAGAAGGGATGAGCTCTCAAATCCATATGATCTCATGTGTTTTCTCCCCACATGACTGACTCAGTTTATTCATAAACAAATACTATACATTTTATCTTTTCTTGAACTTACAAAACTACCCCTTCTCTCATATTTTGGACTCTTTCCGTTCTTCAATTTTGAAAGTATTAACGATGTGGCAGGCAGAAGATTACAAGCTTTCATTAATACAATTAATACACATCTAAAACAGTTGTTCTAGATCATTCAATCAGTTATGTTTTGTAATAAAACGTCAAAAAGAATAGTTTTCAATTCTGTCATGTTCTGAAAGAAGTTTCAAATGTGTATTAATTGCCTCATCAAAGATTAAGATTAGTGAAATGATTTTAAAGGGTATGAAGAGAGAAGAAGGGTACAGAGGGAAAATGGAAAATGTGTTTGGAAGAAAATGGGAGAAGGGGAATCATGAACTCGTGATAGTGAAAATAGGCCATCGAAAGAAGTGAAGGAGAAGCAACAAAAGGATGTTTAGTTGTGATTTTGGAATGGCTCCAAACACTCCTCACGGGGGCTTTTTAGCCTCTCCTCCACTCTCCATCCTTTCTCACACCTCCAATCAAACTTTTGTCTTCTTTCTCCCCTCTCTCTCCACACGTGCCATCATACTCTTCTTATCATATATCACACAAACACCTAAGTTCATTTCATTTTCATTTTCATTTTCTCATTCCCGCTTCAAACTCAAATTAAAACGCTTTTCTTTCCTACATCTTACGACTATAACATGTATATATACATATATATACTGTTCTGCAGGTACCATGCAGTTCCAATAAACAGATAATTAGCGTGTTCATTATTAATCATGTCATGGCATCAGTTTTCATGCATAATTATCTCTTGTCTCGTTTCCATATGTATCCAAATCTGTACATAAAACTTGACATGGATGGATGTTCACATGATGATATATGGATTTCTCAATGTAACTCAAACTCTGATATCCATATCACGGATACTGAAATTACTGCATCCACTTTTTCCTAGTTGCAATTATTAGCTTGTCCAACACAGAAACGCTCACCACATTATAATATTATTATATTTATTCTTCTTCTTTTTTTTTTTTTTTTTTTTTTTTTTTTTTTTTTTTTTTTTTTTTTTTTTTTT
>Ga0209589_1003836_pt1 | contig 26155 bp, 12 predicted proteins | sample CowpeawhiteBW_FD_187525 | JGI IMG/M metagenome (GOLD analysis project Ga0209589, IMG submission 187525) | Root nodule microbial communities of legume samples collected from California USA - Cow pea white BW (SPAdes) (version 2) | ecosystem: Host-associated > Plants > Roots > Nodule | place: USA...
TATATATATATATATTTGGTGTAGTATTGGTTACATTGAGGGGAATCTTTTTTTACTGCTGTTTACGAAAATTGTGGGCATCCTGATGCAGTGCAGTTTTTGTGTCTTAGTTGATCCTGTGTATTGGTAGAAATTTAGGGGTTCCTTGAGAGAGATGTTAGAACCTTGAAACTTGGTGAGACAATTCATGCTTTGGCCATATTCCTTACTTTGGTGGTGCAATATGTGGTATATAGTATATATATTAAATATTAAAGTAGTTTTTTTTATATAGACTTTACCTAAATGCATGATTTATAGCAATGATATATAAAGGAATATATATATGAATATATAAATATACCTTAATAGATAATATTCCTATGGTGGTTTTACGTAATAAATAATATATATATATATATATATATATATATATATATATATATTTTTTTTATTATAAACAATTAAAGTATAATTATTATTTATTTATATATTATAAAAGGTCATGGAATCTAAGTCATCTTGAGGGGATCGCAATGTGGTATTCATAAATTTTGAAGGTTGAGGTTGCTACAATTAAATCCATACTTTATAAAACTCAAACACAATATCAAAGTTTGGTAACATAAAGGTTTACAAAATTATTCAAAACCATAAATAATAAAACTCTGATAAAGCTCTTTCCCATGCTATCATCGCTCTGGCTCTATGTCTCACCAGAACTACATGCAACATGATGTGCTCTCGTGTAACACATACACGATCGTCGCCAAGCACAAGTAGATAGGGTGAGTTAACATTTAATCTCTCTCTCTCTCTCTCTCTCTATATATATATATATATATATATATATAAAGTTTAATTATATGCACAAACATACATCAAAGGAGCTCTAACCTTTGATTACATATCACATGGCCACCACCATGTTATCTATTTTCTACGTCTTTGGATAAATATCTTAAGATGCCTTGCTGCCACACTTACAAGCCACAACTTGTAGAACATGTCCGAGAAACCTGCTATGGACCACACTGATCGAGGTCGTACTCGACCAAATAAAACATGTAAATTTAATACTCAATAGTTCAACCAAGGTCATCTCGCAGTGACCAAACCTTTCATTCAAAACTTTCTAGATTGCCATTCAACACAAAAAGGATAGAGGGGGGTTGGCATATTTCAAGGAACTCAACATAGATATAAAATGCAAATGCAGACTTGATAAAACAATAACGAAAACATCGTCGATTCCTTGATTCGAATGAAAATCTACCAATCATAGGTCACAAAATTAATTAGCTATCATTATAACGTCCTAGCTGGAAATTACTTCATAAAATAAATAATTCAGAATTAAAAGCTGATTTGTCATGAATTATTATTCCCAAACGCAAAAATTTAAAATTTAACCAACACGCTTAAATACAAATCCACAAAACCATAATTATACAAGTTCCAAAACCAACTAAAATAAAAGCTACAATCGTAGATAATCATAATAAAATTCCCATAGTGGTGGTCCTCTCTCCATCTCTACGCGTCTCCAGCATCACCTGGAACATCATTTGCTCACGTGTGACAAATCACACGATCATCGTCAAACACAAACAAAAAAGGTGAGCTCGTAACAATATAATGATATAAATTAATAATAAAGCGATTCACCCAAGCTAGTTTATTCAATTCAATGCTTAAATCTGAACTCTTTATTGCCCCAAGGTTCTCTGATCATCATCTCATTATACAAATGAAACTACTAACCCAGGATATCACATGCTTCCATGAACCTTCCCACTCGTAGTCCAACCTCTACGAACCGCTCCGCTCGTAGTCCAACTCTATGGACTTCCCCGCCCGTAGTCCAACACGCATGATCCATCCAGCTACAAACCTCCACGCTCGCAGCAGCCCTCAAGTGTGAGCATGCAATATATGAACATCCCTGCTCGTATCCTCACACGAGAGCATCATTAATATGAACCTCCCCATTCTAATTAATCATGCGTTCATCACCACTCATGAACCTACCCGCTCGTGATATTTTCAAGCATCTCCTGGTCCAAGTTTGACATCGCAAAACACACAAAATGCAAGCAAAAGATCACCCTACCTTTTACGCCTACACTATCGCTTGGCACTTCCTTAGCGTCACCAGGCGAAATGGTCCTGCAGACTGCATAGCAGTCTAAACTCATTGCCGGACGCCAGTGGTCCAATCCACACCACTAGGCACTACACCAGTATGTGATTTTACTGGTTTAATTATTACAGAATCAATGTTTTCACCACCCCAATCATCATAGGCAAATGTTCAAAATACCAAATTGCATATTTTTACCTTTCAACACCCCAAATTACATCATCACCAATCATATGCATCAATCATGTTTTAACATCCATACATTGCCAATTTGCACCTTTGAATTTATCCACACATACCATTATCAAGGGATTCTTCATGCTCACATTAGGATTTACAAATAACAACGCACTTAAATTGAAAACAGCAGCAGCAAAAAAGCAACAACAACAATGTTGTAAATAAACAACAACATTAACAACATTTGCTATAAAAAAATAGTAGCAGCACTGAAAATAAACAAACAACAACAACAACAATGAAAATAACAAATAGTAGCAGTATTTGCTATAAAAAAAAATAACAGCAACACTGAAAATAAAAAAAATAGCAGCAACAATGAAAATAGTAAGAACCAACAGCATTTGCTATAAAAAAATAGCAACAGCACTAAAAATAAACAAACTGTAAGGTCCACTTTTCTGCCTTTAATGTTTAAGGGCCTAAACCTTATTTATTGGGCCTAAGGCCAGCCCATAGGTGCCCCAAAACCATTTTCCAGCCCTAACCCTCTCATTATGCCTCCATTTCACAAGACAACCCCTTTCCTCACTCTCTTTTCTCTCTTTTCAGATCTTTGTTAGGGTTTGAGCCAATTTCTTCTACAAGCCATTCAGAAGCCTTCCTCAAGTAAGTCGAACGCCCTTTTTCTTCCTTTTTTGTCTTGGGTGTGTTCATTCTGTATGGGGTTTAACCTTATAACCATATCTTCACTCTTGTATGTATCTTTTAGCTCATTAATTTGAAAGGGTGGATACGATTTTGAGAAAATGGGATGCTAAGACTATAAAAAGGGGAGTTTAAAGGGTTTTGCAAGTTTCATAAAGGTTTTGGAGGAAGGTTTCTCAATGATGATTGCTTCCTTGCCACAACAGACATGAAAGTAGCATCAGTTTGAGTAAACAAATAAGTGGCTTTGTGTATGGATCAGAGTAGCACAGCGGAATGGTGATAAGTGATGCTTATGAATGGTAAGAAGTGCGCACGAAGAACTATCTTACTCACGACATAGAGGTTACTACTGAAACCAGTCCTTTCAAAACAACAAAGGTGTCTTTCTTATAAGTATTAGTTAAGGGTGTTTAGTGTTCATTCAAAGATGGAATTGTGGAGTTACCCAGAGGAAGTTGGGCAAGAGAAGTAGGAGATGGTTTGAGTTATGATTTCAAGTTAGGGTGCCAACCTAGAAGTAAGGAAGTAAGAGTAGGTGCTTAGCCAGAGAAGGGAACTCAAGATCTGGGCTTGACAAGGTAAGAGTCAAAGTTGGTGGAGAAGTATAAATGTTTGAGTTGGGAAGAGAAGGTGTGAGGAGATTTCATTAGTCTAGTCACCTAACACGGATGATTGAGTTTACAAAAAGGTTGGGAAAAAGGCAAATCAGGCAATCTTAGTTTAAGGTGTATTGTAACCCTCTCATTCTGCCTCCATTTCGCAAGATAGCCCCTTTCCTCACTCTTTTTTCTCTCTTTACCGAGCTCTGCTAGGATTTGAGCCAGTTTCCTCTACGGTGTAAGACCCGTGAAATTTTTATAATTAAATAAATAATTATTTAATAAATATAGGTAGGGGAGCCTTTATGGCATTTAATGGAGATTGTTATGACATGGAAAAGTACTACCTCAAGTGGTTGAGAGTACTTGATTGTGTGAGAGGACTTAGGTTTGAGTACTATGTATGTCATTTATGTGTTATTTAATTGTTATTATTTTAATTATGAGCATGATCATGTTGAGTGATAATAAAACCTTAGAATTATAAGAATTATCACAAAACATGAATTGGTTGAATGGTTGTGCATTGATTTGACATTTGCATGATTATGAGTTCAAACCTTGGTAGAACCAAAATAAACTTTCTTTTTGCTAAAATTAGTTTTGGCTTGAATGTGAAAGGGCAGAGGAAATCCTAGCTGAATGGGCAGCCACGTAGGGGTTGGAAAACCATCTCATAATTGTGCTTGAATGGCAATTACCACCATCAATGAGATAATTTTCGTTTTGGCCATTAATCACCCTTAATACCCAATTAAAAAGTCAATTAAGGGAGAGAAAAAAGGTTTATGAGGCTTTCATTAGAAAGGACCTTGTGAGGAGTGAAATTTCAGAGAGAAAATTGTGATTCTGGTGTGGAAAGAAAAGCTATTGTGGGAAGGAATCAAAGGGAGGGCATTGGTGCTCAAGGGAAGACTTATAATTCAAACTTTAAGCAAAGGAAATTCCAGGTTAGGGGAGTTGTTACTCGTTAATTTTATGTTTAAGGATAAATCGTGTGATATATAGACATAATTATGCATGAGTACCTGCTATTTGGGTTGATTTTTTGATTTCTGGAAATTTCCCCGAAACCACTTGGCGGGCAATGAACTGCCGTCAAGCGGCACATGTATTTTTGCTTGGGTTTTGGGTTCCTATGAGGAACCGCCTGGCAGCGAGTCTTGTGCCGCCAGGCGACGCGTACTGCTCAACCCAGTTTTTGGGTTTTGATGAACTGCCTAGCGATGATGAACACCCGCCAGGCGACGCGAACCAATATTGGTTCGATTTCGGTGTTTTGGGGTTCCTGAGTTAACTCTGATTGGGGTAAAAGATAGTAATAATGATTGGTAAATGGTTGGAGATCAAATTTCGTGGGATTATATGTAGTTGAAGTTTAAATTCAATGAAAAACTATATGAACACTAATTTAGGGCTGATGATTTGGGGGGTTTTTAGAGTTGCACTAAATTAAGGGAAAAAGGTTAATGAAATTTCACTTATTGGAAGTTCTAGGAATGGATAGAGTACCTAAACATTGAGTACAAACTTTTGAGTCGTAAATTGAATGAAACCAGAATAGTTGGAGTTGAATGGATTGAGGTTTGCAGGTGCAAAGAAGAATGTTGGGGTTCTTGAAACAGCAGGAACCGCCTAACGACAATTTGGTTACTATCAGGCGCCATACCAGTGATGCGTGGTTCTCTGATTCACGAAAAACGCTATTTTTCGTATTTTTCGTGGAACAGGAATGACCCGACGCTAGCATAGTCCCGCCAGGTGCCACCTTCCTCACTTCTGGGCGCTAGGCGCCACCAATTTTTCTGGTTTGTGCAATTTTCGTAAAACTGCATTGCCTGGTTCGTTAACCGTCCAATTTAGGTGAAATTTTGACAGGTGGTCCATAACATGTGATTCTTCACTTTGAACGGTGGAGATTCGATTTGGATGTTAAGAGTTACAGATATACGTTACCGAAGATTGCTGATTTTGGAGTCTTTAAAATACATGAATAACCTCTTGATAATTCCAAGTAATTTATACTGAAGCATGATTGGATTATGAGGTAAGTCTACATCAATTTGAATGTTCCTTTGGGTTTTTCACATGTAGAGAATTGGTTATGAAGGCATGTGTGTCAATATTAATTGCATTGATGCATAGGATTATGTGCTTAAATCGTTAGAGTGTTGCTGCTTATATTTGTTTGAGCATGCGCTATTCATAAGTTAGAATTGAATGCTAGCATGGTTTAAAAGGGGGAATATATATATAAGAAATGTGAATGGTTTTTTTTTACTTGTTCTGGGTGCTAAAAAACCAGTACTGCACAAGTACTAATGTAGCGCCTCGCGGTGGTGTTTGACCGCTAAGCGATGGCTACAAAACCAGTAGAGAATTGAAGTGTGTTGCGCTTGGCGATAAGGGTTGTCCCGCCAGGCGATACTTGTGGAAATAGTAACATTAGAGGCGCTTGGCGCCTGGCGGCACGTGTCCCCTACCAAGCAGTCTGAAAGCCTTTTACGCCTGGCGACTCGTGTGCAGCGCCAGGCGATTTTTGATGAAGCAGAAAGATTTTGCTTGCTTTGGATGTGCATAGTCTACGAGGCTTTGGGCGATATCTCAAGGGTCAGATGCTGGAGTATTCCTAGAGTTGTGGCTCAGGATGGAGGGTAACACGAGCATTCTTTTAGTTGTGGCACGGAATAGCGAGTGTTCCCGCTTGTGTTCTACAAGTGGTGGCTTGTAGGTTGGACAAAGGATAGCTTGAGATTATCAACTAAAGATGTAGAACATGGATTACATGGTGGTGGCCATGTGATATGAGATCAAAGGATGAGGATCCTTGGAATTGTGTGTGTTTTGTTATACAAATTGATGCATATATGTTTTATTCTGTTAGCTTACCCTATCTTCTTGTGTTTGACGATGATCGTGTACGCAATACACGGGAGTAGTCGATGTTGCAGGTGGATCTAGTGAGGCATAGAGTTTTATATTTTATGTTTTTAAAGAATTTGTAATATTTCATATTACTACCAGTAGACATTATAATTGCATTTTAAATTTTATGGATTTGAGTTAACTTCGGATGTAATAAAAGTTTTATATTTTCCCATGTTTTGGAAAATGGAGCTTAATAAATGAGCATTTAATATTATTATCTTATTTTTATTAAATAGATTCATAATATCCGGACGGGATGTTACATACGAGCCATTCGGAAGCCTTCCTCAAGTAAGTCGAACGCCCTTTTTCTTCCTTTTTCATCTTGAGTGCGTCGTTTTGTATAGGGTTTAACCTTATAACCCTATCTTCTTTCTTGTATGCATATTTTGGCTCATTAATCTATTTCTGGAGCTGTGGTACTCATTGTTGGGTGCTTATCGTGGTCCGCTAGCATCTATCCAAGTAAGGGAAGCTAGGGTTTTCGTGTATTCTTTATATCTGCCTATTTTTAGCTCTGTTTCATGTTTATGATTCTCGTATTTTGTTGTAGTTGCCTAGAAAAAATGTTAAATGTTGTTTGGTTTCGAATGCTTGGTTGTTTCATGCATGAATAGTGGGGAAAATTGTTATTTTCGCTCAAGCGAGCTCGTCTCACCTAGGCGAGAATATTAGAAGCTCGCCCTAGTTTCTGCTCGAGCTCTCGCTCAGGTGGAGAGCTTTCGTTTTGAACGACGAAGCATGTCACTCAGGCGAGAGGGTCTCACTTAAGTGATAACTCGTGGAAACTTGGTGGGTTCTCTCCTCAAGTTGTCAGTCAGGCGGGAGATCTCAACTTTGAGCGAAGAGCGACCTCACTCAAGCAAGGAGGTCTCGCCCAAGCGAGAACTTGCAGAGCCTTTGAATGCTTTCTCTTGGAAATCTCGCCCAAGCGAGTGTCTGTAGCTTGAGCGAAAGGCCTCTTTGGCCTGAGCGAGGGCCCATGGCTTGAGCGAGACTGGTTCAAGAACTTACTCTAATGTTGTTTTCTTCTATGTTTTTGGTTATTGGTTGCATGATTGATTGGATTACCCTATTTAAAGCATGAAGTGTATGGATATGTATGTATTATTTGATTTATGAATTGAAATTAATGAGGTTGGTATGAATAAAGTCATGAATCATGATTGGTTGATTGGTTGGATATTGGTATGTGATTGTTATGCTTGATAAATCTATGGTTGGTTGGTGAGACATGGCTATGGTATGAGATTGACATAATTCCATGAAACTCTTGGTGAGATTTCATGGTGGTGTTAGATGTAATGGACGCAATTCCATGAACCTCTTGGTGAGTTCTCATAGTTGTGCAGAGCAGTAGAGGCCACCACAAGTGCAAGCATCCAGTGAATCCGACCGATTATATGTATCCAGATAAATTGAGTCTTAGAGTCTTGCTTGTTTGCTATCACATGCTTGGTTGATTTATGTGTTCTTGACTTTTAAATCGCATGCTTAATTATATGATAAAAAGCTTTTTACTCTAGCTTACCCTTCTTGCTTGTGTCTGTCTTCTTGTGTCAGTTTTCCTTTTTGCAATGATCACCAATTCCTTGGTGTGAGCAGATATGGAAACCCCTGGTGATCGTAGTGACAATGGGGATGATGCAGCTTAGATGGTCATGGGTTGATGTTGGACTCATGTTTTGAAGGACTTTATTATATTGTAATCTCTTGCTCTATGAGCAAAATTTTGGTCATTTGTTGAAACTTTAATATTTTGTTCTGGCATTGTGTAGTGCCTCTGTTTTCTCGTTGGTATATTTGGATGACTATAAAATCCTTATACTTTAAGTCTCATGCCCTTTGGATATTATAATTTAAGCGATATTTTATTTAATTAGATGTTTGCTAATTAAATTGTTATAATCTATTAGTTTACATAAACAACAACATTTGCTATAAAAAAGTAGCAGTAGCACTGAAAATTAACAAACAACAGCAAAGAAAATAACAAACCCAAAGCAAGCCATACTTATAAATTAAAGATAAACTTATAAATTAAAGATAACTTTAACTTTTATATACCTTATGTGTTGTTTTAAAACTAAAGCCAAACTTAATTGATGTAAATTAACAACACTCAATATACTAAAATCGTATTGAATATATATACATCTATTAATTGTTAATAGCTAAGCAAACATGATTACGGATATAATAAAATTATATATATATATATATATATATATATATATATATATATATTATTTTGTGTTTTGTAAACATCAACGTAATTTGTATTTACAATAAACTAAAACTTTTTTAAAGATTAAAAACACATTTGTTTTGAAATGGAATTAGTTGTTTAAAGGCTTAAATACCTTTTTTGTCCTTATTTTCGTAATGTTTGTTAGGGATGATCCTCATTTTGACAGGATGTTTAAAATGATCTCATTTTGACCGAATGTTTAAAATGGTCATCATTCTCGCAATTCATGTTTTATTTGGTCATTTTCTGTAACGCGTTTAAATCATTAACGGAGCATTATACAGGTGGCACGGTTTGTATTAGGGTGTGTTACGTGTACTGTACATATTGCTAATTAACGTTAGTTTTTTAATTTAGGGAAAATTTTGCAATTAGGGAAATTTCTTCATCTTTAATTATTAACTTCACTATTTTCCAAACTGCTCGGTGTGTGCTCCTAACAGTCTTCCACATGAGTATATTTAAGTCTTCACACGAGTATCTCCGTATGATGACCATTTTAAACATTCGGTCAAAATGAGGACCATTTTAAACATCCTATCAAAATGAGGATCATCTGCAACAAATCTTACGAAAATGAGAACCAAAAGGTATTTAAGCTTGTTTAAACATGAGAAGTGGTTGTATTTAAATTGGCCAACCTTCCATTTTCCGTCCTATGTCATTAAAGTGTGAGAAAATCGTTTAATTTTATATTTTTTTTGTCATAAAAGCGTCACGAATGTGAAATTGAGGGATTATAATGTTATTATGGTGCATTTCGATAATAGTTTGACAGAATTCAATAAATTAAAATATATTAAATTTTAATTTGTTTCCTGTTCAAATAGTTTACTCTATCTGGATAAAAAAATTATTAAGTTTTATTTTTCAAGTTAAAATAATTGCTAAATACAAAAATGAGTTATTTTTCAAGCAAAGGCTGATAAAAAAACTATTTGACCTTAACATGATTTTTTTAAAGCTCAGTTAGTTTTGATTAATATTTGTTATTATAGTTTTGGTTGAAATCACGTAAAATTATTTTTTCAATATTGGTTGAAACAACACTATTAAATAACATAATAAATAAATAATTATTGTATTGGTGAAAAAATAATTATAAATATTGTTGAAAAATAACAATAATCAAGTTTAGTATGGAATATTTTTTGTCAGACTAAAATTAAAGAAAAATCAAGTGTTGAAAAACTTACATAAAATTCCAATTAACCCAACTAAAATATATCTATCAAATGTTAAAGATATTCCACTAAGCCATACACCTTAAACTACTCAGCTGAAATAAAGGGAAAAAGTAAATGTAACAAATAAAGAGAAATTTAAAACTTTCCTTTTTTAACTGAAATTTAAAAATTTAAAATTTCTATAAAAACAAATTATCTTATACATTTTTTTTTTCTCATCAAAATGTATTATCAAATTAGTCCTTGTTATTAAGAATGACAAATGAACCCATCTTTCTAAATATGTTTTAAATAAATATGTGTTTTAACATAAATCTCCATATTTACTGGAGATATATATATATATATATATATATATATATATATATATATATATATATATATATATATATATTTGATCTCGTATCATTTGTATATCTCGCAGATAGGGATGAAATAAAAGTTTTATATATATCTTCTCTTAAATATGAGATGAGAAAATGGGTAAGTCCTTAATGATCCGTGGGAAGTGAACTTTGGTGGTGTGTAATGGTTTTTTTATGTAGTTGTTGAGTTCTGTCAACTAATCATTTAATTAATCTTAATGAATTTTTACTTCGTAAATGGATACAGGATAATAAAATCCTTGTCATTCATACCCCCCAATGAAAGAAAAAGAATGTGAATGTGAACAAAATTTAATGCTGCATGTGTTGCATACCCCCCAATAATCGAAATTTCATACCCCCCAATAATCGAAATTTCTCAAAACAACCCAATTACAAGTGTTGCATCAAAGGGCACTGTTTTACATAACACCTGTGTGGACCTTTTGGTGCCAGGGAACGCGCTGGTGGACCTCAAGCCAGACACTAATGTCCACACCACTTCTATTTAAACAAACTCATTTCAAACAAAACGTATAAAAAATAATATAAATAAATAAATAAGACTAATTATTAATAATATATATATATTATTTTATAATAAATTAATTGATTAAAAAAATATTTTGGACTTATAAAAAAAAATTATTACATCTTCTCTTTTAAAAATAGTTATCACATATTAGTGCCTCAATTATACGGTAGAGCTGCATGGGTTTCTGAACTCTCACCATTTTAATCTGTTTGTTTAATTACAGACTAAGCTACGCTGCTGTCATTTTCAATGCACATGACAACATGAATAATGCATGATATATTCATACAGATAAAGATATAAACCTATAAAAAATGGTGGGTCATGGCTTAGCTACAAGTTGATCAATTTTTTTGTTCTCTATACACGTGTTCGTATGTATACTAGAAATTGACTACTGTGCCAGTAGCTACCAACTACTACAATGACTCTTGCAATTTATACCACAAAAACAAAAACAAACAACGTAAAGATATTTCGGACTATAATCCAGAGTTCTGAAACTTCTCCCTTTCAAACATATTTATTTTTTTCAACGAGATACGACATTTCTAAAGGTGAAGAGTTATAATTGAGCTTAACTAGTAAAAAATCTTAACTAATTGGATATGTACCTTATGATCACTGTGTTTTGAAATGTTAAACAAAAGTGATAAATGAAATGTGGTGGTGGTGGTGGAGAAAGGGTTTGAATGATGAATGTGGTTTTAAGGCGAAAAAGGTTGGGATTTGGCAGGAACATAACATGCTTTACAAAGGTAGTTGTACCTTTGAATGTCAAGATTGTAAATCTTCATAAGACGCTGTTGTTTTGTCTTAAACCTGCTTTGGAAATAGTCCTGGAAGGTGGGTTGTGTTGATGTCCTTAGGAAGAACATGTATGCTAAAGAGAAATACGGAGACATCAGATAAAAACATATGGGCTCCATCACATTCCAGCCTATTTCCCAGAAAGTAAGTCTCATCAGCCCAATTGTTTGAACGGTTAAGAAGCCCAGCCCACAGTAAAGCTCGCATCGCACCTGGGCCTTGGCCTTTTCATCAATCATTGACTTTTGCTTTTCCATCATCTCCAACTCCTTCCTTCTAGGGTCCTTTGGATTTGGTATTGATTCAGATATCAACCTCCCAATTGTTTTAGCTACCTGTAAATTCAAACAGCATTACATTTTATTCATTCATCACACTGATATTTTCACAAATCCCTCACCAATAAGCAACATTTAAAACTTTTTTTAATTAACTTTGCAGCAGTTAAAAATTATTATTTTTCAAAATTGTGTTCATACAGCCATTACTCTCTTTAATTGAAAGGAAGCTTTAGATATGAATGAAATCGTGGATCAAATGTGATTTCGAAATGAAATAATCGTCTTCCAAAAAATCTATTCACCCGTCTTGTTAAAAACTTTAACTCACAATTGGGATAAAATATTTAGGAAGAATTTTTTCGTCGGGACACAGTTCATATATTACCAATTAATGTTAAAGATGCATTCCATTCCTATCACTTTTTATGTATATAAAATAAAAAGTAGCTTTCATTTTCGAAAACAAATTAATCAAAGTCGACTAAAATCGTTGAAACTTTAAGCATTCTTAAACATCTTCTGGCAAGATATGTATAAAATAGTTGTTTAACTTAAATGTAAAGTAACCAACCTTAATATATTAAACAATAGTTTATTTTCTTGAAAGTAGTTTTTCATGTTTGAAATCCAAGTATAGTAAATTAATTGTATTTTAGAATTCAATTTTTTTTGGTATATGTATATTTTACGTTTTGCTTTAGTTAATTAAGCATATCTTATATGTACTTTAAATAATTTTAAATTTTTATTTTTCACGTGTTCTATTCACTTGCAATTTAAAATTATTTCAAATTGTAGTAAGATATAGGATTTAAGGTTTAGGGTTTAGGGTTTATCAATTTTGTTTGATAACTTTTTACGAGTTTTTAATTATATCATTTTAACAGATAATTTGAAAAAAAAATATTTACAAAAAAGCATATAAACTTTAAACTTAATCGCTCGTTTATGAACATATTTTATTTTATTTAATGATATGTTTAAAATATAAATAATTTTAAATGTAACTACTTGGAATGTAACATTCTCTTTGAAATCTTTACTAAAAATATTAGTCTTGTTATGATTTATTTAGTATACACTCTCTCTACACTGCTTCAAACTACCCTCAGAATTAGGAGATCATTAGAACCTTCGTCTCGTTTCGAAGTAAGTGATGAGATTTAAATATAACTCAATTTTTTAAAATTCAATTTATAAATGAACATAATTAAGATAGGCTCACTCAAATACTATGTTAACAAGTAGATTCTCACCTAGCAAAATCAGTTACACCATAAAAAAATGAAATCTACTAAATTTTACATCCTAAATCTTGTTCTTACTTTCATTAATTTTATTCTACAATAAAAAATAATTGTTTACTTTTGAAGAGACCAACCTGTTCTGGGCGTAGAAAAACGACGTCACCGGAAACGATGACATTTCCAGAGTGATCCAATGTCTCGGCGAACTCCGTGGCTTGACGTTGATTGTAATCACAGTGCTGAAGACAGATTCCAAAGTAGTGAGAGTAAGAAATTGAGGTGTGAGGAATGTCTCTCAGCTTCGCTTTCACTTTTTCCATCTGCAAAGTCCTAAGAGTCTTCCTCGCATCATTGATGAAAATTCTGCTGGCATCCGGAGCCGTTGGATGATTAACATTAAGATCAACGGTCCCGATGCCTTTGAATTTGTCCCTGAGTTTGTCTCTCGCCGGAAGTGAGGGAATGTCGGAGTGGCCATACACACTTCTAACCTCAAGAAAGCGGCGGAAGAAGCTTTTGTCGGAGGATTCCGGCGAGGTTAGGACAGTACGCAACGACATTTTAACAGCATCGAAAAGACGTTTTGGGAAAACTTTCCCAGGTGCCATTGACGTGTTATGTGTGTGTCTTGTGTTTGCTTTCAGTGGATGCATGAAGAATTGAACTTCAATTTAAAGGCTTTCAAAACCCTCTTATTGGGCCCTCTCTCTCATTCAAACTAAGGCCCAATGTCAAGAATATTCTTGCTTTCACAGTCATCACAACCATCATATTCTCCTTCCCATACTTCTTCTTACACGCTATTATTCTATTTTAAGCTAAATTTTAGTTTGGGAAACAAACATTTTCTGATTTATGTAAAAAAAAAAAAACATTTTATTTATTTATATACTTATGTTAACTTTTTAATGTTTTAAATTTTACTGTTCTGGTACCCAAGTTTTAAGATAAGGCTTAATATTGTGATTTTTTTTATCAGCAACTTAATACAGTGAATTATAGTGTTGTTTTTCAACTATATTTTAAGTTTTTCAACTATTTTCCTTTTCAAAATAACATACTCTGTATTATTTATTCAAAGAACAACATTGTTTATGTCTTATGTTCAGAATTTCATTCGGATAACCAAGATATATTACACCATTGAAATCTTAATTAATACAACACATACTTTTTAAATAACTTATAAAAGTAATTGACACGTAAAAATGTTATCAATTTCATGCATCTTTGATAATGCAAGTAATATAGTATTTTCTTTTTCTTATAGATGATATCTATATAAATTTTATAACTTGTATTAAAACACTTTAAAGTTCAGGAAATGACCAGGATTTAAAATTTACGAAAAAAAAATCCAGAGACAAAGTTAAGCATCTACTTACAAATTAGTTTTCAACTAATTTTAAAAGTAGCTCGTTAAAACTTTAATCTAGCAAAACTAATCTTTAATTCTTCAAAGTTACAAATATTTACAATTGATAAACACAATGAGTTTATCCCTCTGTTATATTTGTCCTTCGGCCAATTCTTCAAATTTGGGTCGTCCCTTGAAGACTTGAAGGGTGAGTTATAAATATGTTGAAGGGGATAAATAAGAACTTAGAAATCTTCTGCATGAAACTAAATAAAGTTCTGAATGATTGCGGAATAAAAAATTAAATGTGCGTGCAAAATATCATAATATATAAGATAAGTCGAAGTCTAAATGCATTCCAAGAATATGCAACTTAAGGTACCCATCAAAATGTATTAGAAAAAGTAGTGGCATAGAACTTAAGGTACCAAAGAACTTATAATTATTAGTCAGGACGTAATTCTTTCTATTTAAGAAACGTATGAGTCCAAACACCATGATTCGATTGTGACTTGACCCATCCGATTACCTCCGTCACAAAACAACATTACTACTCATCTAAAATTTGTATTACAACAATTTTTGTCTCATAAATATGTATAGAGAAAAGGATTAAAATAAATTTATATTAAAATTAAAATTAAAATGTAGACAAATTATATAAGAAAACTTCTTCCCGTTCACTTATACATATGAAACGTTTTTAACTTATAGATAAATTACTTTAAATTTATTTTTAAATATATACTAATACTTTTGTTCAACCATGTCCATAATTTGAGCATTGTAAATTAAGAAACAGTATTCATTTCGTTAAAAATCATGTTGGAGGTATATAAATGATAGTCCATGTGATCAAATTTCATTTTTCTTTACAAATATACAAATATAAATTGTAGAGTTAAATTTTTGTTATTATAGATTTAATTAAGTTTTAAAATTTCATAAATTTGAGTATTTTTAAATAAGTTTTATTTATTTTTATCAATTTTTCATATTTTAAACTTAAGTTCATATGTCAATATAACTGTTTAACTCCTCAAATAAACACCACAAACTAAAACATTAACAAAAATGAAATTATAAAATTGTAATTATTTTTATAAAAAGTTATGTTATTTCATTTAATAAATTAAATAATAAAATTAAAATAGAATCAATTATATGAAAAAACAAACAAATAATAATATTCCATAAAAATTAGATTAAATCATTCCATTTGACTTTATTTTCATAAAAAACTCTTGAATATTTTCTTTTTTTTTATATGTCTCAATTCTGATTATATTTTGAAAAATTCAATATAATTAAGTTATTTGTATTAATAATATTAAATAAGTGTTATATAATAATTTTTTATTTTATTTTAAATAAAAAATTAGTCACGTATCAAACTAATGTTATGTTATGTAACATCTCATGGCCTTGGTTTTTAATTTAAAATAATATATCTAATAAGTTTATTTACATATATATCATGTTTCTATAAATGTAGAACACCAGAAAAATGGCAAGTGTATGAAAGTATGATACCTAATTATGTCGCATGGAAGACCACAATAAATGTGTATGTTTAATATTCAATGAAATTGACATAGTGATGAATACTTTGGTACACACAGATTTCAAATTTGAACTTTAGTGTCTCCATTTTTTATAACAACAAAAACTACAAATTAAATTTGGACAGACACGAGGAACCTTTTAATTAGAAATATTCACCATTAATGCACACCATTTAACATTTTCTTAGATTACAATAGTTAATTTTCACTCATCTTCTCATTTTGCATCACTACAAATAATATAAACATAATATTCTGATATATTTAAAAATAGCTATTACCATAAATAAAATTACATAACATATAGTATTTATTTTTTTTAAATGTTATTAAAATGTTCTTAACAAAATATATTGTTTTTTTTATAAATCTCACTTTAGTTATTTTATAAAATACTTTATCATAAATTTCAGTTAAAAAATTAAAAAAAAAATTAATAGAAAAATAGTAATTGTTTGCTATTTTTTATGATTTTTTTATAAAAAGATATTGATAATTTTTTATATCAATGGAAAACACACCATCTAAAAGTTTCTTAGTAAATTTTATAAATAAACTTGAAACCATGCTATTTAAATTTACAAGAGCTCCTTGTTTTTATATTTGTAAATAATTTTAATATTTCCAATTAAATAGGACAAACAAAATTAAAGTAGGGAAGGGTTTCGGAGGAATTATAATGAGAATCTAATTGAAGGGCTTGAACAATTTAAAACATTTTCCGACACATTTTTAGAGAAAATATTTAAGTTAAAATTTTATTTCATGGTGTTTACCACTTTTTTTTTTTTTTTTTTTTTTTTCCTATTCTTACTATGTAGACATATAATCTACCAGTAATTCCGTCTCGTCGTATTTACTTTTTGTATTTTTTTAGATCAGCTCATAATTTTCTTTTGATGATAAGAGAAAGAGAAAAAAGAAATTAGGAGGGATAAAATAAAATGAATTGTGAACATTTTACTCTAAACTTAAATAAAAAATAGATCTATAAAAAATTTGAAAGATATTTTATCTTTTATTAATTTTGGCATAAAATAGTTATTTTTTATTTACTCATTTTGGAAAAGTTATATTTACCTACCCTAATATTTCATCTTTATTTCTCTATATTCTATATTTTCGCGGAAATAAATAGTGAGTATGGTATAGTTGTGTGTATGTTAATATCTTACAAATTTCTAATGTATTAATTAATGTTTTTCGGGAGCCAGCTAAAAAGCTTGTGAAATAAGTTTAAAATATGCCAAAATTATGTTTTGTAACTTACAAATTCTCTCTCAAATTTACTACTTTCATGATATTTTATAAAGAAAAATCATATAATATTTAACAAAAAAAATTTCAGAAGGTATCATTAGTTAAAGTTGTATTTGACATACACAACTTTTTTTTTTTACATTAAATTTGTGTAAGTAAGCATGACTTTACTTTAAAATCATGAATTTAAAAAAAAAAAATTTACTTGAAAAATACAACATTAATAAAATACAAATTCTATTCATATAAAGAATTAACATTATTTTTAACCAAAATCTTAAGACACACACCTCCTATAATATGATAAACTGCAACAAGACACTCTTGTTTGAAAGATTTGTTAGAAAGTCTTTCAATATAAGAAATCTTCATTCATCATATTATATTCGTATCAATAAAATACAAATATAACTCATAAATAATTGACATATCCAACAAGAAAACCCTCAAAATAATATACTCATGAGTTTTTATTTTTTACATTATTTAATTTTTTCATTTGAACTTAAATTCTTCACAATTTTTTTTTTCTTAAAGTCTTATAAGCTTGTAACTAATTTTTCACACTCAAAAAATTCAAAATTTTTATCGTAAATTCAGAGTTAAATTACACCATTCTAAAGTATATAACTATGTTTAATAACCATGTAAGATGGCCAACATTTTCATCACAAATCAACAAGTTCAGGTACTTCCACATTAACAACAACACCAAAGGAGTAATGTGTTCTTCAAGAACAGAAGAAGACAAAGGAGACGAGAGTGCAAGATAATTAACTCAAGCCACTATTACAACAAGAACCAATTTTTCTTTTCTTTTTTCACATATGCTCGATGAAGCACAAGTGATATCTGATGTCAAATCAAAGTACCCGAAGCCTTGGTGGGGCCACGTGTTTTGGGTCCTGCCCCACATGCCTGTGACTTCGATGAAAATAAGGAGGGCTAGGAGGTGGTGGAGAAAAGAAATAAAACGCCGCCGGTGGCGGTGGCGACAACCACAACGGTGGCGGTGGAGGAGTTTTACGGTGCCTATGCTTCGGAGGTGTGGGGTGGTAGCAATCAGGTTTGTGTGCAGCATGGTGAGAGTGGACAAGAACACATGAATTGGAGAGTGACAGAGCCAAAAGAAACACAATCCACACTCGAAAGTTACTCATGTTTTTTTCTTTTCTGTTTGTTACTAAGACCACTGATAAAAAAGTGTTATAGAATGAGTTATAATGAATAATAGAGACAAATGGTGTACTTATAGGGGCAAAGGGTCAAAGAGGAGAGAGTTAAGATGAGTTAGTTAAAAATGCAGTGTGTGGATTTTGGTTTTGAAGAGTTTTGAAGAATGGATTTAATAATATAATGTGTGATAATGAATGTCAAAGAAAGCACCAACCGACCAACAAACTTTATTGGCGTGTCTGATATGTTTGGTGTTAAGTGAAGGCAGATATTGAAATTCAATTTTCTCCAAAGCTCTCTGACCCACACCCACTATCACATTTCCCTTTCTCACTCAATTTCTTACCTACTTCGCATTATTTACATTTATTTTTTACCTTTTTTATGAATTCTATCTCTACATGCGCCTAAATTTTATTTTTTATTTATTACCAAATAGTACATTAGGTTTGAATGAATAATTTTAAAATTTAGAATTCAACAAGTCAATTTAAATTTTTCAAAATTTTAACCGAGTTTCTTTTGGTTAAATATATCTTTATTTCTTTATTTTGATGCAATTTAGATTTAGAAATGTTTGAAGTTATTCCTTTTAGACAATTTTTCTTAAGTTTATTTAAAGTTTCAAACGCATTTCATGATAGTATTTAAATTATTTACATATTTTGACACATTTTTGTTTCAATGTTAGCTGAGAGTCACATTTGAAACATCAAATAAACTTAACAAAAAATTGGTTAAAATACTAAATTCAAGCATTTTTAAAGTTGAAGAACTAAATTGGACCATAGTTTTGAGTAAGAACTAATTCCAATTTTCAATTAAAATGAAGGGATCAAAAATATATTTAACCCTTTATTTCAAATGATCAGCAAGAGATTCAATAATTATAAGATATGGATTAAACTCCTATAAAATATTAAAGATATTTTTAATTTAAAGTCTTGAAATAATAATAAGCTTTTACATTTTTATATAAATAATATTTATTTATTTAATATATTTTCAAAATAAAAAGTTTTTTATGTTAAATTTTGTGGAAAAAAATTATTGATTTAAAATGAATTAATACTAAATAATTTTAAAGGAAAATATTAATATTTTATATTAAGTTGTTAGTATAAAGTAGACAGGGAAGAGTGAAAATAAAGAAAAGAGGAGAGAAAAAATAAAAAATAAAAAGTAAAGGGTGTAAGCGAATTGTGATTAATTATTAAGTCCACTCAACCCAAAACACACTAATTATACTTTTGTTGGTAGGTTTCCACTTCATTTTGTGCATCAAATTATAACTACATTGAGTTTAGACTTCTAAACCTCGTAAAATTATTTCAACTCAATTTAGTGGAATAGTAGAAACACATGTGTTTGCAACTTAATGTCTCATACTTTTAGGATAATAAAATTCAATGAATATAATTACTTTATATATGACTATTATAATTAACAATTAGTAAAATATAAAAAAGTAAAATTGTGATTAAATATGTAGAAAAATAATTAATTGAAACTTTCTTGTTTGAGTTGTTTTTATTTTTAAATAAATATGCACAGATAGTACTAATTAAAATAAGAATTTAATTTTCATGGTTACGTCCAAAAATAGTAAAATTATTGCCAATAACTATTATTGTTGTTTATAATCCATTTGAATAAGTAAAAAAAATATTATCACAAATTTAAATATAAAATAGTAAGAAAATGTATAACAAAACAGTCATTACCACTTATCATTTTTATTAAAAGTATTAATTATTTACTAATTTCAATATATAAAGAAAACAATATTATGATTCATATAATATGAATATTGTTGTATGAGTATTGTGATTAAAAAATACTCACAATCAATATTATTTACATCATCTATTTGAATAACATTTAAATTGTTAATTTTGAAAATATTTCTGTTAAGAGTGAAGGTGTAAAGTGTTCTTTAATTATTCAAATTGATGATTCAACTCAATTATAGTAGGGTAGCCACACAGTAAATGTCAAACTTAAAATGGAATCTAGATGGAAGTCTACTCAGTCTAAATCACCAGTAACCCTAAGAAAATGAGTCTAAAATAAGAGAAGAGAGAGAAGTGAGAAAAAGGAGAGAGGGAACGGAGAAAGAAAACATTGGCATCTGTGATGTTTAATTTTGCGTCGGCGTTACATGAACTTGTGTATTTGACGTGCAAATTGAAGCCAATAATAAGGGAGCATTTTTGATTTGAAGTGAAAAACAATCTGTGTGCAGTATCTTTAAGATGGTGGCAGCAATCCACAGGTGGAGGGAGTGATGTAAAACGAATGAAAGAAAGTTGAGAGAAAGTGAAAGAATATATACATTAAGGTGTCTGAAAAGCACTTCCCAGGTCAGCAATACATTGAATGAAGTTGAAAAGAAAGCCGTGGAGACTTCCCTACGTTCCAGTTGCAATGTCATACATATCTACACAACTGGGTGGCTACAAAAGAGTAAGAACCTCTATATAATCTCAAACTACTAACCTACTACTATATCAGAATATTCAAAATTACCGATAAATATGTTACATAATACCAAGGGAAGTGGATATTACATACATTATCTTTGTTAGCATACACAGTTTAACTTATCAAACATCATTCCATCTCATTTGCATACAGTCTTCAGCCTCTTTGCAGCCTGGACAAATCCCACAATCACCTGCAACTCGTCAATTTGCTTCACAAAAAACAAACACAACTTCAGACTACCACCTAAATTTCTCCTTCTTCATCAATCTTACCAAAACACTTCACATACATTTAAACCCAATTCTTCTTTCCTTTCGTACAATTAATGTCAAGCTTGCCCCGGTCACATTCATAACTACCTGGGAACTACATTTGCGTGAAATATGAAAAGCTATGTTTTTTTTTCATGTGCCCTTCACGTGGGATGTGTTCCTTTACTGATATAATAATACTTATTTACAAAGCTATAACATGTTCTGTTTACATTACTCAAAATACTGCACCATCAAAGAATAGAGTATAATAATTAACTGCTTATTCATAACAAGAATACTCCTTTCTTACAAATTTTGATTCTCAAAGATTAGAAAGTATGTTTTTTTTTATCATGTGATAACAGAGCTCTCGGAAAAATTGCAATCAGACATGAAATTCAACAATTAAAATCTTAATTTATGCAGCATATAATATTTAGATACCTGCGACATGAAATGCCTCTGAACAATGTCCACTAGCTGCTCTTTTGATGGGTTTGGGACGGCGTCCACCTACAGATCCATCTCAAGAAGTAAGTAAAAAGGAGAGACTTCTCTGCAACAAAGTAACAACGCGGATAGTTCAAAGTATTTACAAGATTAAAATGTCGCCAATATCTCCACAATGCAGCCATTTCAAGTTTGCTCAAGTCCACCTTCTACAGAAAAGATTCAATATAATAATGTTAATAGAGAATACTAACTAATAACTAAATCATTGACTATGTCAGTGGATAAAAAAGAAATTAAGAAAAGAAAAGAAAAATGATGTTTATATACCGTGGACCCATGAGGCATAGAAACGGACCCCTTCGAGTGTGAATCGCCAGAGAAGGACCTACTCATGGTCTTGTGAGATGATCCCAATGTTCTATGCATTCTGTGTCTCGATTTGTGGGACTTTTGTGTGTCGTCGGATGCTGAGAATTCAAAAAAATATCACAACCGAAAAAGGAAAATTATAAAGTGGTGGGGTCATGGGAGAGTAAAGCAGAACACTAGAACTTCAGAGATAACAAAAGCAAAACCAGAAGACAATGGATCCAATGTTACCAACCTTTTTCCACTTTGGAAACCCACGAATATGGAAGCCAAAACAACAATCAATTAATAAAAATACCACAGCATTCCAAAATGGGTCTACTTTCAGTGTCGGATGCACACATAATATTCACAATATCAGCAGGCAAAACAATTACAAACTGTAAAGTACTCACCCATATCAGATCCATTCCACTGCATATTTTCAAATTCAAGGTCATCATCTTCCTCATTACCCGTGGGTGCTTCAATGACGCTAAGAGCATTCCTCTGTAGTTTCACTTCAATACCATTTGTAAGAACCTGCGTTTGTGCCAATTAAGAACAATGTAAAATATTCATCTCACAGAAAATGACACCTAAGGATCAAAATTCTATCTGGAACCTACAGGAACTGTAAAATATCTGCAACAGGGGGAATTTACTAAAAAATTCAGGGACAATCAGTGCGAGTGTGGGTGTTATAGGACTCATCTCACTCTATACTCACATCAATTTAATATAATTACTTACTTAAAAATTATCACACACATATATATTTCAAGAGTTTAATGATCAGGCACAAACTTACCAGTATAAATTTTTTTAAACTGTCATATAATCACAAGTCTCCCCTCATAAGACTTTTAAAAGTCAACAAACTTAACATAGATGGTACTCTGATTGAGATAACTGTAAAACTATTTATTCTTTTATTTAAATACAGTTGTTTTTATGTGTGATTAAGATAAGTTTAATTTGATTCAATTCAATTTTTTTTTCATTTATTAAGTTTTTGTGAATAATACATTTTTCACAGTGCAAATAAATATTCATAATTCAACGAAGCAAATCATTATATCTATGCAAACAATCATGATCTCAAAGATAATATTTTTAGACATTGAATATTAAAATTAAAGCTATACTTTTAAATTTGTACGCATATAAAAAAAAATATATCATATATATTGTATGAAAACTTCCCTCATATAAACAAAAAAAATATGAATAATTTAAATTCTTAAAAATGAATTAAAAAAATCTAAAATATACTGTTTACAACAAGATAAATTTGATACCAGGAAGAGGATAAGGTATGATAAAAAAAATATTATCACTATTAAAATCAGAACTTAAATTTAATCAGATCTAGGGAATATCAACATAAATATCTTTTATATGCTTAAGATGTATTATATCCAATATGCTTACTTTTAATCCTATAATGAAGACAAGTTTAAATCATTTTTCTACATTAATTAAGATCAACTTTTTTCTTCTCCAGTAATGTTAAAGACACATCTATATACCTATTAAAGAGGAAAAAAATGAACATTTATTGTTAACTTTTGGAAAGTGATAGAACACGGTGTCAAAGTCTACAAAAACAGTTGTTGTAGAAGTTTATTGTTAGATTTATGTTTGGATAGTTCAAAGTTATGCTTACAAAGTTCTGCAGTTATTCTATCCGATGTTTGGATGATTTAGGACCATGTTTGAATGAATTAAGAATTATAAATTTAGTCATAGTAACTTTTATAGTTGAAGTTTCTTGTTTCTTTCAATTCATTTATTGCATGGATATTAGGTTGGGATATTTCAATATAGGAAAATGGACATTAAAGCTTTTAGCCATTAAGATGGAGGATTTAAAATCTCCCATATAGCAGTTTGATTCCAATGTAAATTGATCATGTAATATAATCAGTCATTTCATAGACACCCATAAAACTATCAGAAAGGCTAAATTGGAAGAAGAAACAATGGTACGATTGAAAGCTTCAAGAAATAGTTCTGATTCTAATGGGAGTTTAGATTCAACTGTCTTATTAATAGCATAACCTTACTCCAAGCACAATTCAGATTCAACTATCTTATTAATAGCATAAACTTAATCCAAACACAATTCAGAACTAAGATGTGGAATTAGCAACAAAAAACCCAGAGCAAGGATCATATAATTTACTTCCGTCAATAAAACGAGCAAACAGAAGACCCAATTAACTACTGATCCTCAAAGAGCTCTTCATAAAACAGCAGATCCAGCAAAGAAGAAAGACATGCAATGGATACCCACAATTAGTAATTGTGAATTATATCTCAAATCATGCACAGTCAAATAAAACCTAATCAAGTTGTAACACGAAGAACTCGGCATTAGAAATTTTGGATTAAAATAATTGAGTGTAATTCAGATAACAATCACTCAGTAGTAAAATTCAAGAAACAGGGACTCCAGTGTAATTAAATTAGAGCAGAATTAGCCGCGTGAAGTAATAAAACAGAAGCTACCAAAATTGACCGACAGGGGTCATCCGTTAGACGAAAGACACGGTTTCACAACAATGCAAACAAACGACATTAGCAACTGAAATTAGAACAAAGAAATTAAAAAATCCGCAGTGTCGTGTTTTGATGAGAATGAGAAAATTACCAGCCAATGCCATCCTCCAAGACCAACGGCTTTCTTAACAACACCTTGGAGACCAACGAGCACCGATTTGGTACGGTTATTTCCGGTTACCACCACTTTGGTATGACGTGGCAGCACCGATAACTCTTCTTCACTGCTGTCTCCGCAGCTCTGCAAATGGGAGAACCCACCATTGACTGAGCTTTCCATTGCCTCTAGCATTTCCAATTCGACGGTGAAAAGGGCAAAGTAGGAAATCAAATATCAAAATTGCATTCGTACGGAAGATCGTGCATTGCTGGGTTCGAATGTGGGAGTTTGAGGAGCAGAAGAGATAGGGTAGTGGAGAAATTGGGGGAATTTTGCAGAGAGAAAAACACAGATGGAGAGAGAGAGAGAGAGAGAGAGAGAGAGAGAAAGAAAGAGAGAGAAAAAGGAGCGAGAGTGACTGGTTTTGTTTATTGGTGTGTTGGGATGAATCCCGACGAGAGGAAACGGACCAATGAAATTGCGCCACGTCATGGAGAGAGGTTGGACTCTTCAATCATGCGCTTGGAGAGAGGGAGGTTACGGCATGAACATGATGTGGGTTTGGTTTTCAGGACTCACTCTGTTTCCTTCTCATTTCAATTTCTTCTGGGAATACCTAATTGCTAATTACTACTTTTTTTATTTATCAAATCAAATAAAAATAACTATCTAATTACTCACAGGTTTCTAAACTTAAATAGTTAATTTTGCAGTGTGGTGCTTAAGTCCAATGGCAACTATGGGTGAAAAAGGAGCAGTAATTGCAGAGGCCTTCCCTTAAATTATTGAATTTATTAAGAATCTATGATGTGGAACAATCTCCTGCTACCAGAATCAGGTTAACGATTTATGTTTCATAAACCCCACTCCCAACTTATACATTTTAAGTTGCTTAATTAAAACAAATATTGCAATTTAACATTAATTATTTCTTGGAATACTGTTTTAATAAGTTTACCTGTTCTTTTAGGTTGGGTGTCAATATGAGTTTTGTTCTAGTCTGAGGTTGTCGTTAATAAATTTATTGAAATCACTTTTATAGAAAAAAAATTATATATAATACAGTATTCAGTTTGACTTAGAGATGGTAAATAAACCCGTGCCCGTGGGTATCACCCGAACCCGTCTCCGTTTTGACGGGGAATCCCCGCTTTGACTGGGTATGAGTATGGGTATGGGTAATACCCGAAATTTTTAACTGAGAATGGGGATGGGGATATATATATACCCGCCCAAATACCCGTCCCCCTTAAATTACTAAACTATTTATAATTTATTAAATAATCTAAAAAATATATATAAATAAATAATATATTTACACATAAAATATAATATAATATAATATAATATAATATAGTATATATACATATAAAT
>Ga0209589_1003838_pt1 | contig 26150 bp, 17 predicted proteins | sample CowpeawhiteBW_FD_187525 | JGI IMG/M metagenome (GOLD analysis project Ga0209589, IMG submission 187525) | Root nodule microbial communities of legume samples collected from California USA - Cow pea white BW (SPAdes) (version 2) | ecosystem: Host-associated > Plants > Roots > Nodule | place: USA...
CCCCCCCTCCCTCTCAAGGCACACTATAATCCGTCCTTGCATAGAAGGATGATTTGTAAGCATAGTTTCTTGTTATAAGTTCTATGAATGGTAACTTGGTAGATCCTAAGAAGGACCACAAACATTGTGATCCTTTAGTTTGGAATGACTTTAGTTTAATTTTATATAAGATTGTTAAGGTTTTTATCCATGGTTACAAATAAATTAAAAAAATATTTAATGTTAATTATATTACATTTCACTATATGTTTTTTTTTTCCTTTTTTATCATTATGAAGAGGGGAAATAATAACCACCATATTATAGCCAACATATTTGTATATTCACAAAATGGACCGATGAGATGGATCTTGGTTTGTTCACAACTATGATCAATGAGCCCAAAAATGGTAATATGATTTATAGTAGTTGGATCTATCCTTTCTAACACTAATTTGGTGCTTGAAGATGCAGAAGAGGATCCAAGTGACCATGCATGCCACCACCCATAATAACATGTAAATAATGACCATGAAAATGATTATAAAAATAATAATGCAAAGTAGTGCAATAAAGGCTTTCTATACCGATTAAAAAATGCTTTCTATGTCAGTTCTCGAATCAACAAAGATACAACTGACATAGAAAGTTCACATTCTATGTCGGTTATTACCACAACCGGCATAAAATTTTCCTACACCGTGATTTTTCATTCTTCCACCCTCATTCATAGATTCCATACATGCTTACAGCCCCATCAATCTCGCCTTCACCCAACCATTTTTCTTTACCATTCTCAAACTTACATATGCCCCTTCATGTAGTGTTATCCTCATCCTATTTAGTATAAGCAAATCTACAAAACAAACAAGTAAAAGTGTCAACATATCAACTTAAGTCAAGTCAAGAAGTCAACCCAAGTCAACTCAACAAAATTAAACTTAGGAAAAGTCAACATAAAGAAATGAAAAATAAAGACAAAGAAGTAGAGTTAGAGGCCTCTCTAAGGTGGAGTTTAGACTTCCTTTGAGTAGGGAACCTCTCCTTTCTCAAGTGGAGCCAAACGCAATCACCCTCTTTAAAGGTGACTTCTTTCCTATCTTTATTGGCAAACCTTTGGTATTGCCCTACCTTCCTTTCTATGTTATCCTTGACTTGAGCATGCAAGTCTCGGATCATCATAGCACACTCTTCTCTATTTTGTCAAGTCCATGCCTCATGAGTGGGAAGAGGAGGAGATCTAGAAGTGTTAGGGGATTAAACCCAATAGACAAACTCAAAGGGAGATAACTGACATTGAAACTTTTGTACTTTATTATAAAATTGTCACCACTCCCACTTACTATAATAGTTGTAGTGATAACCAACATAAAAAGTCTCATCATATATAAAATTCTACCACCATTCAACTTTCAGCTACACGAGTTGAGTTTGACTTGTCTAGTACCTTGTTGTGCTTGTGTTGACTCATCTAACACTTCTACTTTGACTTGTCTACTGCTTGTAGGAGAAGAGTTTAGTGTATTACGATATCATGTTGACTCATCTGGTCAATGTATTCTCTTATTGAGTTCAATTGAGTTTGCATTGTTTGGGTCTTTAATGGCATGGTCGTTTAATAACTTTATTTGCTTCAATGCAAGTGTTATTTATTTTGTATTAATTGTGATTTTGCTATATTTTGATTAAACTCATTAAACACACATTAATTAAACAAAAATGTATATTCACAATAAAGAACATTGGTCATATAATGGTTATATATTCTAGTTTGTTGAAGTCTTTGACCTTATTAATATTTTCTATGTCCAGTGTTTGTCTAAGTGTATTGTCTAGGCATCTTTAGTTATACAAGAACATTATATATTGACATAACTGATAATTGGCATTATCATGTTTTATTTTTTGTTTATTTTTATATTTTATTGTCATTTTATTATTATATTTTTAGATATTTTAGGTTTTATTTAATAAAATTGGAAAAGGTACGTATTTGGTTTACATATTTAATATTTTACAGATAAGTAGAAATATTTTACATTCTGAAGGCTGGAAGGAATTCATCTTTATTCTTATTCTAGTATTCAAAATTTTAAGGAGTAGCTAACTCCTTTATTCTCGAGGTTTGTGAATTCCATTATTCAATATATTTTGTCAAGGAGTAGCTACAAGGACTATTGATTCTCGTATGGTGATAAGTTTTGTCAAAACCAATATATTTTGTAGATTTGGAGTGCCATGAGCTTTAGTTTGTAAACATGGAACACAATTTTGTAATAAGCTGCTAAAAGTTATGCTTAAAAAGTATGGGGTGATTCCTAGAGTTGCTACACCCTATCATTGCCAAACTAATGGACAAATTGGAATCTCTAATAGGGACCAAACGCTTAGATGATGCTCTTTCGACACACAAAATTGCATACAAGGTACCTATAGGGATATGTCTTCTTCTATAGTTATCTTTGAAAAGGCAGGTCATCTACCACTAGATATTGAGCATATGACATAATAGGTTGTCAAAGCATACAACTTCGATTTTGAGGAAGTAGGACAAGAAATGAAGCTTCAATTGCAAGAACATGAGGAGATTAGACTAGCTGCCTATGAAAACTAAGTTTTACAAAGAAAGGACTAAACATTTCCATGATTGAAGAATAACAACTAAGAAGGAGTTTAAAGTGCGCCAAAAATTCTTGTTGTTTCAATCAAAATTAACTTTGTTCCTTATAGATTGGACCATTATTGTTCCTTATATTTATCCTTATGGAGAACAAAGATCAAAAAATGAACCATCAAACACAACCTTTAAGATTAATGGACATCGACTTAACCTATTTTTTCAAGATCCCAAAAAATCTATTTAAATAAATTTGAATATCAACTTCAAGAATGTAAACTTAATCAAATTTAATAATTACAATATTTTTTTTACACACACATTTATGTTTCCTTTTCCTATTACATCAATATTTTTCTAACTCAAAAAAATTCCATTTAAATTTGAATATCATTTTTAAAAACCTAAACTTAATCAAATTTAATAATTACAATTTTTTTTACACAAACATTTACATCTCTTTTTTCTGTTAAATCAATATTTTTCTAACTCAAAAAGACTACATTTAAATTTGAATAACATGTTCAAAAACCTAAATTTAATCAAATTTAATAATTACAATATTTTTTACACACACCTTTCTTTTTTCCGTTAAATCAATACTTTTTAACTCAAAAAGAATTTTTACAATCCACTATTTTATGTTTGAAATTGTCTTTCTTTACAAATACAATAGTTGATTTTCTTAATGCTCAAAATACTCCTAAAAGTAGGATGTCAAATAGTTCATCTAATGTTAAAATAAATTATAAAACTAAAAAAACAAACTACTATGAAATAAACTCAATTATCCATATTTAATTTTTTGTCTCTGTTGTCCTAAAATTGAATTTTTTGTCATTTCTAATTTTATTTTTCCTTTAATAGACATTTTGTTATCGTAACACTTGTCTATTGTTTTGATTTTTTGCCATTTTCGATTCGGTTAGTTAATTTTGCCATTATACCCCTCTTTTGGTTTGCATATGTCATTCTTTATTGGTTTTGAAGTCTTTATATAGTTATTTATTAGTCGTTGTACGTTGGTATAACACAATTATACCCTTATTTAATATTTTTACACTATCCAACTACTAGGGAATAGACTCAATTACTCTTATCTAATTGGTTTAATTATGTCCTTGGTTCCTATTTTCGTTCCAAAATCTCATTTTGGTCCCTTTTTTTTAGAAGTCTCAATTAGGTTCCTAATTTTGTTAAAATGTATCACATATGCCTTTTCTGTTAAGTTGTGGTAAACGTCGTTTGTGAATAGTGACCTGACATGGTTGGGCAGTGCTGAAATAGTGACAAGGACCATAAACGTCAAAGTTATTCATAAGGTGGCAGAGAAATAAAAATTTGATTTAATATTCAAAATTTATTTTTAAAATTATAAGAAGTTTTATTGGGATTACATAGAGGTTGAGGATGATTGCCACAGTATCCATACCCAATGGTGTTATTTTTCCAATGAACTTTTTTTCGAGGGTTAGCACCTGGTTTGATAACAGTAAATGAGATGAGCCTTGTTGTCTTGGTAATGCAAGACTTAATTTTTTTATTGACTTTGGATGAAGGACGATGAAATTAGGGAACTACTGTTGTTGTTACAATGTGTTGTGTTTGTTGAAGTTTTTAGGCAAAAATGATTGATCCTATTTTTTCACTCAACAAAACTGTGTTGGATGATTCTGTTGAATTTTGAACACCCTTTTTTTTAATCAAGTACAACGTTGATTTGGGATAAATTCACATAAAATAAGATGACATGGCTTTAGTTAGTTACTTTGAAAAAGGTTACGTGATGACCAAATACTGAAATAGTTTTAGTCAAATGGAAGAATGAAATGGCAAATTTATACTCACTACTTTTGGGAAAGAATAATAAATCATGTATGAATTATACTTTAAGAACCAGCATAATCCACGAAATGGTAAATACTAAAGAATGAATTTTTGAGTAAACTATATGGTGCCTGAAGTTTAACTTGAAGGGTACATGATAGAACACACTACTTCAAGCAAAATCGCATCTAAATGTCGATAGAATATTGTTAGCCTTCAATGTCTAGAAGACTCTTTGATAATCTCAACTAGGATGTCTCCAATGAGGAAACAAACTATAATAACACTAATTACCACCATCAGAATATGATTTTCCCTCCTCAATCTCTCTAATACTTCGTACTACAACAACAACTTTTTCAAAAATATGTTCAGTGTGCTTCTCTAAATCATTTAGAATCATATTTAACTACTCTTCATATGCAGCACAACGTTGTTTTCACTTTTTCCTTTCATTGTACAACTCAAGTGATAGCTCACAGATTCTCCTATCCTTCTCATCCTACGCTAGTAAAAATGAAATCATCAAAAAACTTATCCAAGCAGCTTGAGATGTGCTTTCAATTTTATTCAACAATTTAATCAATTATATTCACGACTATTTTCTTCCATTTTTTTTCTCTTTCTTAATATCGGTCAATGTCAGGTAATAATTTACTAAGATGAGTGTAACAAGACACTCAGATATTGGTTAAAATTTATGAAAACTACAAAATTATGGTGTGACTCATTTTTTTTTTTTGGAAAAAAAAAGGACCTAAAAAAGTTGTTTCTTTAATAAATTTTAACCAAAATAGTTTGTTAAAAGTTACTTCCTTATCTCATTTAAGGAATATATAGGAAGACTGACAAGACTGACAAAACTCCCTTATGGTCTAAGGAATATATAGGAAGATGTTTAAGAGAATCAATGATAAGCACTGTCTTTAAATAATTAAAAGTCTGCACGAGACGAATGCTAACAAGAAGGTTTTGGTTGGGCAAGTGGAGGATATAGATAAAAGTAGAGTAAGAAGGTAGCAAAATATGAGAAAATGGTTTGGGTCGAGACATAAAAGACAAAAGTGATAAATATTTTGCAAACTCAAGGACTATAGTAATTGATACTCACAATTTCAACCCAAAATCAGGAATGTACTTGTATTTTGTTAGACAAGTTTATCTTAATATGTCTATTTCAATCCCTAAAAAACTAATGTCAATCCGACGACATTAGGAGTGGAGATCTTATCATTTCAATCAAAACATACTTAAATGATGTCGAGCTTAATCAAAACATACTTAAACCTAACATTGCAATCACCATCAACCTCTATATAATCCCAATAAAACTTCGAATAAGAGAAACAATCAAAATCTCCAATTTGTTTTTTGAACATAAACCCTAATTTTACAAATGAATTTTGAATATTAAATCATATTTTATTTCTCTGCCACATCACTAATAACTTTGACGTTTATATCACTATTTCAGCACAGTCCAACCATGTCAAATCATTGTTCACAAATAGCATTTACAACAACTTAACATAAAGGGTATTTGTGATACATTTTAACAAAATTGGGGACCTAATTAAGACTTCTAAAAAAAGAGAAACCAAATTGAGATTTTAGAATGAAAATAAAGATCAAAAACATAATTATACCTATTTAATTTCTTAACTGTTGTCCCAAAATTGAGTTTTTTTTATCATTTCCAATTTTATTTTTCCTTTAATAAATATTTTCTTATTGTAACACCCGTCTACTAATTTGATTTTTGGTATTTTCAATTTTGTTAGTTAATTTATTCTCATGTATCTCGGTTTAGATATGTCATTCTTTATTAATTTTTTAATCTATGAATTATCATTTATTATTCGGTATTCCTTGATATAATTTGAATATCATATTCAAGGACCTAAATTTAATAAAATTTAATAATTACAATATTCTTTTTATACACATTTACGTTTTTCTCTTCGTTACATAAATATTATTTTAACTCAAAAAGAATCCATTTAAATTTAAATATCATCTTCAAGAACCTAAACTTAATCAAATTTAATAATTACAATACTTTTTTACACACTTACATATCTATTTTTTTCCGTTACATCAATGTTTTCTAACTCAAACAGACTCCAATTAGATTTTAATATCATTTCAAGAACCTCAATTTAATAATTACAATATTTTTTTATACTTTTAAAGTAAGTATAGTCACAATAATCCACCCAATCTAAACAAGCAGTAAGTAAATTTGACAAAAAATCATCCAATTTTAATATAATTTCTTTCTTATGCTAGAGTAGTATAATTTTAACATTCAATAAATTTTTACCCAATGTAAAAACACATTTTCCTTTCGCCCTTACGTTAATTCATGTCCGTGTTCTTCCAACTTTTATATGCAACCTATTAAAATGGACTTTTTATTTTATTTTAAACTTAAGTGTTCTACATTTCATAATGACTTAATTTGATTTAGGCATCCAATTTCGTCCAGCAGAAAACAAATTGCATGATTTAGGTAGCCAATTTCATCCAGCAGAAAAACAAATTGCAGTAGTCGGCAGGAATGGGCAGGCCAGGTGAGGTCGCACAAAAAAAACGCGAAAAGGGCTAGGATGTTAAATCTGGCCTGCAATGACCCGTCCTGCATAGGTCCACAGTCTGCAAAGACTAAAGGTGGGACAAACCGATCCGCTGATTTATTTATAAAATTATATATTCTCACTTTTTTAGTTTTCACATCATTGATCATGTTGTTTCTTTAAATTCTTTTTATTTTTTATTATTATTACTATTATTATGTTTATGTATAATATGTATAATCATTATATATAAGATAATAATTTTAATTTTTAAATATGAAATATCTTTTTATGCATTTTTAAGTAGATGTCTTGTAAGATGACCTATTGTTATTGTATTTTAATTATAATTTTTATTGTTATTTTTCTTGTCTCTGATTAGTTGAACTAAGTGAAATTATTTCGATAAAAATGAATATCAATTATTATGAAAAAATGAAAAAAAAATTATTTTGCTCAATACAAGAAAAAATATTTCACTCATCACAAATGCATACTAACTCGCGGGCCTGTGGACCAACTCATGGGACAGGACAAACCAGAAAAGTGAACCCGAAATTAAACTACGGGACGGGCCAACCCGACCTGCACTTTGCAGGCCAAAACGCAGGGTGGGCCAAAACAGGTCAGCCTGGCCCGCTTTGTCATGTCATCCCTAGTAGTCGGCAAACCCCAGTGAACATTTACAATTTCTGTCGAAAAGATAAATAAAATATGACAATTTCATTTCCACCAAAAATTAAAACTAGTTTATTCAAGTTCAAAAATTATTGAGTTTGGATTCAACACAATTTTACGTCCAACTCACAAAGAACTCCTTGGTCAGTGGAAATATACGTTTCATGTAAAGTAGATAGGAGAAGCTAAAGCTCACCCAGAGTATGATCCGATTAAATCTACTACGAAAGGGTTTTAAACTTAGAAACATCATGCGATGGATAAATGAGAAAGGGAGAGAATAATACCAATTTATGCTTTCCAATCAGTTACAACTTCAGTCTTTGCGAGGGCGCTTGTCGATGGAATAAAACAAGCATTGATCCAGAATTTACAATATAACTTATGAATAATGATTCTTTTCCAAATATAAATGCAAGCCTTAATAAATATTATCTGGTCTCAAGAACCAACATCCCCTTATGTCAGTATCGAAATAACACAAAATGCATTCCTTTTATGCCAAGGGGTACATATAAAGCTTCACCCACATTCAGATCGCACATGTTTCAGGAAGATCAATGTCTACTCTTGGCCTTGCATGGGAACTATCATATGTGGTGGACCCTGGGGCTGAAAATTAGAACACAAATTCAATATCATAAACATGTTGCTTGAGTTAACATTACACAAACTAGAGAAAAATTCAATCACCATTAACGCTTTATTAATAGCACAAAACTTGCCTTCATATATTTTATTTCAAGAACTGAAAATTCCTGCTGAGTTAAAGATATATCTACAACCACGATTCACATCCAGGAATTTTTTAAAATAGGACATACTTTTACCATGAACTAGCAGGACACATATAATCTCATATAAGTAATAACCAAGGTAAATTGCATAATGTTTCAGCACTACCTTGGAAAATATGTACATGCTTTATCAAAGAAAGCATAGTGAAACTACCACCCTACCTTGGGATGGGAAATCACTAAAGAAACCAACCAGCCCATCACCAATACAAGACCCCAAAAGACCTAATTCAATCCCAATGCAAAATTTGCAAACAAAATTTCAAATACTACAGGGCCTTAACAGCTTTAATGTATTCAATAATTAGCAGGGGTACAATTTCCTATAGGCGGGAAAATTCTAACAAGACTAGTTTCCGATGTCCAAAATTTTACGTTTTCATGTTCAAAGCAAGAAAAAAAAGTATTCTAAGATAGACCACAAATTGGATTGAACAACCTATAAATCAAAAGGATTAGAGAGTCGAGAAAGGAGAGAAACAGATAACTGAACAGAACCTCATGTAACTAATTCATAATCAAGTTATCAGCCATTAAGTGGGACCCCTCTTTAGCTACACTTCTTCAAATTTCCAAAAGGCAAATCCGAAATGGTACTAGAGCAACCATAATGAGAAACTTATTAAATTGAGCTCCAAATAACAAAGCTTTTGGGAGGAAAAGGGAATATAAATAGTAGTTCTTGTGAATGAAGAATCAACATCTGATTCTAACATTGCACTCATGGCAGATTAAACAGAAATATCGCCATCTTCATTATCAATGCTACGCCCCAAGCTCAGGAAAAAAAGGGGATACATTGCATAAGAGAGTAATCAATCACCTGAGAATTCGTATAGTTAACACCTTGTGAGAAAGAACCTTGATGAGCAAGCTGTCAATTCCACAACAAAACAATCCAACATCAGATGCCAATGTCATTATGTATTCAAAGAATATTTCCAGCAACACAACCAGTAGTAGTGCATGTATTTACATTCTCCACCTGGACATTAGGATTGGGATAAACATCTCGCTTAGAAGATGACTCTCCACCCTTGGCCGAACCTTTTGAATCACCCTGGTTCAAAGCAAGCTCATAAATAAATAAAATAATGTATACACACACACACAAAATGGAAAAGAAAATGACCAAGCGCAATAACTATTTAACAAAGATTAAAATTACCTCAATCTGCGGCATTCACAATCGGCCACGAGAAACCAAAAAAGACAAAAACATCAGTGAAAAACAGTGTTAAACCCAAGAATCTAGAACAGTATGATGTACTATAATCAATTAAGCATCAACCCACGAACAATGTATACATATTACAGGTTTGTCGGTCGAGACTAATTGAGTAACTGAAAACAAAAAGGTAAACATAAGTAAATAAATGTAAACTAAAATTACCTCTCTGTAAGAGGCGAGGTAAATCTTGAGCGGATCAACATATTCCTCGAAACCTAAAGTGGCCATAGCCCAAAGTAAATCGTCGCCGTTAATGGTCTTTCTCTTCTCTCTCTGGCACTTATCGCTAGCTCTGAGAAACATTAGCTCGATTCAGCCATTGATTCATCACTTAAGTAAATTCAAAGAATAAAAAAGTAAAAGCGCGAGTGAGAAACGAAGAAGCAGCGTACTCGCTGGTGATGAAGCTGATAAATTCGGAAACGCATTCCTGCACGGTTTCCTTGGCGTCTTTGGCGATTTTGCCGTTGGCGGGAAGCGCTTTCTTCATGATACGGCTGATGTTGGCGATGGGTAGGAAGCGGTCCTGCTCGCGGAAATTGGAGCGGGGACTGTGGTCGCCGCTCTCGTGGCTACCGCCGCCGCCTGGACTCGCGGGAGCATCGGCCATGGTCGCCGGAACCCTAATGGGAGGCGGTGGAAAAACATGGTGAAATTGGGGGAAGGGAAAACCCTAGAGTGGGATAGTGAGAGAGAGGGAAGAAAATAAAAAAGTAATGGAAAAGAAAAAGAAGGGGGAAGTGGTGGTGAGGTGTTGGTACCTGAGTGATGTGATGTGATTTGTGATTGGCGCGGGAAATGGACGCTGGAGAACAGAGGAGTGAGGAGACGATGGAGATCAGACTCTGCCTTTCTATCGCCACCGTCCGTTTTTCTTTCCCCTTCCTTCCGCTTCTTCCACTCCTTTTATACTTCCCCAAAAATATCACTATAATAATTCTTATAATATTATCATATTCATTACATTATTCACTTTTCTCTTAACTAATATTTTCATTTTTATCATATATATTCTTACTATCATCTATCTATCTATGATGTATTATAAAACAAAAAACACACACACTACTAAGAAATAAACTCAATTAACCCATATTTAATTTTTTGAACATTGTTCTAAAATAGAGGTTTTATCATTTTTAATTTTACTTTTCCTTTAATGAACATTTTTTATTGTAATACCGGTCTACTATTTTGGTTTTTTGTCATTTTCGATTATGTTAGTTAGATTTTGTCATCATACTCCTCTTTTATTTGGATATGATATTCTTTATTGTTTTTAGTCTCCATATAATTATTTATTAGTCAATCGATATACGTTGATATAATTTCATTTTACCCCTATTTAATATGTTTACACTTGTCCAACTACTAAGGAATAGACTTAATTACCCATATCTAATTTCTTGACTATTGTCCTAAAATTGAGTTTTTTTGTCATTTTCAATTTTACTTTTCCTTTAATAGATATTTCTTATTGTAACATCGGTTTATTGTTTTGATTTTTTGTCATTTTTCATTATGTTAGTTAATTTATCATCGTACCTCTTTTTTGGGTTTCGATATGTCGTTCTTTATTAGTTTTTTGGTTTTTTAGTCTTTACATAATCATTTATTAATCTGTGTATGTTGGTATAATATCATTTTATCCTTATTTATTACTTTTACACATGTTCAATTCTTAGATTTTTATGTTATTCGCCTTTAACTTTTCAATTCCCCATTGTATCATTCATTCATTTTTGTAACACCCGGTTTATTATTTTGGTTTTTTGTCATTTTCAATTGTGTTAGTTAATTTATCATTGTACCCTTCTTTTTGGATATGTCATTCTTTATTGGTTTTTTAGTCTGCATATTCACTTATTAGTCATTGTACGTTAGTACAATATCATTTTACTCCTATTTAATATTTTTGACATCGTCCAATTCTTATGTTTTTATGTCATTTAGCCTCTAACTTTTCAATTCCCCATTGTATCATTCATTCATTTTTGTAACACCCGGTTTTTTGTTTTGGCTTTTTGTCATTTTCGATTTTGTTAGTTAATTTATCATTGTACCATTCTTTTTGGATATGTCATTCTTTATTGGTTTTTTAGTCTACACATAATCACTTATTAGTCATTGTACGTTAGTATAATATCATTTTACCCCTATTTAATATTTTGACACATGTCCAATTCTTAGGTTTTTATGTCATTTAGCCTTTAACTTTTCAATTTTCCATTATACCCTTCAATCATTTTTGGAAGGTCTATGTGGAGCTTGGTTTTGGTATATTTTCCCATTTCCCGCTTTTGTGTTGATTCCTAACTCTTGGCGAGAACACTATTGATTATGGCTTTTATGGAAAATTTATTTTTATTTAGAAATTGGATTTGGTCTACAAGTCAATACCCATGCTTCTTGTGTTCTCGTTGGACTCCATGGTCATGGCGCCAATTTTCACAATGCTGATCTACCAACACAATATTCAACAATTGATCACCAACTTGATACTAATAAATGTCAATAAAGTAAATTTTCCATATGAAATTGACACATATCATGTATCAAATAGTGTTATTTATCTATAAAACAAACCTCTTTAAGCTTAAAATACAAAAGGAGATATTGAGAAATAGAGTTTTATGAATTATAATGATATTTTGTTATTTTGTAGTAAAAATAAAAGAAAATATCAAGTATGCAGCTGAGCCACAATACTGAAGTTGAGCCATGGAAGTAGAAAAGACAAGACAATATATTTGAACTTTTTGGCTGAGCACAACAAATGGAGTTGAGCCTCGTGAGGAAACCTTTACAAGGAAACCTGGAGCACAAACCCATGGGCTGAGTAACCAAGAAAACCCTTCCAAGAGGAAAAGGTCACGTGCTAAGCATCAAAATAAGGGGCTGAGCTGAAAAGGAAACTCACTTGTGAAGAAACCCTTGTGGCTGAGCGCCAAAAGTTGGGTTGAGCACCGCCCAAAAATTTCTATAAATAAAGACCTTGGATCCTCATTTGAAGCATTGAGTGGAGGTCCTTAAATGTAGCAGTAGGATTGAATAGGGTTTGTGAGGCACACTGGAGATGCTCTTAATGTAAATCTTATGTGTAGATGTTGCTGGAATTGCATTGTAATATTCTATGAGTAGCTGAACTCCCTCGTGTCCAGGTTTGATGTAATGAATTATGATTTTATTCATTTCTACTTCTTGGGTATTTATCTATGCTTTCATTCAATTGTTTTTGGTTTGATTTATGCTTAATGATGACTTGATCACTCATCTATTTAACTAGTTTGGATTGAGTTGGGAAACCGGTCTCAAATTGTAGTCCAATCAAATCATCATACATGTATTGATGTTTATTTTAGTAGTTAGAGGGGATGTTGGGGAAGAGAGTTCTGCACATTAAAGCAAAGGTTCATTATACCAGGAGTTAAGGAATCACACTAGGTTTGAAGTCCTTAGGTTCTATTGTATCAGGATGAACCTAGATCTACATAGAATGAGCACTCTCAGGGCATTGAATGATTTGTATAGTAAGTAAACAAGATGGTTGTGGTGTAATAGAAGAAGATGAGATGAAATCAATTCATAGCTCCTACTCCACTCAATCTATATAATTAGTATTATCTATTTTTACTTGCACTCTTTATCACAAACCAAAAACCCAAAATAAAACTATCAATATACTTGCTAAATTCATGTGGATAAACACTTGCTAGAAAATGATTATGGTGAAACCGTCCTTACATACCAATGTATATGTAAGGGATTGACCCAATTTGTTACGGTTAGATAGTTACATGTAACCTTCTTTTGATCCCCAAATTGATAGATGGATAGACCCATGTATCAAAAGGTCCGATGTCCAACTTTAAAAATAATAGTTTATACATCTTCTTACTTAACTCGCTTACTTTTAATAAAAATAAAAATTAAACTTTCAGTTAAATATTTAATATTGTTTAATGGGAGAACAATATTTATTCATATTCAATGGTTGAATTTTGATATTAAGATCTTTATTGTAAGAATGTATAAAATTATTTATCGGTAATTCAACCTAATAGATAGGGTGAATAAGTAGACACCTTTTAATGATGTGATTCCTTCTATTGAGTATTTAAGTTTTAATGAAATTAGTTTGAGACCCATGTATAAACACGTTATTATTTTTTGTTTTTAGTTTTTTATAATTTATATTAGGAGAATTAATATAATTATTTTTTATTTAAATAAATAATTTATTTACATGATTATATATAAATGTTATAAATGTGTATACTTATAGATATAAAACTTAGATGAAGAGTTTGATAATATGAAAAAAATAATCAATTTTATTGTAGTATATATCAAAATATTTAATTATAAATATATTTTCAATAATAAAATTTTAGGTTAAATATGTTTTTTTGTTTTCAAATTATTATAAAAAATTTTATTTAGTTTCTAAACTAAATTATAAAATATTTAGTTTTTATACTTTATGAAAATCAATATATTCAGAACAAACAGCATGTGAAGGTTATGTTTAATTTCATTATCAAATTTCTTTTGTTACAAAAGAAACACTTCACATATCACATATATTGGAAATGATGTTTTACATCGACTTTTATAAAGTACAGGACTAAATATTTTATAATTTAGTCCAGAAACGAAACACAATTTTTATAATAATTTGATGATGAAAAATATGTTTAAACCTAAAAGCTATAATAATAATTTAATTGGTGCATGCTCAAGAATTTACATAATTATTTTTTGTAATATTAAAATAAACGGTTAAATAAAATGAATATTGTTGTAATTAGAAATTATATGTTCTGGAAATTTAATAGTTACTAATAGTTGGTCAATAGGTCAAGTATAGAGGTTGAGGGACAAACTTTAGAAAATTGCCTTTTGAATTACATATAAGAAGAGAGAAAATGGGTGAGAATTCCACTACTCAATACACTTTTCCATGAAGCCCACGAGGTCTTCTTGGTTGGGTAAAACTTAAAAATAAATAAAAATAATATATATATATATATATATATATATATATGTCTTATGGGTACAATTTCAAAATAGTATTTGAAAAGCTCGAACAAAAATCCAACTATTAGGGTGCAAATGAGCACGGACTACATTCAACATCAGTAAGTAGAACTTCTTTTTCAAAAAAACTCAGGAGTAATGATAATCTTAGTTGAACAAACATAGTGTCATAGAAGTAGTAGAAGGCCCCTCCTCAGTCGACCTACACATCTTTACATATTGGTTCGTCATTTGTGGGAGACTTAACTATTATCTCTCCCTCGTTACTAGATTTAGTAAGGGGGCGGGGGGTTGCAACTCCCCTAGTCTCTTTACGACTTTGGCCTAAATGGAGCTGGTAGTTTCAAACGACGTGGGGTCTGAGGAACCTTTTTCCTCCCAAATCAGTTTAAAAAATTTTAGATGTAGGGCTTAAGTTAATTTGAAATAGGTAGTTAGTTTAGTTAAATGATGATTGCATTCACAATTAGAGCACATTTAGGATCTTTGATCCCTTAGCTCCAGCTTGACCACAAAAAGGTTGTGTGGGTTGATCTCTTACATATGCATTAGTATTAAGTCGATGATTGTGGAGTCCAACCGGAACATAAGGAACATGGGTCTTGACTTGCAAACCAAGTAAGCATGACCTTACATAACCGTAGCAGTTATACCTGATTAGGCTCTATATTATCATTCAAGGTGTGAGACAAACACACTCAGAGGGAGAGAAAGAGAGAAAGAGAGAAAGAGAGAGATTGATTCTTTAAGTATTTCTGGTTAAGCTCCTTAGTTTGAGCATAAAAACACACATCCATTTTGATCTTTTGTAATGTATTCTACTACTAATATTGGGCCTCATAATTTTGATTATTATTTTTTTTTGTATTATGCCAACTTAGAATTTAACTTTTAAAATATAAGTGATGATGTGATAAATATATATAAACACCATGTTATGTCAACTATTTAATTTTTACAAGTTAAACCATCATAGATAAGTTATCTTATAATGGATCATACCATATAAAAAGTCACTTCTATTTACATATTAAATGTTTATATTGTTTTAATCGACGATATGAGATTTGGATTTGTCTAAAGATGGCTAAAGCTTAAACTTTTTTGTTAAAATAAAATTCACATATTCACTAATATTACGGTCCAAACACAATGTAGATTTGCCACACTTAACTAAGCGAAAGGTAAAATTTGAAAGCTAGAACTAGGAGAAATTGAATCTTGATGGCTTTGCCAATATTTAAAAGGTAGTAAAAAATTGTGCATGTGTGTTTATTCTTTCATGTAGTAGGTTGTTGTTGTGCAATGGAATCATCAATTGAGAGGAAGCTCTTAAGAGCAGCCAAATCCATGTTGACCAAAGAATGAATCGCTTTGAACCCTCTTTCTACACCGTCTACTGGTAAGTCATCATTAGGGAGGTGACGATGTGCTAAATTCATATAAACATCTATGTTATATCAATTATTTAATTTTTACAAGTTAAACAATTGTAGATAAGTGATCTTATAATGGATCATACCATATAAAAAAGTCACCTCTATTTGTATGTTAAATTTTTACACTATTTTAATCACCGATACGAGATTTGGATTTGTCTAAACAGTGGCTAAAGTTTAAACTTAGTGTAAAAAAATGACACAATCACCGATGTTCCGGTTCAAACACAACATTCAACTAAGTAAAAGGCAAAATTTGAAAGCTAGAACTAGGAGAAATTGGATCTTGATGGCTTTGCCAATATTTAAAAGGTCGTAAAAAAAGATGTCAACTATCGTGCAGTAGGTTGTTGTTGTGCAATGGAATCATCAATTGAGAGGAAGCTGTCAGGAGCAGCCAAATCCATGTTGACTGAAGAATGAACCGAATTTCTTGGCTCATCTGAATTTCCTTCGGCGCCTCTTTCAATAGCAATGGCATCTTGTATCTCTTTCAGAACTTCTGAAATTGATGGCCGCATGTGTCCATGTGGTTGAACACACATCAATGCTTTCTCTGCTATTTTCCACATTGATTGCAGGTCATACTTGTTCTGCAGCACCGGATCAATGATACCTTGTATGTCTCCACTCTCGATGTGTATTTTTGCCTATCAAACAACATAGTTTAGATACGATACACGCGTATCGGATACAACATCTATAAGACACCGATACATTTATTTTGAAAATAATAGGATACGATATACTTTTGCTTGGAAATTAAAACTCACCCATTGCACTATGTTTCTGCAATTAGCACCAAAGCTGTCATTAGATATTGCTTCTTGACCAGATATGAGTTCAAGAAGAATTACGCCAAAACTATAAATATCACTCTTGTCAGTAAGCTGCTGAGAAATGTAGTACCTGTTGAAAAAGTTACAATGATAAACTTTGTTGTGGCACCCAACAAATAATAAACCGAAAATTCATGGAAAACAGTGAAGGACTTACTCAGGATCCAAATATCCTACTGTTCCTCGAACTATGCTAGAAACATGGGAGGCCCCATCCACAGCAAGTTTTGAAAGACCAAAATCTGAAACCTTGGCTTTCATTTGTCGGTCAAGGAGAATGTTGCTGCTTTTTAAGTCTCTGTGGATGACTGCAGGAACACACCCTGTGTGAAGATACTCAATTCCTGAACATGCATCATGAGATAACACAATTAATAACACTGTACAATGCAATCACCTTAAACTACATACATAAGTGAAGTAGTATAAACCTTTTGCAGCGTCTTCTGCAATCTCGAGGCGCTTCTTCCAATCGATACTTCGTCCGTGCGTTAATGGAGCTACAGAAAATTAGGAATGGTTGAGTACATGGATTTCAGATTCTTCATTTAAATCATGTAGGCTTACTTACCGTAAAGATGTTCCTTCAGAGTTCCATTATGCATGAACTCATAAATGAGCATGCTATTTCCTTCTTCTCGACAATAGCCAAGAAGCTGTACCAAGTTTCTGTGATGTATTCTTGAGAGAAGAGTCACCTGGATCAAACAAAAACATGACTATGATATAAATATCTATTCAATGCCAACACAGTTTAGTAAGAATGTTGAAACTAGTTGTGTGCATTACTTAGAAACCAAACAAGATGAAACAAAGAAATATACTACAATGTTTGATTAAGCTGAGATGTCTGCAATGTTTGATTACCTCATTGGAGAACTCTCGTTTGCCCTGGTAGGAATTACTGGTTAGAACTTTAACTGCTATCTCTTTTCCATCTTTCAGTTTTCCGTAGTAAACAACTCCAAAACCACCAGAACCAATTTTTTTCTCAAAATTATTTGTAGATTTTTCGATTTCAGGAAAGCTGTAGCAATGTGCAGCTTCTGCAGGACCAATGCTTTTAGTAGACTCCATACTTTGAGAAGGGTGGGAAACAAGGCTATCTGTAAACAGTGTAAACAAATATCACATTCTGCAGTCTCAAAAATCTCAGAAAAAATGGTATATAATTCTGATTCAGAGTCTTACTTTGTTCGTAATATCTGCTTTTTCCTTTATGCTTAAAAAACAAGCATGATATAATAGTGGCCAAAAGCAGAACAACAGCTCCTACTGTTGAACCAATAATCACATACAAGGGCGTCTTTTTTCTGCTATCTTTACGAAGATTAGCGTTTCCAGAGTAGCTGTTAAGGAGCAAAGTAAAAGTATTGTTCATTATGTGAAAATGGTGAAGTGTAATGCTGCATAGTATTTAAGTTAAAGTAAACAAGGTACTCACTTTAAAAAAGAAACTTTCTTCAGAAGATCGGATGGTACAGTTCCAGATAACATATTATTTTGGACATACCTACAACAATTACAAAAATTGTGTCAAAATAAACCAAGTATTTAGCATAATAGCCTAAACATTATCCAAATATGACAAAGGGCATCAGCAAAAAAGTACTTATTATTGCAGTGACTGTTGCTAAGCTTGCAAGTCATATTTGGATTTACCAAAAGTATATCTAAGTTCAAATTTGATCGAAAAACTGATACCAAGTTCATGATAGCTTACAATTCCCTCAAGTTTGGAAGGTTCACCAAAGATGTTGGGAGCGAACCTGTCAACTGATTGTTCTCAAGATGACTGCAAGAGGAAGAGCTTCTGGTTTAGTTAAAAACTACAAAGAAAAAATAAAAGTCAATATAACTTATCTGCCATTACATGATCTTTAAGTCCATGCATCCTGTGAAATCTGGTATTGGGCCAGTCAACATGTTATCATCAAGCCATCTGCACCATGAATCAAATCACTGTGCCACCAGCCACAAGTTTGAAAGATTTGAAGCAAACTAAGAAAGCAATACAGAACTTACAGTTCAACCAGACCAGTGAGTTTGGTTATGTCCAAAGGAATATTGCCTGTCAAGTTTTTACTGGACAATAAACTGTCATCACCACCAACACAAAGCAACTGTTATTAGCAAAAGCTAGCTGGTTTTTCTTTCCTTCTCTTTCTGTTTTCTTCTTCGTTTTGTTTTTGTTATAATAAACCTTAAAACATATAGAGTATTACATTGAAACTACTTTTGGCTGTTGATCTGAGCTACAGCGGACCCATGTCCATGGAACAGGTAGACAAGGATCACCCCCTTCTTGTGCCCATTCTTCTGAGGAGTAGTGTGAAAGTACACTAGATATAACTTCTCCTGCAAAGTGAAAACCATCAAATCCAAGCACAGAAAATATAACAGGAGAATCAGATGTTAAATCAAAGAGGATTTTTTAACTTACCATCAGGAGAGCCATCATTTTTCTCCAAATACTCATTAATCTCCATGGCATTTAGAAGAGGGCCCCTGGAAGAATCAGATGTTTTGGCAAATTTAAAGGACAAAACAAAGGGTAATGATAAATTGGTAAATCCTGGTTCATAGAGGCGATATTTTCCTGGAGCATTTTCTTCAATGTTTACCACAGCCTTACTAATTTCAGGATGACCAGGAAGAACTAGCCTGAATTTTCTGGATTCGTTTTCAGCCAAATTTTCAATCTCTGCGAAATATGTCATTGCCCATGCAAAACCAGGAAAACCATCCAAGTTCAACCTGTAAGTTAGAGAACCGTTTGTGCCCACCACAGCACTCTGCATTACTTTCATTGGTGGCATTTCATCACTGCTAACTTCAATTGATTTGTTGGTGGAAATTTTCCTAGTTCCGGCTGCAACATCAACAAGATAGTTCGCTCTCTTGATAGAATCTGACTCCCAAATTCTATCAAATGGGTCATCAGGGTACCTGATTTGGCAGAAATACACACAATGAATGAAAAGAGTCTTCAGAAGATTAACTAGAGCAACCTATGGAACAGAAAAGATTAAACCTGATACCTGATTGGAGCATCACTATCTGCGCCAAAATTTATCCTTGCTGAGACACTGAGGTAAAAGTGTTCCTCGGTGTATGTATAATAAACTGAACCATTGAATTGCCGGAGTTCAAGAGTAGATATGAATGGCTTTCCTGTTGTTGCATTTGATAAACATACACTAACTGTCGGACTTAAAGCCAGAAATATGAGCTCTCTCATTTCTATGGTGTTAGCATCAGATATAACTATAGTCGACCAATGAGTAGCACCAATGAAAATGTCAAATTTTGGATAAACATTGTTTGCATCGAAGTTCCCGTACAAGAACGATGCCCTCAGTAAGTACCTTGTCCTACTAACAACATCAAGTGAGTAGCAGTATTTTCTAGAATCAGCAGGAAAATGTCGTACTGTTGTGTATTGCTTCCTTGTCTCATTTGCAACTGATATAGTGCTTATTTCCCCATACCTAAGTTCATCAGGAGTCCATGTAAGACCAATTTCGTCAGTGAAATTTTCTTTTCCACCACAGTCCAGACTCACAAAACCTGCAAAACATGACATGTTTTTGTCACCAAATAACAGCATAATCTAGTATCCAGATTTTACTGAGGAAATCAAATCAAGTAAATATCAGACAACAATAGTTTTTCGAGAATTGAGATAAATGAAAAATCTAATCACACAGTTTCGATTATATGAAGATAGATAATAGCAATCTTATGAACTACACAACCACTACAGGTTCCAAGCAGCAAACAATCTTCAATCTTGAAGAATTGCTTATGTTAACTGATGATTACTCACAGTTAGCATTTAATCACTTTAATTAAGCTACGTGCATCCTTCCAGCTACTATTGTAACATTGCTAGAAACATTGATATTTGATCATGCGACAACATCGTATCCGTGCGAAATTGTTTCACTCGACTCATCTCGGGTTTTGAATTTTGAAACACGCAAAAAGGTTTCATTTTAGAACTGACAGGCAGGTGAACTAAAAACAGTTCTCAAATTTGAGGTCGCCACCACAAGAAAACATCATCAAAGGACTAAAGGGCACAGCAAGAAAACATTGAGAGAAAGAACAGGGAAAAGAAGAAACAGTGTCACAAGAACCAAGAACCAGTGCCAGAGAACAGAGACTACATAGCACAATGGCGAACACTAAAAAAAAAACACTCTTTTCATTTTTATTGCAGAAACCGGTACTAGAGAAGAAAAAGACTCAATCTTTGTGGAAAGCAATTGAAGGGTAGAGAAGAAAGTTTGAAATAAGCAAAAGCAGAGAAGAGGGTAGGTACCTGGCATCTGAGCAGAAGAAAGGTGCAAGATAATTAGCAGCATGAATGAGTAAGAGGAGAGGAAGATGAAGAAGGGTACCCTATTCTCCATTTCTTCTCCAAGAAGGTTTCTATAGAGAGCACCACACAATAAACAATAAATGTATGAAGCAAACTCAACTGAGAAAGCGACCTCAACGGTACCAAAACAGGAGTTTGAGTTTGTTTGTCACACTGAAAAATAAACAAAGCAAGATCCTGAAACAACAAATATACCTGCCACGATACTTTGTTATTCTTTTAAAAGATATAAACAATATGAAACCAATATCAGATAAATTCGGTTAACATTAAATTCAAGAGTGAATAATAGAAATAATGAACAGGGAAAAATATTGGAGCAGTAAAGTAAGAAGTTCAGATTCTGCATGTGCGAGGAGATAGCATACTATGACAGAAGTTTCAGTACTTACGGAAAGTAGGACCTGTGATCTGTGTGACCTGTGACTAGACGACAGAGGGTCCTGAGAGGGCCCACATAAAGTTTCTACTGCGTCTTCTTTTTTTCTTTATAATTTTTAGTAACCAAACAATCACTTTGAGGAGTAAAATTAAATAATAGAAAAAATATTAGATAATTATATAATATCTTGAAATTATATAACATGTAATACTTTTTATCTATTTCACATTCAAAATGTATGGAAATATATTCTGAGATAATTTCTTTAAAAAACAAAAACATTGCACATTTTCACTGTTTGACATTATCCACCCTCTTACGTTATTTTTCTTTTCTCTCTTTCTTCTCTTATCTTATTTCTCATTTTTTTTTCTTAATTTCCTTCAAAATTCTTGCTCTTTACACATAATAAGTTTTTATTTATTTTAAATATTTTTTTTGTTTTATTAATTTTAGTAGAATCAATCGAGAAAAAGTAATCATTTTAGTTTGATGTAACGTAGTATGCACTAAAGTTTGATTATAGTTAAGAGCTAGATCTTTAATTTGAGTAATAGGAATAAAAAATTATAGGTAAATGAAACTATTTATATTTTTTTAGAATAATGATACAATGATCTTCAAGATATGACTTTTTTGTTATTCGGTAATGTGTAAACCGAAAATTTGGAATTGAATTTCGAAAAAAAAAATTATTGTTGACGTGATATTTGGTGGAATGGTGGAATTGAAAATGGTATTGGGCACGTGATTTATTTTGAAAGAAAACACAGTTATCCACTCCAATGAAACAATTGTCTCCTTACTAACTTTGTCGCTCCACTCTAATGAAAATTAGGTTTAGCTTCTACTCTCATTCAAAGGAAACCACTTCTCCCTTTCCCTCACCATCATCTTCTACATTCATACACACAAAAATGCAGATGCAGAGCAAGGACCTAACCCTAGCCCCCTTCTTGTGCTTTGTTAACCACCCAATATTATTCGTCTTCTTGACTTCTTTCTCGGTTTAATTATTTGGATGGTACCTACTTTAGTAGGAGTGTGTCAATTTGATACTTGAGAAAAAAAGTGTTAATTGCATCTTCATTTTTGAAAAAGTGCCTCAATCAGGTCCCTTTCAGACAAAAATAATTAACGCCGTGAACGGCACGTTACATGCCACTCTTTGGTTTTTTTAATTTTTTTTGCAAAATTTTTTTGTTGCCACATGTCAAGTTCTTGTTGTGACACGTGGCAATGTCAGTGCCACGTGGTAATGTCAATGCCACGTAGCAAGATAATGTCACGTGTGACAAATGTCATTGTACTAATTTCAATTTAGTACCCATATTTATCTTAGTGTTTCAATTTAGTCTCCACTTTTGTGTATTTAGTTCAATTTTATCCCAATATATTTTTAATAATTGAAGTATATTTTTTAATTCATTTTTTATAAGATTAAAACTAATTAAGTATAAATATTTTTACAAAATTAAGTACTTATATCTATATTAAAATTTAGTGGTCAAAGAATACATTGAGAAGATATGGGTTAATAATATACAATAACATAATATGCTAAAAAGTTATTTTTAATAAAAAAAATATTAGTATAACATTTATACAAATAATAGATTTGGTCTTGAATTGGACAGAGAAAATATTGCTCTATTTTGAAAAAAAAAAGTGGATGATTATATTGTTCTATTAGTATAACATTTTTTTACCACTAAATTTTAATATATATATCAGTAATTAATGTTGTAAAAATATTTATACTTAATTACTTTTAATCTTATGAAAAAGTGACTTAAAAAATGTACTTCAATTATTAAAAAAAATTGGGACAAAATTGAACCAAAGTCACAAAAGTGGGGAGTAAATTGAAACAATCAGGTATATATGGGTACTAAATTGAAATCAGTAGAATGACATTTGTAAGACCCGGGAAAATTAAATAGTTATTTAATTAATTATTTAATTAGGACGAGTAGCGAGAACATTTAAAGCAATAAATGTGAGGGACTATGATGTGGAAAAGTGCTAGCTCATGTGGTTAAGAGTACTTTATTGTGTGTGAGGACTTGGGTTCGAGTCCTATGTGTGTCACTTGGATGTTATTAAATTATGTATTTTTATGTAATTATGTATTGAATGTGTGGTGTCATGATAAACTCTTAAAATTGTAGGATTTATCATGAAATAAGGATTGGTTGAATGGTTTGGCCTTGGTGTGGTATGTGCAGGAGTGTGGGTTCAAACCTTGGTGAGAACTAAATAATTCCTTTTTGCCAAATTTTTCTTGTGCATGAATGTGGAAGGGTTAGAAACTTAGCAGCCAAGGAGGGGTAACCTAAGGGCTGGAAAACAGAGGGTTAATTAAGCAAATTGGTTAGCCTTTGTATCATTTTTATTTAAAAATTCGTGTAAGCCACTAAAGGAGCAATTAAGGGAGAGAGATAGTGAGAGGAAGGGTTAAAAGAGAAGAAAATAGCATTGAGGGTTCGTGGTACTCATAAGCAGAGGCTTTTTCCGAGAATTGGGACTAATAAAGTAAGGTAGGGAGGCTGAAAACGCAAAGGTTGGAGTGGAAAGCAAGGACTAGGGAGGTTTGGTGAAGGGATAAGCACACCTACTCGAATTTAGCAAGGAACCCAGGTTAGGGGAGTTGCTTACTGTGTTTTGATTCGTGATCGATTGATTATGTACTGTCTTGTATAATTGCATGAATTCCTTCTCCTTTTGACGCTGTTTTTCTGGAAATTCGGGGTTCCGTCCAGAAACCGCCTGGCGGGCATGAAGGTGCCGCCAGGCGGCACATCAGTAATAACCATTCTGGGTTTTGTATCATGAGCTGCCTGGCGGTGAGCATGAACCGCCAGGCGATGTGTGGCATTGTCGTTGTGTTTGTTGTGTTTTTCTTGAAATTGTGGCCTGCGTGATTTTCAATTGGATATTTCTTGTATGTGTAATTGGATAATCTTGTGTTATTTCATGTGTTCTGAGGTTTTGGGCGTATTAAGAATCTGATTGGAGACAGGAGAGATTCGTACGGGAATCAAGGGATGGTAAGAGTGGTAGGCTAAATAGGATTGCTATGCGATCGGAAGAAGTATGATAGGTAATTGAATAATATAATGATGTGATGGTTTGTTAATTCATGCTGAGTGAATTGAGCCTGAGATTTGGAATTGGTTAGAACTTTGGAGGGTTTTGGGTATTCGCCAGTGCAGGAAAAGCTGAGATTTCATCATGGTATTGGGATGCCGCCTGGCGGCGTTACCCTTGTCGCCAGGCGATAGTGGGACGCAGACCTGTTTTGTGCAGAGATAGGGTGACGCGAGAGGGGCAAAATTTGTGCGTAAGTTGTTAGGAAACTTTAATTAAGGAAAGATTCGTAGTAATTAATAGAGTAAGGGGAGAAGAAGGGAAGTGTATTATAAGGTATTGATGATTACTGGGTAACGGGAAGGTAATGAAGATGAATAATCGGGTATAAGAATGCGGTGGAAAAATAGTGTAGCTGCAAGTAAATGGGGAGTATAAGATTTCATGTTTTGGTAAGCCAATTGATGATAAATTACTGGATGTAACAATGTTGGAAGTTGGTAAGTATAAGGATGTGGGATTTATTGAAATTCGGTGTTAATGGAATTAAGCAACTGTTCTATTGTGATACTTAGATAGCCTAGGGGGTGAATGATTTCTGAATCTGTACTTGAATAAGTCAGAGGGAATGGATTAGGCAATCTCGTTAAGGTTGACCTAGACATTATGCTGGGATAAAGAACTGGGGGAAATTTTGTGGGGAATATATGGACATAGGAGTATGGTTATGCGTAATTCCATTGATTGTTGTATGATTGGTTAACTTTGCATAATGTACTGATGAATGGGAAGAGTGATACTTATGGTAATATTCTAGTAGGAACCAAATCAGTGAGTGTGCCAAAAATCAGCTGTTGGAGGCTTCTGGTATGGCGCCTGGCGGTCGGTTGATAACCGCCAGGCGATAGCCTTAGCGTGAGAGAGTCTGAACTGAGCAGGCGCCTGGCGGCACGGCGTGCTCCGCCAGGCGGTGATGGGAAAGCAGTAGGTCTGGGAGGAAGCTGGCGCCTAGCGGTGAGTGAATACCGCCAGGCGGTCTGGAACAGTTTCGCCTGGCAGCGTGTGGGCCGAGCCAGGCCGAAACGCTGTTGTTCTTTGCTTTCTGGTGTGTTGTTTTTAACTAACAATGATGCTTTGCTTGGATCGGGAGATGCTGTGCCATGAGCGGGTAGGTTCATGGATGGTGTGACATGTGATGATATGAGCGGGGAGGTTCATATCAAGTTACTCTCACGTGGGGATACGAGCGAGGTAGGTTCGTATGTTCC
>Ga0209589_1003841_pt1 | contig 26146 bp, 15 predicted proteins | sample CowpeawhiteBW_FD_187525 | JGI IMG/M metagenome (GOLD analysis project Ga0209589, IMG submission 187525) | Root nodule microbial communities of legume samples collected from California USA - Cow pea white BW (SPAdes) (version 2) | ecosystem: Host-associated > Plants > Roots > Nodule | place: USA...
TGCAATAAGCAAAACAAGCTCAATTAAAACAATATTTATTTAATTGAAAATAAAGAAAATATACGAAATTAAAAGGAATGGGCCTAAGCGGTAGCCCAATACTATAGGCCTTATTGGGGTCACATCAATTTTCTATACACTCGGTGTAGTGAGTCAATTTCTTAATTCTCCATATGCATATTGTAACATCCCGACCGGATATTACGGATTTAAATAATAAAATAAAGAAATAAATAATAAAACTTCATTTATTATAACTTATGTTCCCAAAACGCAGGAAAATTAAAACCTTATAATAATAATAAATAATCTCAAAACCTCTACTATAACTCAAACATAAAATACATAATAAAAAACAAGTTTAATAATATAAAATATTACAATTGTTCTAAAACATAATAAAAACTCTGATACAAATCTTCTCCCAATACTACTATAACCATGTCAATGCTAATTCAATGCACAACCATTCAACCAATTCATGTTTCATGATATTTAATATAATTCTATTATTATATTATCACTCAACATGATCAAGCATATTATTAAAAATAATAATAAATTAAATAACACATTATCACTCAACATGATCAAGCATATTATTAAAAATAATAATAAATTAAATAACACACAATTGGCATACATAGGACTTAAACCCAAGTCTTCTCACATAACTAAGTAGAACTTTTCCATGTCATATAAATCAATAATTAATGCCTTAAAGGCTCTCACTACTCGTATTTATTAATTAATTATTTATATAGTTATTTAATTCTCACGGGTCTTACACATATCATTGAAATGTTGTCATTCATATATTGAAGTGCATTAAAGATTCTACTAAAAAAAAGTTTGTTATCTGGACACAATAATCACACTACAATTGTATGTTGAGTGGACATGTTATCCTCCATATATGAGATGCGCTTATGGATACAATGTCTTTATTATTGATAATATAATTTGATCTCGTGGAAAAGCACAAAAAAAAATGTTGAATTAAGATTTAATGCGGAAGCAAAATATAAAACCATGACCTTAGTTACTTGTGAGTTTATTTGGCTTAAACAATTATTTGAAGATTTGTAATTTAGAGAGTTCACTCAAATGTCTCTTACATGTGGCAATCAAGTTGCTACTCATATAAGCTCAAATATTGTCTTTCATGAAATAACCAAACATATTAAGATTGATTGTCATTTTATTCGAGAAAACATTGTATATGGAGAAATGAATGAGTTAATTAATTACAATGATCTAAGATAATTTTACTAAATCATTATAAAGACCTATAATTGATTTATTTATAACAAGCTTGATATACATGATTTATATGCAACAACTCTTTATGCTTACAACAACTAGAGGAAAAATATTAGATATAATGAGTTTACACTCATTTCTTTGTATTTTCCTATTCATAAATGCATAATCCTAAGAGTTCTACATACATTAGGGATTTAGCCTCTCTCTTATTTTAACATATATAGACCTCTAAAAGCTTGTTTTACACCATATACTTGTTTATTTAACTTAAAAATATGACTGTGAACGATGGTGTTCTCAAAATTAAGAGGTTATTCTACACTTTTTTTTTTCTTTACGAGATTATTACAAAAAAACTCTTAACAAATAAGAAAAATATATGTATAACCTTTAGTTTTATTATTAATGTATACATTTTTTTTAATCCTTATCTTATTGTTGTGAGTTACCTTGAATTAGTGATCTAACTTTATTTCTCGTGGCAAAACACTAAATTGCATAAACACAATGATGGTCTATAATCCTCAATCTAGAAATTGTTAGGAGTTCAAGTAACTTATTTATAATGCACCATACTAATTTTTACAAAGTTAATTGCATAATATAATTTATATAAGAATATTTTATTAAATCTAGTAATTATTGTTCAACCCTTGACTAATAACCATAATACATGATTTAGTTTCATTTGTCATATAAACCTTCTATCTAATAATGGATAGGAAATTCTCTCCACCTATAGCTAGTTCATAAATTTTTTTGAATTAAATATAGTTTTTTCATCCCAAAATTATTTTGTTTCGATCCTAAATTAAATTTATACTTATTTTGTCCTAATTATTATGTTAAATATCTTTCCAACAAACCAAACATGAATGTTTATTATATGAGAAACATTTCACATATTATTTGTTAAGAAAAATATTTTAGATGGTTTTTATAAAATATAGGAATGAAATATGTATAAATTTAGGTTATGAACAATATGTATAAATGATTTGAATTATTTATTCCAAAGTTTTTTTATGAATAATCACTTCTTTAATTCCAAAAGTCAAATCTTCCTTTGTCTTATTACACACTACATATTTTAAAATTTTTAAGAACGGGGAATAATGAGAAACAACAAATAACATTCAGTTTTCTATTTTTAATTAAGTTATGTGTGATCAATCTTATTATCAATCAACCGATAGATCATCAAATAAGTTCCAACATAAACTCACTTTTAGCAGAATAAAATATCACGGTTAATTACAACTCCCCAAAAAATAAAACCCTATCAAATACTCGATAAGCTCTCAATTTTTAATTTTAAAAATAAATATAAATATTTTTTACAATTTTATTATAAATATCTTTCTAATTACTTTTGTAGATAATTTTTTTATTAAATATATTTATTTTCGTTTCAAAATGGTTAATAAGAAAAAATAAATATAATAAAACGGCTAATTAAAAAAATAAAAATGGTAAAATAATTATTTTAATTTTAAAAAAATAGTTATTTATTAAAAGGTAAAATTTAGAATAGAAATTAGGATACCCATTCCCTTTATAATTATTTTAAAAAGTATAAATGATTTTTAAAATTTGATTATAAATATATTTTTTAATTATTTTGTAGATAATTTTTTTATTAAAGATATTTATATTTTGTTTTAAAATGGTTAATTTAAAAGAAAAAATTAAATAAATAAAACAGTTAAATCTAATAAAACGGTTATTTCAAAGTTAAAAATGGTAAAATAATTATTTTAACTAGTATAAACATAAACGCTATTACATTCGTGTACGCAATTTTTTATATATAGATAATATTATATTAATATGTGATAATATTCTAAAGTTATTAAGTTAATATACAAAATAAATTTATATTTATTGAAGTGAAATGAATGCGAAAAAATGAGTAAATAATTATTGATAAATGGGAAAAGAAAGAAGGAGAGAAGATAGATAGTCGTATAGAAAAATGTAAAAATAATGGTTAATTTTAAAAAATTAACAAATAATTATATTGCAAATGGTAAAATTAAAATTATGAATTGTGGACACAAAAAATGATCTCTTTATATATAGCTGTAGATTTTAAAAAACACTTATTTATTAAAAGGTAATTTTGAGAATAGAAATATGGACACCACATAGGTAACTGTGTTATTAAAGACTAGCATAAACACAAGTGTTATTATGTGTCTGTGTATGCATTTTTTAAATATGCATAATATATTTGTAGATAATGATATTGTAATGTTATTAGGTTAATAGATAAAATAAATTTATATTTATTAAAAGTAAAGTGAAATAAATGGAGGAAATAATTGTTGATGAGTAAGAAAGAAAAAGGAGAGAAAATAGATAATTTTATAGAAAACATGCAAAAGTAACTATTAATTTTTTTAAAATTTTCAAATAATTATATTGTAAAAGGTAAAATTAGAATTACGAAATGTGGACACAAAATAAATAATTATATATATATAATAATAGATATTTATTTTCGTTAAAAATAGTTAATTTAAAAGAAAAACTAAATGAATGAAACAATTAAATTTAATAAAACGATTACTTGAAAGGTAAAAATGATAAAACAATTATTTTAATTTAAAAAATAGTTATTTATTTAAAGGAAAAGCTAAGAATAAGAATATGGACACCGTAATTATTTTATTAAAGACCACTGTAGTTTACAGACATTGTTACGTTATTATGCTTCTATGTTCGTATTTTTTTAAGTATGTATAATATTATATAATATTATATTAGTAGGTAAGAATATTATAATGTTATTAGATTAATATACAAAATAAATTTATATTTATTAAAAATAAAGTAAAATAAATAAAGAAAATAATTGTTGATAAATAAAAAGGTAATAATAAGGAGAAAAAATAAACAGTTTTATAAAAATGCAAAAATAACTTATTTTTTATAATTTTTTAAATAATTATATTATAAAAGATAAAATTAAAATTATGAAATATGTACACAAAATAAATAATTATTTATATATTTATATATATATTTATTTATTTTCGTTAAAAATAGTTAATTTAAAAAAACTAAATGAATGAAACAATTAAATTTAATAAAATGATTATTTGAAAAGTCAAAATGGTAAAACAATTATTTTAATTTTAAAAATAGTTATTTATTTAAAGGAAAAATTAAAAATAGAAATATGGATACTAAATAAATTTTTTATTAAAGATATTTATTTTTGTTAAAAATAGTTAATTTAAAAGAAAAACTAAATAAATGAAACAATTAAATTTAATAAAACTGCTTAAAAAATGAGTATATATATATTTATCTAAATTAATTTATTTTACAGTTTAAAATGTTATTAACAATTTTTAAAATAATACATTAAAAGCAAAAGAGTTAATAAAAATTATTGTCTAATAATTTAGTGAGAAATTATATTTTGTTTTACTATTATTGGGAGAAATCGAAGGAGTAATAAATTTTCGTGTTAGCAGGTACTGCCAGGCTTCTTCCAAGAGGAGAAAAAACTGCACTAGAAATCGCATATTGTGTGCATCTTCTACTTTACCTCGCTTCGTAGATATCTGTTGTGCAAAACCACGTTTCTCTCACATTTTCACATCGCTCTAGGGTTTCTTCAACTTCATGGCTTCCCCTAGTCATTTCGAGGATGTACGTGGCACTCTACCTCCCTCACCATTACTTTTCCTTCATTCGTTGTTCCCTTTAACCTCAACTTCGCTTCTGCCAAATGCAGGACTTCGATTTCTTAGGTGGATTTAGCGCAAGACATTCAGGTTTTAATTATTCTAGCTGTTTTTCTGATTAACGCTGCTTCAATTTGACTTGTTTTGTTGAGTTTGGTTGTATCGTTGCTTTGAAATCTAGGTACTAAGAGGTCGTCTCCCGATTACGACGATGAAGATTACGACAACGATCCTTTTGCAACAAAGAAGGTATGGTTTGCGTGAGTCTTTTATGCCGTGTCGGCATTTCGGTGCAGGACATAGTGGAATGTGTTATTGTTTTCTTTTCTTTGTTTCTCTTTGGCTGTATTGGATTGTTGTTGTGTAGGATTTGTTTAGGTTGAGGAAAGTGAGATAACTTGAATGGTGTTATTGTTTTTTTGCAATAATTTAATTTTGGCATTTTTCATGGAGGACAATGGCTGAGTTTTAGGGTTTGGCTCACTTTACTTGTGTGATGTGCGTTGGGGGTATATGTTTGGTTTGGGATTGTACTTGTTCATGTAGGGTGAGCAGTGGAAGTCGACATGGGTGAAGGGTATTTGATTGCTCTGTTTACCTAGCTTACATTTTTTTCTTGCTAAATTGCTTATGCAGCTTCTAATAATATGCTTTATAAAAAGAAAGAAGTTAAATGATGATTTTTGATGCAGGCTAAATCAAAAGCTGAAGAAGCCTCTGGTGTAACTACAGGAATGATTTTGTCCCTGCGTGAGAGGTATTTTACAGAATAAACGGTGTGAGGTATATTGTACTTTGTGAAAATTGCAGCTAATTAGTTGGGTCTAAAACATGTTTTTGATCTTTATACTTTTGCAGTCTTCAGAACTGTAAGGATACACTTGTGACATGCCAAGTACGTTTTTTCTTTAAAGAATTGACCATCTTTGCTCCCTTCTTCTGTTGCTGTTATCTTTTTGGTTTTCTTTCTCATTTTTATAGTTCTTATGTATGAAAAGATTTGAACTTTTGTTATTAGAGAAGCAAACTTTAGTTATTTAAGACTTGGTTCATGATTGTATTCATGATGAAAAGGTGTCAATCTTCATCTATAATGTTTGAATTGTAATGGTTTGGAACAGAATGTTCTTGCACTATTCCCATCGATCTCTATTTCCATAGCTAAGTCTTATATGTCGGAATGGAGGGTTGTTTTCTTTTTGTACTAATTTCCACATGTGATAGTCTTGTTCTCATATCGTAGGCTTGTGCTGTACATTTTCCTTACATAGAAATATTGACAACAGTGTTGAATTTTCCAGAATGAACTTGAGGCTGCAAAATCTGAGATTCAGAGTTGGCATTCTACACTTAAAAATGAGCCTTCTGTACCTGCTGGGGTCACTCCAGGTTTGTTGTACCCTGTTTTGCAAGTGACATATTCCTGCATCATTGTTCAAGAAATGACTCTTTATACAGTTATTTTATGCGTTCGAAATGTATACCTGAACATTATTTTATATTTCTTCTTTCTAGATCCCAAAATGTTGATTAATCATCTTCAGACCTTGAAAACCTCTGAAGAATCTTTAAGAGAGCAGGTTTAGAATCTAGTAATACATATATTTTATTTTCGTTCAAAATAATTCATCATCTATTCATCTGGTTTCATTGACCCTTTATCATTTTCCTATTGGATATTAGCTTGAAAAGGCGAAGAAAAAGGAAGCTGCATTCATTGTAACATTTGCAAAACGAGAACAGGAGATAACAGAGTTGAAGGTAATATGTCAAAATAAGGTTTTTTCCTGTTATTGTGTTAGCATGATTGTGTGTTTCTTTTCGGCATCAACCATAACCACCGAGTAAATTCCATCTTTCGTCCGAAAATTCTAAAGTGCATTATTTTTTTTTCACTCTATCATTTACACCTTGAAACCAAGAACATCAAATAATTGTCTGTATGAGGTTTCATTATATTCTGCTTGATATCTGCAGTGCCCTTCCTTTTTAATCTTGGATGTTATTATCTCTTATTGATCTAGTAATTTGTCTGGATCTTGGCTACTCAAGCACACCAGAGTTGGAACCTGTTGCTTTTGTTGTTGCCCCTGTTCCTTTTTATATTGTTCTTATTTGTGTTTCTCCTTGTTAACGATTGATTGTCTGATAACTTCTCCAGTCTGCTGTGTGGGATCTGAAAGTGCAACTCAAGCCACCGTCTATGCAGGTAAATTTATAACATGAATGATTAAGTGGATCATGCTGATTTCTTTTCACATTAATTTTAGAATCCTGTTTTTTCTGTTTGTTTGAGGCATTGTACAGACTACTCTTGATTCCTCGCCCAGTTGGTTGTATTTCAATTTTTTTTTATTGTGTTGTACTGTATCTAGCTTAGTGTATATGTACATGTAACATTAGTACATGTCATTCATTACTATAGAGCATAGGTTATGCACCCATTATTTATTTGATTTTTTTTTCAAATTGTTTATAACCTAATTGAGGTGTATAAACTTTTAATGTATCTAACAAAAATGTGGCATTCTCTTCTTCCGTGAACAATGATGTCATTCCCAGTAAATTCATCTTCATTCAATTAGGCTAGTTGTAGTTTTGCAGTCTTTTATTATAAATAGAAAATAAATTCAAAATGTCCATGTGTTTATCTAGTGGCTGATCTACGACCTTAGATTAAAAGTTAACAATAATAATTATTATAATATAAATGTATAGAGATATTAAAAAAAATTTAATATCTAATCAAATAAATGACATGACTTTCAAATTTGCATTTTAATATTGAAGCTCTCCCAACCCCATCTTTTTTTTTGGTGAGCGTGTCCTTTTATAGATTCTCACATCTTCATTTTTTCTTATGAAACTCTGAATTCTTTTTATTAACAGTTATTCACTATTGATAATTGTGAACAAATTACCATATTTTCTTAGATATAATTCCCTCTGACCATTTTCTTGATCCTTTCATTTTCTCAAATTCAAATTCCTTGGATAGCTCTGCGTTGTTTATAAAAGTTAAATTTATTAACATAGTTAAGAATCTTATGGATCATATTCCTTATCATTTATTTAGAAAGAATGTCACTTTTGCTCCTTTTTAATTTCGAAACCTGTTATTGTTTTAGTCTTTTACTTTTCATTTTTCATTTTTCAATCTTTAGTGCTATGAACCTGGACAAATTTTGAATATGAACATGCACATTTATATTATGCATCAGAAGTAAAAAAAAAGTCATATTGTTTTATACGTAAAATTTTGAATTTAACGTGTTCAAGATCTTAATTTATCATGGCTCAATTGGTTGTTGGTTAGACTGGTGGGTTAATGGTTGCATTATATGAATCAGTATAATAACTCCATATGTAGTTATATATGGTATATATATATATATATATATATATATATATATATATATATATATATATTATATATATATATATATATATATATATATATATATATATATATATATTAGATTAATTAACTTTATGCTAACTTATACGCTTTGGCTTAGTGGTGAAGTTCACTACGCTTAGTACAGGTGCTGGGTTCAAACCGTGATGGGTTCTATTAATACCTTCAAGTTGGAGCATATAGGTCATATGCATAAGCTTGTTAGATATGTAGTTCAAGGACCCCTTAGTGACTTAGTGATGTCTACTTGCATACGGGAATTGATAAAACTAGCAGAAATTTCCCCAGACATGACTTTTCCGTAGTTTGATACTTTGCCTCCTCAATGGACCTTTGTCTTTTTCTCTAATTATTAACTTCAATATACTTCATTCTCATGGATTTATTGGATTTGAGGCAATATGCATGGCAAATTGGTTAACCGATATAAGTGACAATTGCGTAACATTAGTTTCTAAAGCAAATGTTTGACCATATGAGCTCCTGAGCATCTATAGCCATAGCTTGATACTTTGCCTCCTCAGTGGACTTGCTACAATATTTTGCTTCTTTCTTCTCATTACGTGGTTATCTCTGACAAATATACAAAACCTAGAAGTGGACCTTCTGTTAATGGGGGAGCATTATTGGTTTGCGTTAGAACATATCACAACTCAAGTGTGTTCTTTTTTTCATACAAAAGACCCTTTCCTCGAGCTCCTTTGATGTATTGAAGAATGCAGAGACATTGCTTTTCAATGTTAGGGAGGAACTGATTTACAACACTTTTCGAGAACGAGATATCCATATGAGTAGCATTAAGGTAGTTCAACCTCCCTACCAACTGTTTGTACCTTTCAGGATTTGGAATAGGTTGCCCATGTTCTGGCAAGAGTTTGACATGATATATTGAAGTATAATGAGAAGGATTATGAGTAAAATGTATACTTTTCGAAGAGCAATGGAAATTTTAAACTCAAGAGGTGAGACCAAATGATGATGTCAAAGAGTTGTCTTTGAAGGTGGGAACAATACAGGATGAGTGCAACATTGTTATACCTTCAAGGGTGGAGGGGGAATGAAGACTCCTCCGAAGGACAAAAGTGCATCAAGATAGGTACAATTGTAGAAGGAAAAGTCTCAGATGTAGATGGTGCAGGCCCATAAAAGGGAACTAATACAAAGAAGGTAACATCAACAAAGATAAAATACCTATGGAGAGTAAAGGAGTGACGATTTTACCCTTTTTCAGATCGTGGATACTTAAGGAAAATGCATTTAGACCAAGGAGAGAATTTGTCAATGCTAGAGTTAAGAGCATGAGCGAAACATGTAGAACCAAAGACTTGAGGCAGCAAAAGGTGAAGAGAGTGGTGAGGATATAGAATTTGATGACAAGTTTTACCTTTTAGAATAGAGGAAAGCATGTGATTGATGAGATAACACAGGAAGTATTGCATCACCTCAAACTTGATAACAAACATGAGTGCAAAAGAGTTCAGGTAGTCTTAAGTTGTTTGTTGTTGTGTTTAACAACCCCAATTTGTCAGGGTATAAGGATAAGATGTTTGCTGCAACACAGTGAGATGCCATAAAGGTTGAAACTAACTAGATAAACTAAGCATGAACTAGAAGTGGGGATAGTAATTCCAATCCTACAAGAGAAGGTTATTGAGCTGATAAAGGACAGGAGACTCATCTAAAACCAATCATTCACCGTATACTTTGGTCTTGCAAGGAAACAAAATCTTTAGAAAAAGAAATGACACAATCAAGAGATCGTGACATTTTGACTAATGTACAATAAATTAAAGGGAGCCGTAGGAACAAAAAAGACATTATGAATAGAAAGGGAAGGAAAGGGATGGTTACTAGCAAACCTTTGGACTGTGTTTCAGAACCATTGTCCATGTTAAAATGACAAATTATTAAATAAACTCAATCCCTTTGTCAATACTTCATCAAACTCAAGTTTACAAAATCAATCACTTCGTCAATACTTCATCCAACTTAAGGCTATCTAATATAAATTATTCAAATAAATGAAAACTAAAGGTATCTCTATCTCCTTCATGAAGCACATCAATAAGAATATTCTTCAATAAGAATATCCTTCTCCTCTAGAGGTGGATGACAATAACATCATCTTCCCACCACTTTGGGCTTGCCTTTGAACCAAATGTTCAAACTATTCATGTGATCTTTTATCTTCCTTAGCCAATTTTGAATTAACCATGACATAAACAACATCATTGATAGTTCCTTGTTTCAAAGAATTTCTCTCTATGTGGACCTAAGACCTAATAAATACAAATGCAAACATACATATAAGTAATTACTAATTTAGTATATTTTAATTGAAATTTCACATTTTTTATATTCTTACCATCTGAAATGCACTCAAATTTAGTTCACATATAGAATAACTACATGTCAAACTAAGTACGCCAGTAGCAAACCTTTGAAGCTTTGAATGTTGATCTCCATAAGCCATAAGACTCCCACCAAGTTGTCAAAGTCCTTTTCCCAATTCCTTAATAGCCAAGGATTTCAGTTACCAAACAATTTTTCTTTATTCTTGAAATCTTTTAGTTGCAAATTAATCAAGTATTGCAACTCTAGGTCAGCCACCCCTTCTGTGTACATTGCAGTAGGCAAATTTTAAGTTCTGTATTCACTTAAAAATTGGGAGAATGATGCAATTCAGGATTCAGAAGATATCCTGCTGCTTGCAAATGCCTATTGGCAGCATTGTCTATTACAATTTGGACAACGTTCTCTTCGCCCATTTCTTCAACAATGTCCTCCAACATCTTACAAGTTTTTTCAATAGATTTCAGAAGAACTGTTCCCTTTGGACTCTTAACTAAGAAGTTAAATATATCCCTTCTCCTCTTGTTGGTTCACCCATCAGTCATTATTGTGCAACCTGTTTTTTTGCATGCAGTCCTATCAAACATCTTTTGTTGTCCTAACTTCTTTCAAGTACTTTACTGGGATCTCATGGTATGAAGGTGGCTTAAGTACTGGGCTGTGATTTGAAACTGAATCAATCATTCTCCTAAAGGCTTTGCTTCTTGACACATTAAACATTATGGCATTTTCATAGAAAAGCTTTGCTACATCTCTACAAATACTTTCTCTTTGGACCTTGTTGAATAGTTGATTAATTGTGGCCTGAGAACTTACTGCCTCCCTTCTTAAAAATATTTCTACTATTGCTCACATCCTCCTCTTCAGTCCTCTTTCCTTTTTAAGTTTCTACATCATTATCCTCAATATCAATCCTTATTTTATTTCATTAATCTTTGCTGCAAGGCAACAACTTCGAACATTTATTTTTTTACTTCATCAATGACTTTTGCAAGCAATTACGCCCTTTCGAGTCAAAATTTGTAATGATAAACCCTTCCTGTTATAGTCTTTCCATGCTTCCAATTCAAGTTTGTTCTACCCAGGGATTTTTTTACCACATTTTTAGAGGGAACATATTGTGAGAAGGTACTGTAGTCAGTGACAACTTCACTAGAGGGAGGTTAGAACTCTCATCAACCATTATTACATTAATGGTGCTTCTATCGTATGTTTTGTTTTGTTAAATAAATATAAAAGAGGAGACACAAACGAAAGAGAAGAGATAAAAATGAAAGAAATAAAAACAGAATTGTGTCAGTCATGGTTATCAAACTTGTGATTCAAATCGTGGAATCATCCGAGTTTACATTCTCACACCCATCTCCCGAGTTAACTCGAAGGTAAACTCGTTTTTTGGAGTTGACTCGCTAAACACGTGAACTCGCTGAACTCGGGTTGGCGAGTGTAGAAGTAATTAGTATATCTAGGCAATCATGATGTGTAAGCTAGGAGGTTGAGTGTTGGATAACCTCTAACCTAGCACCTAGTTGCAGCCTTTAATGTTTCAACTTCTTTGTATCTCCTTCATCATATATATAAATATCAGGAACAGTAGAGGGGACCAATTAAGTCCTCAAACATATTTTGTCTGTTTTAATCTCAACTTGGTATCAGAGTGGGTCGATCCCGCTCTGGTTTTCGTCTGGTCTGTCCATCGACACTTGTTGCCATCGTCCGCGGCTGTCCGCCGCCATCCGTCATTGTTAATCACTATCTGTAGCTGTTCACTGCCATAAAACACTATCCAAAGCTACCCACTGTCACTGTTCACAAAATCGTCACTGTCTGCAACTGTTTCGCCGTCCGCCACTGTTCGTCGCCGGCCGTCGTCTCTGGCCACCTCAGTTTTCGCCGGCGACCACCAGATCTGGAGCGCCTCTCCGAGCGACAGCCACCCCCACCGGTGCCGGAACCATCCTCCCGTCCACGCGCCGCCACGCGCCCCATCTTCTTCGCTGCGAACAGGCGTGTCGTCTCCGGCCACCTCAGTTTTCGCCGGCGACCATTGGATCTGGACCGCCGCCTTCTGCTGATCGGAACATCACGGCGCCACCTCCATAGCTCTCACCGGAGTCTTCTGCTGCTGTTCTAACCCTCAAAACTCCGATTCAGTGAGGTCCAGACGTCACCCTTGCGGACATCTCCCTCGGTCGTTTAAAAATCTCCACTGTTTTTTGCGTTTCTGCGTTTCTGCTCTCTGTTTTTGTTCCCTTGATCAGAAATGGCCTCTGGAAGTGTTATTTCATTCTCTAGAAGTCCTTCCATTACTTCCGAGAAGCTAGATGGACAAAATTACCTCTCTTGGTCCGCTGCCGTCGAGATGTGGTTCCTTGGTCAAGGACATCATGACCACCTTGAGAAAGACGGAAGCCATGTGCCTCAAGAAAAAGCCGAACAGTGGAAGCAAGCAAATTTTCAATTGTGTGCCTTGTTGTGGCAATTCATGGAGCCGAGATTGTTAATGTCTCTTAGGGCATTCAAAACATGTCACTCGTTTTGGAAGAGGACTCAGAATATCTATGCCAACGATATCCAACGCCTATATGATTTGGCGGACAAGTTGGCATCTCTGAAAATGACCAATCATGACATGATCTCCTTCATGAATGAAGCACAATCAGCCGTGGAAGACCTTCGGATGTTTCTCGAAGTCGACGCTTCAGATGAAATGAAGAAGCTGGACAAATACTATATGGTGATGATTCTTCGCGCCATTCATCCAGACTTCAATCACATTAGAGATCTACTTTTGACCTCTTATGAGGTCCCTTCCATGGACACCCTGATCCAGCGTATGATTCGTGTCCCGAAAGTCCCAACACTTGAAATTCAAGAATCTCATGCTCGAGTAGAATCATCTGTTATGGCCGCAACTCGAGGAAGAGGAGGACATGGACCTAGAGGAGCTGGACGTGGAGGCCGTGGACGTCCTCAATGCACATATTGCAAGAGGATGGGTCACACTCAGGAAAACTGTTACTCCTTACATGGTTTTCCTTCTAAGACTGCCAATGTCTCTCAGGCTGACACTACTGAGTCCAAGTTCACTGAGGACGAGTATCAAGAGTACCTACGTCTCAAGTCCAGCAGCCTGACACAATCATCTCAAGCCCCGAGTACTTTAACAGCTTGCATTTCTCAATCCATTGAAAGTCACAATTCATGGGTAATTGATTCCGGTGCTTCTGACCACATCTCTGGTAATACCTATTTGTTCTCAACCATTTCATTTCAAGACAAACCTCCTAGCTTACACATCATGATTGCCTAGATATACTAATTACTTCTACCGCGAGTTTAGCAAATGAGTTGGCGAGTCCGTATGACTTTTCTTCAAACCCAAAAAGACACCAAAGATTATCGTTTCCTCTGCGAAATTAGCTCGATTCGTTCTTCTCCTCCATTGTTACTTGCGACTAGGGTTCCATGCTCTCTGTGCTATCACTCTCGCGACTCATCTCACAATCCTTGATGCATTGTAGTTTTGTTCTATTTGTTTGCCATTGTCTTGCTGATAGCCTATCGTCGTGGTTGTCCTGTGTTGTGCCATTGTCGTGCTGGTGTTGTGATGCTAAAGTTTCGTGAGAGATGAAGTTTTAGGGTTTCTTTCTTCTATTATGGGCTTCTGGGCCTTAGTCTAGCAACCTTTTATTTTATATAAAGTATAATATATAATGTAACTAATCGAAGTTATTCTAAAAGAATAATAATATAAGAAAAATTTAAAAAATATAATATATTAATAATAATATTTAATTAAAAAAATAGGAAAAGTTATTTATGGAAACATATAATAATAAAATATTATATTATTTTTAAATAATTTTAATTTTCTTTAAAGCAAATGCTTAAGATATTACGAGTCGAGTTTACTAAACTCCCACAAGTTCATGTAAACCCTCGAGTTTGACAACGATAATGTAAGTGGTTTCTGAGAAACAAGGAGACATAGAAACAAAATTGTGCAGGTGAGTCTGTGAGTGTGAATGTTTTACAGCGAAGGAGAAGTGGAAGAAAATCTGTTGGTGTCTTTAGTGCATGAGTGCCACTCTAATGACTTGGGTTTGTGAATGCAGTTTTTGAATTTCTTAAGGAGAAGAGATGCACGTAGTTGAACTAGTGCCAATTTTGAATTTCTAATATTACATATAAATGGATTTGGGTGAAGAGATGCCCCTGCATGTAACTATTGCAAGTTACTGAAGAGAAGACATGTAAGTTACAAGTGTCTTATTTGGTCTTTTTTTTGATTGAAACCCATTTGGCCAAGATTGTGAATGGTGTGGGTTTGAATTTTGTTTTAATTGAAACGCCCATTCACCGAGAAAGGGGATAGGTGCTGCAATAGCAAAATAAAAGGTGAACTTTATTTGTATTAATTTTAATCAGGTGATGCTGCAACCGACAACACACATAACAAGGTGAAGTTTTGATTGAAGTAGTTTCTAATTAGGTTTAGGTTTTATTTAAACTGAATCCATTCACCTAAGAAGGTAATTAGTGGTGCAGCAGTTGGTACAGAAAAACAACAATCCACACGATTTTGTTATGCCACAATCATGCATGGGATTTAAATCGTAAATAGTATGCAAAATTGTAGGATCGTATAGTTTAATTAGTAAAATCTTGATTTTAGCTAATGTGCAAACGAATGTTGCTTAGGTATTGTACGTGTTAGCTTCCATGATGTTAAGCAACATGTGTCTCATAACCCTCTCCAACAAGCCTAGGAGGAACCGTGAAGGAAAATAAGTAGATTCTGATGAACAATGTGTTCATTGTGTTGAGAGAGAGAAACAAGAGAGCTTAGGATGAATTTTGTGTGTTTAGATCACATTGGAGCTGTTGAATTTATAGGGAAGAAAACATAATTACAAAATATTGAGGACATAAATACAAAATATTTAGTTATCCTTGTTCAGGCTAATATATAAATATAGAATCAATCTAATTGATCCTAAGATCAATGGTCAAGATTCTAACACTGCCTTTGGAATGTGAGCAAAAAAAAAAAAGTTTACAGGCATTTGTTGCAACACACTTCAAATGATAGCAACTAGTGGTTCAGTAGTTGATTCTGGAACGTGGCCAGGCCAAACCAGGTTACACTAGGTCAATGTCTTTGCTGATCCTATTAGAGGCTGGACCATTTGTGCCATCTGTTCCTGGTTGGACCGCTTTGATTGGCTGGTCTTAGCTGGGTTTTAAGACATTGGAATGTGCCACCACTGGCAACAAATACCCACCTCTCAACAGTGTGGTTCTTGTCTCGTTAAACTGGTAATGTTAATTACTGCACCATTAAGGCATTAACTAGAAGACAGACTAGTGTTCATTTTCACTTTGATTGTACTCTAGGGATAGACGAATTTTAGGTATTTCTTGTTCATCAGGTTAATGTAGGGTTCCACATGAATTTTAGGGCACAGGTTATCCTGTCAGCATTATAGGTAACTGTATTTTTTTTTTTAAATTAAAATTTCGCATCAGCATTCCCTGCTTCACTAAACTTTGACTAATAAGGAATGATGTTGAATTTGTTCTTATAGTGTTTCTGCTGTACATTTACAGCACGGTTAGTTGCTGCTTTATGTTTGTGGTGTCTTTGTTAATATCATCTCACATCATTGTTGAAAATTAATCCTGCTGCTGAAATTTCACATCATGTTGGTTGTATATTGTATTCTATTTTTTTTTTATTGAATTGTTAATGCCCTGAAATTCTTTGAAATATAATTTTCAGGCTCGGAGGTTGTTACTAGATCCAGCTGTTCATGAAGAGTTCACTCGTTTAAAGGTTTGCTATTTGACTTGATGCTGACTTACACTGAATTGAGTTTGGTTGATCTTTTTAACTCTTCTGTTGGAGAAACACAGGGAGGTGAGAAAAATTGTGTGATAATTCGTAATTCATGTTTGAATAGGAAAAGGTTTGTTAGTTCAAGTTGTCTACAGATTTTTTTCACTGACTAATATAGGGCAGAGAGATTTTGTTAGTGTCTGAACTGTGTTGTCACACCTAATAACCGTCTGGGGTAACAGTAATAAACTTTTGTATTTTGGAGGTCACAAAATGAAATGGAAAGGAATTATCACAGAAGATGGAAGAGTACAGGCAACCTTTGCACTTCGGGTAGACAGTCCTTGTATAGTTGGAAGTACATGGGATAAGTTGTATGGTAGAGGGTTTTGGTAAATCTGTAACCCTTTGTTTGGTAGAGGGGAGGGGGAGGAAGATGTTGGTTGTTTGGTTTCGGGATGAGGGGAAAAGAAAAAGAAATGGTGGAACCCACTTTTTTTATTTCCTAAATATTTCAATTCATCTCTCTCCCTCTCCCTCTCCTTATTTTTCCCATCAAATCAATCAAATTGCATAACTTTCAAAACACCTTGTCTATTTCTCGCTTATTTCTACTCTACCAAACAATTAATCAAACAATTTTATTTCTTACATATTTATCTTTTCTCAACTTATTTATTCTCTATTTCCATTATTTCTATTTATTTCATCTAAATCAATTACACCCTAAATGTTTTCAGGTTACTTTAGAATAGACAAATTTCAGATTTGGCTTTCTTCTGAGATGTGGTTGGCCCTTTGGATATTTTATAAACAGATGCTTTAATACCCATAACTTAAACACTGTTGTTTTTTCTTTCATGTCGTCACTCCCTACACATAATAACAATTTCTTTCAGTTGTTGCTTACCCCTTTTTAGTTCTTACAAGATTTCTCATCTGATAATAGAATTTAGTCGAGGAAAAGGATAAAAAGGTGAAGGAGTTGCAAGATAACATTGCTGCTATGAATTTTACTCCCCAAAGCAAGATGGGGAAGATGCTGATGGCTAAATGTAGAACCCTGCAGGAGGAAAATGAGGAGATTGGAAATCAAGCTTCTGAGGGGAAGGTGCTACCATCTCTTTGCTCTATGCCTCTAATTGTCCCTTTTTCCCTCACTTGTGTTGTATTAGTTACTGGAAGTAATGTCACAGTTGTATGCATTTCTCCAATATTGACATAAGGGCTCAATCCCAAAATGTATTGTATGGTATTCATTGTTACTGAATTGATGCTTAAATTGTTGTCATTTTCCATTTCTGTTTCCCTCCTGGTATGCAGATACATGAATTAGCACTGAAGCTTGCATTGCAGAAGTCCCAGAATTCACAACTTAGAAGTCAATTTGAAGGTTTGTCATTGAATGGAACTTGTTTTATGTTGTATGTTTTAAATCATGGATAGTGGTTTGCAGCGGCCGTCTTCAAAACCACCAGACACTATAGCTAATTAGTGCATAGCAAGATAACCACTATTGTGAACTATACACAAAAATTGTCAAAAATGATAAAAATTACTCAATATTTACATTCATAATTAACAATGAAAGGTCATTTGGTTTTAAACACCAACGAAAGTCAACTACTAGTTTCCTAGATAGAATTATCGATTATCATCTAAATTCAAGCTGTTATCATTTTCACTATTATTACATCTATAGATTTGAATTTTGGAAATTAAAATCCCAGAAATAGCCCTCCAACAAGCCCCAATGTCTCTGTTCCAAGTTTTTTTTTGAAATAAACACAGCGCCGCAATAGTGCCCACAGCTGTTTGGTCCGCTATACTAAACTGTTCTGCTACAGTAGCCCCTAGAACGAATAGCGTCTGCAGCGACTGCTACACCGAATAGTGGCACTCTAGTGAACTATTTAAAACCCTTTTGGTTCTATAATCCCTTGACTCTTAGACCAGCTAGCTGAGTAACTGTCGTCGCCTTTTCTTTTAAGATTCAAATTAGTCTATCAATAGTTTTGTTACATTTCATGCCAAAGTGAAATGATATTGTTGTGTGTGGCTATAAAACTAATGATTTGAAGTGTATAGTATGCTGGAACTATTATCATAAATGTGCTAATTTATTTTCTTGTGTGTAAAATTGGAGACTGGAGGGATTAAAAGTTATCTACCTTAGTTTATATAAACACTAGTTCTTGTTCATGACATCTATTACAGGGTTGCAGAAGCACATGGAAGGACTGACAAATGATGTGGAAAGATCCAACGAAACGGTTTTTACGTCTTTCTCCTTTTCTCATTATTTGTTATTTAAAGTGCAATAAAATGTCTCTTTGATTCATGAGCAACAATTTATGAACAAAAGATCAACAAAATAAATGATTGCTGATATGAATTGCATGTAGATTAAAAAATTCTGCCTCAAGTTTTTGAAACTGATAATATAATTTGCTCAAATATAATTTTTGAATAAATATTTTTATTATTACATAAAAGAAAGGGTAAATAAATACTTTTTAATAATTTTATGCCATGATGTCCTTAGATTGATAGAAATTGGGTATTGATGTTTTCAAATGGAAAGTTTTTGTATACTTAGAACCTGTTTATATCCGAGTCAAGAAAATGTTTTCCATGGTTGGATAACGTAATACTGTATGAATGCGTTGATATTTGAACGCGTTATTTTACAATAAAGAATTTTGAATCAATACTTTTGGCAGATACATGAAAATTGATATTTGAGAGTCCATCCTAAAATGGATTGCATTGCAGGTTCTCATGTTACAAGATAAACTCGAAGAGAAGGATCGGGAAATCCAAAGACTAAAACATGAGTTTCAGCAGAAAAACGTAGAGGATGCAAGGTCTGATGCAACTTTGACCAAAAATGACAATAACGAGACGACAGCTGGAGAGGCTGCGAACTAATTTGACAGTATAATTTTTTGTAGGAAACAATTGCTTTTCATTTTAATGTCTTTATACTCCTGTATATTATGTTAATAATTTTTTGCATATCTATGAGGAATGATTATGCTTCTACTTTGAGTGGAAATATAGTCCTCGTAGTTGAACATGGTGCCATTTTTATACTTCACTATCTGTTACAATGGAGTTGTGTTCTTTAAAAGAAGAATCTTTCTAAATAAAATTGGAGATATATAAAACACAAGATATGGACACTAAATTGGGTGGGGGAGCAGTACAAGTTTTCATCAGGAGAAAGGATTTTTAAATCATTAGATTGTATTTCCTTTCAATGTCATCAAATTTCAACCATGGTGGCGTGCGGAAACCGGTTGTGGTTTCCGAATCTGTTGCAACAACATGGAGAATGTGAAGTGGGTTTCTGTGACGGCTCGTGGAGGTCACTTTTTGCATGGCGGCTGGCGGTGGTGAGACGGTAATGGTGGAAAAAGCGAACTGAAGAAAGAGATAAGTAGTAGTAAAGTAGCAAAGTGGAAGAGATAATGCATCAACTGCTTCATAAGAGATGAGATAGGAAGCGGTGGTGGCACACATCAACCCTAATTGCATCATTTGATGTGCTTTATGAATGTTTAATACATAAAGGTCAAAATTTGGATTAGGCCTATTAATATTATTTAACCTAAATCTAGAAATTCTTCTCTTTTATTCTTTTACATGTTATCGTGACCTTCATCTTGTTCTTTTACTAGTTACTATTGCAGTAAAATATTGGTTAAAACATCTCTTCCCTTATTCTTTTCACTTTGGCTTTAATTACTGCAACAAACAAACACATCTGCCACCATTGATTGTTGTTGCTTGCCATTGTCAATCACTGTTACCTGCCTCATGTCGTCACAGTCAACCACTATCGCTTGCTGCCATTGTCAACTCTTTTTTTTTTTTCAATTTTTTCAATTTTTTCCTTCTCCTCTACTTTCACCATAATTATTTTTTTACAAATTATACTTTTCGTTATAATTGTTATAATTTCCGTTATAACTTTATAAATGATTTTTATTTGTTGATATTTTTCGTTATCTGATATTGATAACATTGTTTCCTTTTGAAATTTAAAGTATCAACTCTTATTAACATGATTGTTGTGTCTATTTTAGGTTGTTCTATCCTCTTTGGTTATTGGTACTAAAACAAGATTATCATCTAGCTCACAAAAGGGTGGTGTGTTATCAAAATATCATATGGTTTATAGGGTTAACTATCTTACCTCATAACAAGTTCATTTTAAGGAAAGAACGATCTTTCCTCTTAAGAGATGTTCTCTTCGTTATATTTTTCCTACTTCTCGCACTCCTTAAGTGATTTTGTTACATCATTTGTCACTTGAACTCGTCACTCGCTTTTCTCTTTTCATACATCATTAGTTGTCCTACCAATACTCGTTTCTTAGATACTAGTCTTCTCTTGGAGGCTCAAGCGTTAATAGACTTTCGATATAAAATTCCATTTTCCATGTAGTATCTTCAATATTTTGGCCCTTCCATTGTATAACCATGTCACAAATAACATCTTCTCCATGTTTAATCACTTTGTTTGCTAATATACCCTTTGGTTTTAAATTGATTCTGTCATTACGAATTTGAAGAAAAATTCTTTTTAAGAACGAAGATATGATAGATGACTATTTCCTAAACTTTAAGTGGTACGAATTTGAGAATAAATTATATTCAAGAAGAAGGAAGGGTATGATAGAAACTATCTCCTAAACATATATAAGAAGAATTTAAGGAAGAACATTTATAATTCAAAGGATTTATGACAAGGCCAAAGCTCAAAACACATCTCCTTGAAGCTTATAATGTTCCATAAAGAAGGAAACTTAAAGAACATGAAGATCATAAGTACATTTGAGGAAAAATTACTAGAAAAATTAATTTATGTTTTTGGGTTTTGGGCTTTCTTGTAGAAATTAGTTTAAGTTTATGTTTTTAGGCTTGAGCTTTCTTTTAGAGTTTCTAGGTTTTCTTAAATTTATGTGCCTATAAATATAGGTACCAAAAACTAATGTAAACAATTTTGAGTCATATTATATGCATTTGAATTCTTTGAGAGATGATTCTCTTGGTTTTTGGATTAGAACTTTGATTCTTATCAAAGATTAAAATCTTTATGACGAATTTTCACTTGACTTATCAATCTGTTAGATTGTGGGGTTCCCCCATCCACGTCTTATTTCGTGTTCTTTTTTGATTTATTTGTGTTGTGTCTCCTTAGGATTCAAATTAAGAAGGGATCATACTTTTTCATGGATAAGATTGTATAATCATGAATCTTAACAATACACTTATTGCATATAAGATATTTGGTCTTGTTGTTGTAAGATACATAATGTAACCAATTAAGCTTTTGTATAGTGCTTCTTCCACTTATTCTTCTGAAATATTATCCTTTCATAACTTCTCCTTTTGACACATAGGGTGTCCATACTTTTATAGTGTTTTATGCTAAATTTCTTGAAGATCTCCTTTGTGTACTTCCTTTGACTAATGAAAAATTTACCATAATTTTTCTTAACCTCCATACTAAGGAAAAATGACATTTGTTCTAAGTTTGTCATTTAAAAACTTATAGCATATTATCCTTGAATTGTTGGATAAGTTCATAATAGCTGCTAGTAACTAGGAGATCATCAACATACAAAGAAATCATAATAGAATTAGCTTGATCACCTTTTATGTATAAAGTGGATTCACTAAGACTTTTAATAAAGCCTAGCTTTGATACAAATTCATGAATTCTATTATACCAAGCTCTTGAGGCTTGTTTCAATTCATACAAAGCCTTTTTTAGTAGATAAACTTTGTCTTTTTGTCCTTTCATAAAGAACCCTTCAGGTTGCTCAACAAAGATTCCTTCCTCATAAAATCCATTTAGAAAGGTTGACTTGACACCAAATTGGTAGATTTTCCACCCCTTTTGTGTTGCAATAGCTAGCAACATCCTAATGATATCTTACCTTGCAACTAATGCAAACATATCAAAGTAATCTATTCCAAAAATTTGAACGTACCCTTTCACGACTTACCTTGCTTGTACTTTTTGATTGAACCGTCTACATTTAACTTTGTTTTAAACACCCGTTCCACACCTATGACTTTAAACAAGCTCCTAAGTCTATTTTTTTCCGATCCTCTTGCATTATGTCCTTCTATTGTTTAATAATAACATGCAGGATTTAGAAGTATTACATTGCATTTGTCATATATATGTGATAACAATCTCTTACATTGTGCATCATTAACTAGCTCATATTGATTAAGTAAAGGGCTAACTATTGGCATATTTTCAGCATTATTCCAATTTTATTGCTCATTCTCCATGAAGTACACATCCCTACTTATAAGAATTTTCCTTCTAGAAGGTTGACAAATTCTATAAGCCTTGGATATGAAGTTGTATCTCACAAAAATCCTAGGTTCAACTTTCTTGTCTAGCTTGTCTCTTTTAACAGTGAAACATAACCATTCAAACACTTTAAAATTTTTTAAGAAGGGTTTATAACCATACCGAGCCTTGAACAAAGTCTTCCCATCTACTTCTTTGGAGGGAGGTCTATTTAACAAAGATATTGAAGTGTTTGCAGTCTCCACCCAATATTTCTTTGATAGTCCTTTCTCATGAAGCATACATCTCACCATCGTCTAATACTTGCTTTCATTAACCTAATTTTGTTGAGGAGTGTAAGGTGTTGTTAGTTGATCCTCAATGTATGCTTACTCACAAAACATAGTGAATTGTCATGAAGTGCATTCCTTCCCATTATTAGACTGTAAAGGTTAAATCATGCAACCACTTTGCTTTCCAATCTATTGCTTAAATCTCCAAAATACACATGCAACTTCTAATTTAGACTTGAGAAAGCAAATCCAACACATTCGAGTGAAATCATGAATAAAAGTGATATAATATTTACTATAATATTTGCTCTCCTTAAGTGAAGCACTCCTTTGACATCCAACCAAATCGATGTGTATCAATTGTAGCTTCTTTGTTGCTCTCCAGGTTGTTTGTTTAAATGGTAATATTGATTGCTTTCCATATTGATAAGTCATATAACTTGGTAACTTAGAATCCAAATGAGGCAATCCATGAACCAACTCTTTTTGTTGCATATTGAACACAACTACATAATGAAAATGGGCCGACTTGTTGTGCAATAATTCTATACATTTACGGTTGTTGGATAAGCAAATTGGATCAAATGAGAAACATTTTCCTCTCACTTTGACACAAAAAATTTCTGTCATTGACATATTTAATCAAATAATGATTATTTTCAAAGATGACTTTAAATCCTTTCTCAACCAATTGACCAACACTGAACAAGTTTTGAACCTACACAACTTTGTAGTCGCACAACTTTTAATGGCTGTAGTGCCCCGTATTCAAGAACAATTATATCATCATTACTAATTCTAACTTTTGATACGTGTGATCTATCCATTTTTATAAAATGATTTTCATCATGGGTTGTGTAGTTGGTACAACCATTATCCACTCGTATTCAAGAACAATCAAACCACCATTACCAATTCTAACTTTTGATATATGTGATTTATCCATTTCTATAAAATGCTTTTCATTATGGGTTGTGTGGTTCGTACAACCATTATCCACTAATCAACATTGACTCAAGTTGCTGCTTAAGAAACATGTTGCTACAAACAAATGCTCATTTTCTTGTTGATCTTCAACTTGGGCCTTATTCTTTTATTAAAGATTTCCTTTTCTATAAATTCTCACATGATGTCCTAACTTGTTGCACTTCTCATGCTTAACATCATGCTTTCTCCAAGACTTGAAAGAATGATGACCCATTTGGCACAATGCTTGTGAAAAGGAAATCCTTTGTTTTTGTCTCCATTATTGTTATTGGCCACATCTTGTGTACTGAAGTTCTTCTTCTTGTATTCCTTCCACTTGTTTTTCTTTTCTTGGTTAAGTTGAATTTTATATTACAATACTCTTTCCACAAAACCTTCGACTCTTATCTTTCTTCTTTGTTCTTGTGTTTGCAAAGCATTTACTGGTTTTTCTAAGGTAAGTTTTGACAAATCCTTTATATTCTCCAAGGAAATAGTAGCAGTCGAATTTTTTTACGGACAATCATAGATATAATAATGTCACCATAAAGCATAAGCGGTGTCAGTGTTTTGTATAATGTTTCAGAATCCATTTTTTTATGAATTAAAGCACGATGTTTCAACCTTTTTGTGGTGGGCTACACTTTATTCTCTCACAATTCCTTTAGAGAACAAGGCACATGATACCAATTTGTTGGTAAAAGAATGTAACTCACAAGGAGAATAATAATTTATTTATTCAACAATAACATGTCTATAAATACAGACCTTGTAACAGAAGAAAAAATAGCCACAGGAAAAGAAATAACATTAAACAATTGTTCATGCACATGTTCAACAAAGATACATGAAAAAAATGAATGTATCTTAGTTGTATCGGGCAACTGCAACTTGTAGAGTAGTGCTCTAACTCTTTCCAGCACTTTAAATATCCATAATAATGTGCATCTAACAAAGGATTTATAAAAGCTTCCACACTTAATTATGCATGCAATCTAAGCTTTAGAAACACAAAATCTCCTACGTGAATTTATGCTCTGTCTTCTTTTTATTTGCTTGATATATCATTCTATTTTGTGTCTGCTGCAATTAATACTTCAATTGTCTAAGAACTTCACCTTAATCTAATAACTCCCTCTTTATCGCCTCCACATCCACTTCTTTGTGTAGGAAGCAAATGATAATTGTGGGTGTTATACCATAAAAACCTTCAAAAGATGTTGGCCCTAGGAAGCATGGAAATTGGTGGTTTACCAATATTTAGCCCACGACAGCCATTACACCCATTATTTTGGCTGATTTGTTACTGAACAATGTGGAAAGATCTTCCAAACAATAATTAACAACTTTGGTTTGACCATCTATTTTTGGATGATAGGTGATACTTGTAAGGACCATGAGAACGAAATCATCTAGGAGCGGACTAGACGAGGTGGAGCCATCTAGTGGAGGACTAGACAAGGTGGAGTTGTCTAGCAGAGGACTGGACAAGGCCAAGTTGTGAGGTAAGCAAATGTGTCAAGAAGGGTGTTGGTAGAATGTTAGACGAAAGGTGTTAATTGCACTAGTTAGACGATGTGTGTGTTTTGCAGAGTAGACAACTAAGTGTAAAATGCACACATTAGATGACTATTGTAGCTACATTAAGTAGAAGAGTGTGGTTGGTGAGCATTAAACGTTGTTTGTGCTAGACACTTTGGGGATGTGCTGTGTTTAACAACTACATGTTAGTCACATGGCGATGGTATCTCACTAACATGTGAGAACAATAATAGAGTAGTAAGTCAAGGACAAGGGGACAAGTGTTTTTAAGAGGGTTAAAAGACCTTATAAGTGTAATTTTATGATTGGATGATTTGAGAAAAAACACGCTTTAAGTTACAAAATCCCATCACAAAAGTACCTCATTAAGGAAATTATACTTTTTTAGAAAATCATTTCTTTCTTATTTTTCTCTCTCTTCTCTCTAGAGCTCGTGGTGGTTGCTCATTTC
>Ga0209589_1003845_pt1 | contig 26130 bp, 15 predicted proteins | sample CowpeawhiteBW_FD_187525 | JGI IMG/M metagenome (GOLD analysis project Ga0209589, IMG submission 187525) | Root nodule microbial communities of legume samples collected from California USA - Cow pea white BW (SPAdes) (version 2) | ecosystem: Host-associated > Plants > Roots > Nodule | place: USA...
ATATATATATATATATATATATATATATATATATATATATATATATATATATATATATATATATATATATATATATATATATATATATATATATATGCAAAACTCTCATCCTTGAAACTGGGACCATAGATACTAATTCCACCAGTTCCCTGCAGCAAAAAAAGAGCACATTCTAACCGAGAATAAAATGCATTAGTTTCTTTGATGCATATACATGGCATCTCAGTTGGAAAGTAAATGCATTCATCATTAAATATATGCAGGCCTACAAACAAAAGTATAACTCACATTTCTTTCCGTAAAGTCTCCTCCTTGAATCATGAAATCTTTGATTATACGATGGAAGGAGCTTCCTTTGTAACCATATCATTTCTCACATGTTAAAAGATTATTTAGCTTGATATATAAAATTCAAAGTTACACAATCCATTTGAGAGTAGAAATCCAACGACAACAAGAAAAATGTTGCAAAAAAACTTGATTGCTTGCCTATGCACAAAGCACTAAACTTTTAGCTGTTTTGCGAACATCATCTCCAAATAGGCCCAAAACAATTTTTCCCACAGCCTCACCCTTAACTTCTACGTCATAGAAACATTGAGTTGTCACCTTGACTTGAAGCTCTAGAGCCTAACGGTAACAAAACCACATAAGAAAATCATGTTAATCACAGTAGAAGAGATTATTGAGCATGTTAGTGTGGAACACTCATGCACACATCACATAGACAAACTTAAACCATGCACATTGAAATTGAAAATCATGAAGAAAATTAGAAGTGAGTGCAAACTGAACATTGTGAGAAGCTAAATTAGTGTATAATTGAAAAAAAATACCTATTTTCATACACGAGCATCACATGTCCTAAGCAAATATTTCAACGATTGAATGGCCCTCTCAGATTGACCATCTGTCTGAGGATGATAGGCTGAACTCATTCTCAACTGAGTGCCCAGTGCTGCTTGCAACGATTGCCAAAATCTCGATGTGAACCTTAGGTCACGATCTGACACTATACTCGTTGGTACTCCATGCAATCTGACCACCTCTCTGATATATAACTCTGCCAATTTTTCCATAGACATCTTATGGTTGATCGGCAAAAAATGTGAACACTTTGTCAACCTGTCTACTATCACCTAGATCGAATCATGACCTTTTGACAACCTCGACAGGTGAGTCACAAAAACTATGGAAATATCGTCCCATTTCCACTGAGGAATATTCAAAGGCTCTAACGTACCCCTAGGCCACTAATGTTCAATATTCGCTTTTTAGCACATCAAACAAGATGCCACATAATCTGTCACATCCATCTTCATATCAGTCTACCAAAAAGATTCTTTCAGATCTTTGTATATCTTAGTCATACCTAGACATATGCTAAGATGACTCTTATGCCCTTCCTCTAGAATCCTCTTCATCAGTTCCCGTTTCCTAGGCACACACACCCTAACTTCTCCTTAGCGATCCACTAGAACTTGCAATCATTTTGGTGTTCACACTAAGTCCTTGCCATTAGGTCTTCAATATCTTGTTCACCTACTTCTCTTTCTTCCCACTACCATCAAAACCATCCAATTAGGATCTATTGGCACAAGCTCTACTTTAGGTACTAATGCAATAGTGGGCTTCATCACTCCTAGATGAACTTTTACTACCCCTCCTTTAACACGTCTAAGCACTCTTCCTCCATTAAGATCCTTTTCCTCTTTATTTCACCCATCTTTGTTAGTTGACTCAGATTGTCATAACGTTCTGCCCCCTCCTTTCCTCTTGATCCACCCTTAATATGTAACCACTGACTTATTCCTTTGAATTAAGAACACCACTCCATTGGGTCTCACACCCCATAGGAATGAGATTTAGGAAACAACCTTCTACATATTCGTATTTTCAAGCAAGAGATTGTTTCAAAGGTCCTACTTAGCCCTTGCAAACGCACACAGGTCAAGTTCGACTTGAATTTGCATTCCTCTGCCACTATAGATAACACACACAACCAACCAAACACAAACATACAAGAAAATGTATAGGAGGAAAACTCAAACTATAACTTTTCCCCCTTTTACCAACACCTTTAGAATTAAGAAAGGAAACTATCTTTGATATAGTCATGAGTGTGCACCCTCATCACTCTACCAAGATATTTTTTGTTCTTAATGCTTCCAGTTTCACCACTCGACGCAGTCAACAATCAATAATATGATTGATAGACTGCCAATACATTCTTACTAGGTTTCGCAACTGAAACACGACAAGCTCACTCCCTAAGGCCCAAAAATCATTTAAAAACCATTGCTTCGATACCAAATGTAACATCGCGGTCAGATATTACTAATTTAAATAAGATAAAATAAAATAAAAAACAAAGGCTCATTTATTATTACTGTCCTTCCCAAAAACGTGGAAAATTTAAAACACTTATTACATCACCATTATTCAAAATCGATAAAATTTGTCAATTGTTACAAACCTAATGTCTAGTAAACTATTATTTTCAATGGCCACAACTTGTGATTGCTCAATGGAGTGGAGACCCTCCGTACGAGCCACAACACGCACACTCACATCGGCAACACTCGCCAATCCGAGCCATAACTCAAGGAATGCTCGTGTCCATCCATCATCCCGAGCCACAACTCAAGGGATGTCATTCCGAGTCACTACTCAAGGAATGCCACGTGTTTACTCTCTATCCCGAACCACAACTCAAGGGATACCATTCTGAGCCACAACTCAAGGAATGGTCCAGCAAAGTTCATCCTTAAGGTATCACCCAAAGCCTTGTAGACCACGCACATCCAAAGCACACAAGCCTCTAGTCGTGTAAAACTCTAAATCTCCTTTTGCATATAAAACCATTATTCCAAGTACACCATACAAATACTTGACCATGGACCCATGATTAGGGATGACAAAAATACCTACGCCCGTGGATATTTGCGGATAAAATCCCCGACGAATAATTATTATTTGTGGGTATTTATTATTCGCGGATAGCGGGTAGCAGATATTTTAATACCCGCTTATAAACGGGTCGAGTACAAGTATTATACTATCCGTACCCGCAGGTACCCGTTACTTGCAAATATTTAAAATTTAAAATTAAAATTTAATTTATATTTTATTAAGTTAAATTAAAATTAAAATTAATAGTATATTTTATTATGTCAAATTTAATTATAATTATAATTTAATTTATATTTATATTTTATTTTTATAATTTTATATTAAAAAATTTTTAAAATATATATTTTTAAAATATTTGCGGGTATCGAGTATCCACGGGTACCCGTAGGTTTTAAAAATATCCGCGAATATTTTTTAAGCGGATACCCGACGGGTAAATGGGCGGGTAGCGGACGGATTTTTTTTTGCGGGTCGGGTTGCGGGTAGGCACTATCTGTCCAACCCGACCCCACATAAACTTTTGGTTGTGCTATTATTTTTCTTTCAACCAAAAGGATCTTGACAAGCAAAACCACTAATCCAGAAGAAAGAGCCCGCAAGATGCTCACGTCCCATCAATACTAAAAGTTGTCATAATGACTAATAAAAACAAAAGTTAGAACTTAGCCTTGGGTTTGCACCACACGTAAAGCAAGGAAAAAAAATAAGGATATCGTGGGTCCCTCCAAAGCCTCAAAATATTATATAAGGAAAATGATTTTTTGACTACTAAATTTTGACAACTTTCTCTTACAACTTTAGGTGTCATTTTCTAAGCGGTCTTCCATTTTTTCATTTTCTCATTCTCAATATTCCAAAACTACTTAGGAGATGCCACCTCATGTTGTAAGGGAAAGTTATCAAAATTTAATAGTCAAAATATCATTGCCCATTATATAATTAACAATTCTAATTATTGTGGGCCCTAGTACTACTCCACTCATACACACATAAAGCCAAGAGAAACACACAAAAAACCATTCCCTTCTTTTGATAGCCTGACGCAGGGGTACACGACAAAGTGAAGAAAGAGAGACCATCATGCCATGCTATGTCCCATCCAAGTTGTAATGGTGTTGGCACCTTAAGATCATGGTTAGGCAAAGGAAACTATGCAACCCACAAATACACATTGCATTCGTGAAACCTCGGACCTGCACCCTACGTTCACTTAATGTTGCACATATACCCCTCCTAAAACTCCACCACAAATCACGCAAACGGAACACCACTGGTCACGACAACTCTTGACGTCACCACTTTTTCACTACAGCAGGCTTCAACTTGCTGGCCAAAGAGAAAGTGCAAAAACACCAAAGTAAGTCCAAAAAGACTACCCAAAACAACAATATCCGCATACAACACAGTAATATCTTCATCAAGCAAAGCATACGAGAGTAGTGGTGCACAACGTCAAAAGTGGGATCATAGTGTAGGGAAAACAACAAAAAAATGCAAAAAACACACATCCCATTTAACATATTTCATACATCAAACATTAATAATAACGAAAAAAGATAGAACTACGCTCAGCTCCCCTTACTTGGATTCCTCGCTTCTAATTGCAAGTTATAATCCTTAATGATTAGCACAACTCCCACTTCTTGACCCTTCTACTTTTCCACATGCAATATCTTCCAATTCCCTCTTAGCTCTCTCTTTTCAGTACAAATTAACTAAATGTATCAAAAATTCTCTACCTCACTGTTAACTCACTATTCTTCTCCCCTTACAACCTTAATTTTAATGGATTTAATGATTAAAATGAAATTAGCATTAACAATGAGCTTAATGATCATTGAATTACTGTTTTATGATGGCTTTCCAGCCCTCTTGACTGTCCCTTTGACAGTTAGGGTTTCTGACCTTTCCCATCCATACCAAAACAAATTTTAGCAAAAAGAAACCCTATTTCATATAAGCCAAGGTTCAAACACACAACCATCCAATTGTCAAGTCAATGCACAACCAATCAACCAATTCATGTAGTTACTTTGATATGTAAGGCTTGTAAGGATGATAAATAAACTTGTCCCTACATGTATTGTTTGGTCCCAATTTTAATCGAGAATCTCGGTATGAGTATAGACATACATGATTATTTAAACTGGGTAGCGAGACAAGAATGAGTATGTACATTTCCATCTCGTCCTCGTCTCCTTACATGTCCAATGTTCATTTCTATTCTCATACTCATCCATGTTTTAAATTACTAAAATATTTAAGTTTATTGAATAACCTAAAAAACTAATATGCATTGTTCTCTTTGGTACTTAATTTCTTAACCCTTCTTTTTTATTTCAATTCACAATTCTTTTTATTCTCTCTTAATTGCTAGACTTGTTCAAAATTCATAAAGTTCACTTACATCCCTAAGGTATCTCCCTTTTATCACAACCTTGGTTACACAAGTTTTTCTTTCTAAAATTTTGTCCAAATGGTGTATTGCATTTCAAGAAACACATATCTCAATTTAATTTAATCATATAGTTTCTAGAGCACATATTTGATTATTTATACTTCTTTTTACTATTTGTATTTAATATTTAATTCTCATATGAGAATGTTTGATTCTAAATTTCAAGTCTTCAATCACATAAACCCTTAATTTATTGGGTAGAATAAAAAATTTATGTTCTTAGATCTCTTTGACCCTACTTCATTTGAAAAGCCTTTTTTGATCTAGAAACCTTTTATATTCTCATAATGATTAGACTTATTTAATATTTGACAACTTTACTCAAATATCCAAGGTATTTTTCCTCTCAACGCAATCTTGATTAGACATTTTCTTTTCTTTGTGAGATTTCATTCAAATGGTGCATTACATTTCAGGAAATGAAATCCATAATTTGATCGAATTAACACTTTAATCATTTTTATATTTTCTATAATTACTTGACATTTATTCAAATATTATTTGTTACTTTTATTTGATATTTACACAATTATATATAACATATTTCTTGATATTTGATATTGAATAAAAGAAAATATGTATCTTTTTTATATTGAATCCTTGATAATATCTTGTTTACTTTTCTATAACTTTTATTATATTTTTTTTAAATATTGAATTAATATTTGAAACAGTAAATGGACGACCACAGGCATGGGTATGGATATACCCATTATCTAATGGAAATGAGGACGAGACAAAAATTTCATAAATATTAGATATAAGGATGAGGATGAATATTTTTTTCAAGAATGGAAATGGGGATAGTAAAACCCATACCCATTGTGCCTAATTAACATCCTTAGGCATTTGTTCTTCGTCGTGAAGAACATTATAGCTTGATTGGCAGCACATGTGGTGCTTGATACCTACCACTAAGTCTTTCTTTGCGGAAAAAATATTTTCTTGTCTTTTCTTGTTTAATTTTACAACATTTTCTATTCGTGGAAAGAGTCCTATGAGATCTTGTTCTTTACAATTTTTCTTTTGCTTCGTATTTTTGTGTTCTACTTTTGGTTTGGGGTTGTATTGGGCATTCTTTCCTTTGGCCATCAGCCCCTCTTCTATAAGCTTTATCGTTGCATGGATTTATCTTGTTAACAATGCATCAAAGATCACTTCAAGAACTGTTGGAGGTTGCACTATGATGTAAATAAAAATTTTTACACTAGCTCTAATAATATTGCAAAAGGTATATATATTGCCTTTGGTAACAAAGTCAATTTGAGGTGCCTCCCTTTTAGTTGCCACAACATTCAGAAGCTACGCCCACACCTTTCAAAGCAGCACATAAACTAGAGATATCCTTCCATAAGCAAAGGGGTGGTAAGGTAGTCTGTGGCATGAGGCTTATGAACGTTGAGGAGTTGTTGTTGTTTTTTCTGCAAGTTACGTGATTCATCTGCAAATCTTGGTGAGCATATCTTAGATCTTTTATATTCTCTCCATGGGTCGTGGTGTTAGATCCACTTTCCTACCTCTATAAATAGAGGCTTAAGTTTACCTCCGTAAACATACAACTCACACTTCCTTTCATTCTCTATTGTTTCTCACTCTTACCCATCTTATACTTCTATTATAATATCATGGGTTATTTATTTACTCTTTTTTAATAGATAGTCTTGCTAGATTCTGAGATCCTCAAAAATTTCGAGAAGTTCCTATTGGATCATGGGGGCTTGCGCAATACACCGTGGATAAGTCATTAAGGGCAATGAATCTACACGCCTTAAAAAGTCTTTTGTTCATGATTTTGTTAGCTACTACAATAATCTTAAGGACTTATGACTGACAACAACAACAAGAACACATCCTCTATGGAGAATCCAAATACTATTTTCGGAGGTCAGACAGTTTTTTCGAAACCTTTTCCGTATGTGTCAAAAATTGAGGTATTCTGTGGACGGAATTTCTGACGTTGGCAAGAACGTGTGTCCACCCTTTCAGACATGTATGGAGTTGTTACTGCTCTCACATCTTCAAAACCCAACTCCAATATCCCTTCAAAACAAGTTGAAGACAAGATTCATGCAAATAAGGTATGTCGACACACTTTACTTAGTGCATTATCTAATGACCTGTTCGAAGTGTATTGTTCATACAAGGAAGCAAAAGAAATTTGGGATTCTTTCATCCTCCAATATACTGCTGAAGATGTAGTTAGATAAAGATTTATCATAAGGAACCATTACCGCTGGGAGATGATTGAAGATAAGGACATTAAGATCCAAATAACGAATATCACAAGTTGCTAGAAGATATCAAAGTAGAGAACATAATCCTTCCTGGTGAGTTTGTTTCAAAACTCCTGATCGAGAAACTACTGTTAGTTTTGAAATGGTTTAAATGCCAAGAAGGGGGGTTGAAAGCTATCTTTGAAAGTTAAAAACCACCTTTAATTGAATCAATTAGATCACCAAGTTAGGATGAAAACGTTACTAGACTGTATACTTTCAATTGGTCAAAAATAGAGTTAATCGATTGATTTTACTAAAAAAAATTTGTTCAAGTATAATCAATCGATTGAAAAAGAAAAATAATCGACTAAAATACTGGAAAAAATGCAAAAATTCATATTCGAGTTTTAAAACAGGAACAATGCACAAAAATGATCAAGATAGGTTCTAAATAATTATACAAAAATGCTCAATGCTACAGATGTCATGAAAACATGCAAGAACACGGAAAAGATGATTGAAACACAAGTTCTTTAATCCTTAAATGATTATGCAAGACAGAAGGGTTAGAGAAATGATGAGATCACAAGATTTTTATATTAGTTCACTCAAACCTGAGCTACATCCAGTTTGTCAAGGCAACCTAAGCTTGACTTTGCATTATTTCAAAAGATTTACAAAGTATCCACCCTTACACTTTCAAAATATGAAAAAACCACACAAAAGACTCTTGAATCACACAAGAATCACACCAGCACAGTAAGAACCCTCTTGCAGACATGGAAAACCACCAAGCACACACACAAAGCTTGAGAATGATCAAACCTAGTGGTAGCACAACCCAGCTTACCACAAACCACTTTCTCCAAGCTTTAAACCAAGCCAAAATCTCTAAGAATTGATCCAATATCAATCTTCAATAGCTGCAGTCTGAATGATCACGAAGGAGAGAGTTTTCACAAGTTTCTAGAACAATTTTACGATAAAAATGATCAGAATCCCTCTCTTTCGAAAATCACAGCTCTTATAGTCAAATTGTTACGAAATTCAATAGTTTGATTTCTGAATCAATCAGTTGATTTCATTTGACTTAAGTGAAATCAGTCGATTAAAAAATAAATCAACTAATTGAATTAGTTGCAATTTAAGATTATTGCAACTAACCTTTTAACCTGTTGAAAAATCATTCAACAAATTAAAAGAAACATTTTAACCTGTTGAAAAATTATTCAATAGATTAAAAGACACACTAAAGACCAAATACATCAAATTAATGCTACAAGGTCTACAATATGAATTACAAACTTCAAATACACTTTCTTAATGATGTAACTATGTGGAGAGCACACGTTCCAGCCTTGATCAACATGAATACCATCAAATATCCTTATCTTCATCAATGTAGGCTTCATTCCAATGGTAAAGGCTTCAAGGTAGTTCAAAAGGGCTTCATCAAAACTTCATCAAATCTTTAAGAAGCATACCTTGGCTTCACATGTCAACATTCTCCCCTGATTTGATGAAGCCAACCTCTATCTTCTTTTAACTATCTTCTTTTATCTTATACCGCACATTGCTTCCATTGGTTGGATATCATTAAGTTGATGAAGTGACATCTAATCTTGAGGCTTGGGAACCTAAAAAATATTTACAGTAGCAATACACACAAGCTAGCAAGCATACAAATATGCACATGCTCCCCTATCAATAATATGGGTTCAAGTTCGTATTTGATTATTGATTCTAATTTTATTAGTTCAATGTGATCAATTTTCCATTTTGTAACTTTTCTCCCCCTTTGGATTCATTAAACAAAACAAATGCATAAAGAGAACAAACATAGCATATCATTTCAATAATACTAGAACATACTACAACCAACAAAAACTGAAAACAGACAAAATAAGCATAAAGCTGATATAATCAGCTGATAGAAAATAAAAACAACCAACTAAAACTAACAGAACTAAAACTGAAAAATCACAAACATATGGATGCAGTGCATGATCCTAAAAGCCAACACACTTAGCCATCCTGAGGATCATTTTTGGTTTGGAATGAGGTTAGCAGGTAATGGATATCATGGATTTGGTCATCCAATGCATTGAATCTCTCATTGTAATAGTTGTGATGTGCATGTTGGGACACATTGAGCTCATGCAGTTGATTCAACACCATCCTCTCAAAATGTGAGTACACAAGGCCTCTATCCTCTATAGGGTTGTAGGGAATTAAGTCTATAGGTCCAACAGTGATGAAGGATTATCTTGTTCCTTTTTAAGATGATTGAATACGGTGTGAGTTGATTAAGAAAGCTAAGTGAAATCCCCACTGGACATTAAGATAGCAAGCTATCTAGATGTGAAGGTTCCTTTCACAAAGCTCAAGAGAAGAAGATGATGGATTGATTCAAAACAAAAAGGAAATGGAAAGCACATAAACCATAGAAAACCAAGAACAATTAAAGGAAGAAGAAAACATAAAATGGAAAGGAAAGAAATGGTAAAAATATGAGAAGTAGGCCACTACAAGGCTAGGCTAGAAGCCATGGCAACCTTGAAGATGAGTGGATGTGTGCTGCCACTTGCTATGCAAGATAAGGCTTAAAAGTATTCACTCCCTAGAGAGAAAACTCTCACAAATGGTTAAGACACAAGAGTGTTTTTACTTCAAAATGTTCAACCCTTTTACATGTCTAGGAGCACCCCTTAGAGTTTAGGGGTCTCTAAGCAAATAAAAGATACCTAAGGATGTCTTTACAAAAACCTAACCCTAGCTTCTAGAAAATAGGTCAAATAAGGTTACAAAAAATGAGAGACAAAAGAGCTAACTATGGTGTGTGCAAGGCTAATTTCGTTCTAGCACAAAAGGAGACAAAGAATGTGTCTCATATGTCTCCAAAAAGTTGTCAAAGTGTGCTAAAAACAAAGGAGACCAAAGGTACATAGGTACACTTGCTTCATGCCTTTTACTTTATGCTTTATGCATTTGCTTTACTCTCTCTTCCACATCATTTATGATCCCCAATCACCATGCGCCACCTAGCATTGTTTTCTTACTCCTAATTAACCTACAAAGCAAATAAGCATAGATTAGCATGTTGGCTTAATTCAAGTCAACTATAGTCAACAAGTCAAACATAGTCAAAGGTCATCAAGTCAACTAAAGTTGAATCAACTAAGTCAACTTTGGGAATTAAAAATAACAAACACAAATGAAAGGGATGAAGGATTAGTGAACTTCCTTTCTATACATGCTTAGTCTTCTTAAGCATGTGCCTCCATCCTTGGTTGGGGTCAATCCTTCATCAAATAGTTGGTTCTTCCTCTTGATTTGTACCACTTGGGCCAGCTTCATGGTCATGTGCACCACCAACTACAGCACCAGCAATTGTCCATGCATTTCCCACCTTGAGAAAGCCCATTTTGTGCAGATTTTGGTTAGAGGTATGATTTAGCAGTCCTATTGACTCTTCCAGCTCATCTTCCACATCAATCCCAAAGTATTCTATGAATTTTGACACCAAAACAACATAAGGCAGTCTGAAATCCGTGAGGCTCTTGGCCTTGAGCATGTGATCACGAAACACATAGATCCAATCCACTTGAATGTTGTGTTGGATGGAGTACATGAGAATCAAATCTCCCTCATTCAATGTTGAATGGTTGCTACCACGTGGAACAAGAATTTTTGTGACAATCATACCAAGCAACCTTTGATCCACCTTGAGATCACCAACATGCAAGTGTTTGATCTCACCAGCTGGATTCCTCAAGCCTTGGCCATAGTATTGGACCTTGTTGAATTCTGGAACAGTCATAGTTTCACCTTTCCTTACTTGCATACCTCTTGATTTGAGTCCAGCCACATCTTTCCAAGCTTTCTTGTTGATCTCCATACAAATACACTTGATACTTGACAACATGTCATTTTTGAACTCCAAGTTGGTGAAAAACACCTTCACCAAGTCTGGATAGATTTTCCCTGAAAGTTCAAGGAATGACTTCAACCTTTGATGCTTGAGTTGTTGAAATGGGCTCTCAAAGCCTTCAGCCCTCAGGCAGGAGAATCTCAGCAGCTTAGGAATGGTGATTTGCTTCTTGTTCGTCTCAATGAGGACACTTGGATGTTGTCCTCATGATCTTCAAACCATGCTTCAATTCTCCCATGATATTCTTGATTTGGAGACCTTGGGGTAGGAGGAGTTGAGTGCTCATCATCAGATTGGGTAGCTCTTTGTTGACGACGAGGCATGATAAGTGTGGGTATGGCTGTTTCTAAGAGAAGTATGATGCAAATGCAACAATACAAGTGCAATATTTATAATTGAACAAGCTGATTTTTAGAAATAGTCGATCAAATGGTGCAAATTTTCCTAATTAATTTGTTTTAGGTTATCCAAACTAGATTAATGCAGTCCAAAATAGTAACTCCGCATTCATGGTGTTTCCAATGTGTTTTTATGAGTGAATCAATCAGTTGAGATCATGTGAGTTGCATGCACATTGGAATTGTACACTACACATGTTTTTTGGTCAAACAAATCAGTAGAAGCAACACATGGTTGATGAAATAACAGTTAAGAGCATATAGTACCTAACAAAAAGATATTTTCTTTGACTAGGTCAGTTTTGCAATTCAATTCGTTAGTAAATGCACCGTTTAAGTAAAATCAACATGTTGAAAAGTAGAATGAGATGATTAAAACAACATTAGAGCATCAGAGATTTAAACCATAATCTGGTTAAGTGAAATAGTTAACTAATTTTTAAAATCAATCGATTGAAAATCGTAAAATTGAACTTTATTTTTCAGATTCAGTTTTAATGAAATCAACATACTGAATTGTTAAAACAGCAGATTAAAAACCATAGCAGATCAAATTTTCATCATTCAGTGGTAGTTTAAGTTAAATAAACACGTTGAAAATTAGAATCAACAGGTTGACAGATCATGATTTTTGAAAACAGAGGCAGATTTAAATGAAATCAACACGTTGAAATTAAAAATCAACAGGTTAAATATGACAGTTTTCAATTTTTGCACAAAGCAGCTGATTTTTATGAAACTGATGCATGAATACATAAGATTAACATGCTAAAACCACATCAGACCACATTCTTCATGTATAATATGCCTAGTTCAGTTCTTAGCTTGTTAAACCTATCCCTAGCCAATGGTTTTGTAAACAAATCTGCCAATTGATTTTTAATTTTAACAAATTAAATTTCACAATCTCCATTTTGAACTTGATCACAAATGAAATGATGCCTAATCTCTATATGCTTGGTTTTAGAATGTTGTATGGATTCTAGGTTAAGTTGTTGGCACTAGTATTATCACAATACAAAGGTACCTTGCTTAGCTTTACACCATAGTCCAAAAGTTGATGCTTCAACCATATGATTTGTGCACAACCATGTCCAACAACAATATACTCAGCTTCAGTAGTGGGGAGTATCACACGTGCTTGCTTTTTGCTATTCCATGACATTAGACTTGAGCCAAGTAGATGGCAAGTGCCACTTGTGCTTTTCCTATCCAATTTGCACCCTGCATAGTTAGAATCTAAAAAGCTACTAAGAGTTATGTTAGAATCACATGGATACCATAAACCAACATTGTTTGTTCCTTTTAGATACTTCAGAATCCTTTTTGCAGCTTTAAAGTGTGATTCCTTTGGATTTGCTTGGAACCTAGCACATAAGCATACTCCAAACTGGATATTTGGCCTACTTGTTGTAAGATAGAGCAAAGAACCAATCAATCCTCTATATTTGGTTGAATCCACTAGTTGGCCAACCTCATCTGCATCCATAAGGCAATTTGTTGCAATTGGAGTGCTAGCTTCCTTGTAATCCTCCATTTTGAACTTTTTCAACATGTCAAAATAGTATTTTGAATGGTTTAAAAATGTTCCATGCTTGAGTTGCTTGACTTGCAGCCCTAAAAAGTAGGTAAGCTCATCCATCATGGACATCTCAAATTCTCCTTGCATAACTGCAACAAACTCCACACACAATGTGTTGTTATTTGAACCAAAGATGATATTATCAATATACACTTGAACAAGTATAACATCACTTTCATGTTTTCTAATGAAGAGTGTTTTATCCACTACATCTCTAGCATAACCTTTTGATAAGAGAAAATTGCTTAGGCTTTCATACCACTGTCGTGATGCTTGTTTCAAACCATATAAGGCCTTTTTCAATTTAAAAACATGGTTAGGATAGAGATGATCCTCAAATCCAGGAGGTTGTGATACATACACTTCTTCATTTAGGAAACCATTCAACAATGAACTTTTCATATCCATTTTATGCAGTTTAAAGTTACACAAGCAAGCATATGCTAAGAGTAATCTCACAGCTTCTAGCCTAGCTACAGGTGCATAAGTTTCATCAAAGTCAATGTCTTCTTCTTAATTATAACCTTTAGCAACTAGTCTAGCTTTGTTCCTTACAATATTACCATTTCCATCCATTTTGTTTCTAAAAACCCATTTAGTTCCAATTATATTCATATCATTAGCTTTAGGCACTAGAAACCAAACATGATTTCTTGTGAATTGATTGAGTTCATCTTGCATAACAACAATCCAATTACTATCATTCAAAGCATCATTCACATTTTTACGTTCAATTTGAGATACAAAAGCAACACGTTCACAAAAATACAATTCTACGTCTAGTAGATACTCCTTGTTTGATATCACCTATTATGTTGTCCTTTGATAAACCTCTAGGCTGAATCCAATCCTTAGGAAAGTTGTTGTTTACAGCTTTTTCAGTCGGCTATTTTTCATTTTCAGCCGATTGAATTCCTGCAGCAAAGAGCTTTTCTGTAGCAAACATTTGTTCTTGCAGTAGATCTTCTTCATCTGCATTCTTTAGCACTTGATCTTGCAACTTTGGATTAGTTTCATCAAATACAACATGCATGGACTCTTCAACAGTCATTAGTCTCTTGTTATATACACTATATATGCATGGCTTTGTATAACATAACCAAGGAAAAACATTTCTTTTGTAAGAAAGCAATGTATACTATATGATGCATGATGCAGATCAATCAAGTATATATTGTTGACTCTTTTTCCTATCAATACAATACTACCACATTCATCACAGATAAGGCAATGGTTTGGTTCAAACAAAACTTTAAAACCTTTATCACTAAGTTGGTCAAGGTACCACAAGTCTTTCTTTTCACTTTTGATAACCTGCAAAACAAATATACATTACATGGTACCCTTTGATAGGTTGCGTCCAACATGGTTAAGCCTTTCTTGATCCTTTTGGGATCCATTTCATAACCCTTTTAGGAACATCATATTTTCTTGCATGAAAGTTCTTAATAACATCACCTTTTTGCATACAGTGGTTGCAGGAAATGAATGGCATGTCATTTGGCTTACTTTTTGAAAAGAAACTAGAGAACTTCTTGATTTTATTTTGAAAAGAAGGATTGTAACCAAGTTCAGCTTTGCCAAATACACAATTTTGAGAACCAATAACAACCTCTAAGTTTGCTTCCCCTCTTGTGAACCTTGCACAGGTCTTTATAAGGTATTTCACTTGATTTTTCAAAACTGTACAGTTTTCACATGGTTTTTCAGCCGGTTGATTTCTAAAACAATCTGTTGAATTACTATAAATCATTTACAAATGTTCAAAATCTATTTTTAAATTAGCTATTTCTTTTTCTAGTTGACTAACTCTGTTTTCCAGCCAGTTGTTTAAGCCTTTCAATCGATTGTTTAATGCAGAAATCTTGTTTGCTTCATTAACTTTCTGACTTTCCTTGCTTCTTTTCAGCTTTCCCTGTGTAAACCACTGTTTAAAGTAAAGAAAGGGGTACCACTTTCATAAGCCACTGTCAACCACTGTAATAATGCAACTCTTCAAAATCATGCAACAATTGATTGTAGTCATTCTTGTCTAGAGAACTTACTTGACTTGAGGAGTATGACTCATAACCAGCCATGAGGCACAAATTAGCTTCTTCACTCTCATCTTATGAAGAGTTATTTGTTGTTGAATTATCATTGCTTCTCCTTTGGCTTCTTCTCCTTTTTCCTATCAACACTCTTGGATCAAGGTATGCTTCCTTGCTCTCTTAACATCATTGGTTCGTTCATGAGTCACTTCAAGAACCTCTCACATTTCCTTGGCACTCTTGCATTGTGAAACACGAAAAAACTCATCCATATTGAGAGATGAAGTGAGGATATTCTTAGCATTGCAATCATATTGAGCTTTCCTCCTTTCTTCCTCAGTCCATTTAGCCCATGGCTTATCAGCATGCACTTTTTAAACAGTATGCTTAGGAGTATAGGGTCCACTTATGATTGCATCCCATATCCCTTGATCTATTGATTCAATAAAGATTTTCATCCTAATTTTCCAAAATTGGTAATTAATGCCACTAAACATAGGGGGTCTATAAATTGAGGCACCTTCAGCAAAGGGTAACTTGTTTTTAGCCATTTCAAGTAATTCAAAAACAGATTTAGGACCTTACTTGAGCAAATTTCAAGTACCTAGCTCTAAATACCAATTGTTAGTTTTGAAATGGTTGAAATGCCATGAAGGGGGAGTTGAATTAGCTAGTTAAAAATTTAGGTTATCTTTGAAAGCTAAAAACCACTTTTAATTGAATCAATTAGATCACCAAGTTAGGATACAAAAGTTATTGGACTGTATACTTTCAATCGGTCAAAAACAGGGTTAATCGATCGAAACACAAGTTCTTTAATCTTTAAATGATTATGCAAGAGACAAGGGTTAGAGAAACGATGAGATCACAAGATTTGTATACTGGTTCACTCAAACCTAAGCTACATCCAGTTTGTCAAGGCAACCTGAGCTTGACTTTGCACTATTTCAAAAGATTTAAAAAGTATCCACCCTTACACTTTCAAAATATGCAAAAAGCACACAAAAGACTCTTGAATCACACCAGCACAGCAAGAACCCTCTTGCAGACCTGAAAAACCACCAGGCACACACATAAAGCTTAAGAAAGATCAAACCTGAGTGGTAGCACAACCCAGCCTACCACAAACCACTTTTTCCAAGCTTCAAACCAAGCCAAAAGCTCCAAGAATTGATCCAAGATCAATCTTCAATAGCTACAGTCTGAATGATCACGAAGGAGAGAGTTTCCACAAGTTTCTAGAACAATTTTGCGCTAAAAAATGATCAGAATCCCTCTCTTTCGAAAATCACAATTCTTATAGTCAAACTGTTACGAAATTCAATAGGTTGATTTCCAAATCAATTGGTTGCTTTCACTTGACTTAAGTGAAATCAACCGATTAAAAAATAAATCAACTAATTGAATTAGTTGCAGTTTAAGACTATTGCAGCCAACCTTTTAACCTGTTGAAAAATCATTCAATAGATTAAAAGAGACATTTTAACCTATTAAAAAACCATTCAACAGATTAAAAGACACACCAAAGACCAAATACATCAAATTAATGCTACAAGTTCTACAATATGAATTACAAACTTCAAATACACTTTCTTAATTATGTAACTATGTGGAGAGCACACGTTCTAGTCTTGATCAACATGAATACCATCAAATCTCCTTCTCTTCGTCAATGTAGGCTTCATTCCAATGGTAAAGGCTTCAAGGTAGTTCAAGAGGGCTTCATCAAAACTTCATCAAAACTTTAAGAAGCATACCAGCTTGGCTTCACATGTCAACAACTACCGACATCCTGGACTGACTATAAACAATAGCTGAAACACATGCACAAGAAGATGTCGCTTCAAGAGCTTATTACACACATCATTGTTGAAGATACCAATAGGTAAGAATGTGCTACTGCAAGGGCCAAGGCATTATCTGCAAAAGCTAACATTGTAGAAGAAAAACCTGCTCCAAAAAGGTATGAGAATAAACCTAATCACAATTAGAAAAGATATTTCCAAAATTCCCGTCCCAAAGGATCTAACCCCACCTTTATGAAAAAGGGAAATTGCTTCGTATGTGGGAAGCTTGGCCATCATGCACCTTAGTGTAGGCGTAGAGCAAGAAACGACAATCCTCATAGGGCAAATATAGCCCAAGGGAAAGATACTATAGTTGCGGTCATTTCACAAGTAAATTTGATTACTAGTGTGAGTAAATTTGATTACCAGTGTGAGTAAATTTGATTACCAGGACATCTGTGCAAACAGAAGTGTTTTTACCTCCTATACCAGTGTAGGGGATGGAGAAGAAGACGTCTATCTTGGTGACTCTAGGACAACTTCTGTCCTTGGAAAAGGAAAGGTTCTTCTGAAACTCACATCGGGGAAGACTCTATCCTTGAGTGATGTGTTGCATGTGCCCTCTGTTAGAGTTAATCTAATATCTATAACACTATTGGGAAAAGTTGGGGTTAAAGTGTGATTTGAATCAGACAAGATTGTAATGACAAAAAATAATGTTTTCGTGGGGAAGGGATATTGTGATCAAGGTCTCTTTGTACTCAATATTTCAAAAATTATTAATGAATATTCTTTTGCTTATATCGTTGAGCGTATGGTATGTGGCATGCTAGATTAGGACATGTGAATTCTTCGTATGTTATGAAATTGCAACGACTAAGATTAATTAATATACATGATAAACAAAGTGGTAAATGTTATATATGAGTAGAATCTAAAATAATAAAGAAAACTTGTTATCATGTAGAACGTCAATCTAAATTGTTAGGGCTGATTCATTTTGATCTAGCTGACTTAAAACAGACCGTGCTTATTAGTTCTAATGCACCTCATAACCTTTGGGGAGAAGCCCTTCTTACTACATGTTTTTTACAAAATAGGATACCTCATAAGAAAACCGGTAAAACACCTTATGAGTTGTGGACAGGTTATCAACCTAATCTTAAATATCTAAGAGTGTGGGGGTGCCTAGCTAAGGTAATGTTACCTGATCCTCAGAAAAGGAAAATAGGCTCTAAAACCTCTGATTGTATGTTTTTAGGCTATGTTGAACATAGTGCTGCCTATAGGTTTTTTGTCCTTAAAAGTGATGTAATTGAACATAATACTATTGTGGAGACAAAAAATGTTGAGTTCTTTGAACATATATTTCCTTTAAAGGTTAGTGAGACACTTGAACAGGCTATAGATAATCATAGTGATGACATGTGTGAAGTTTTGAGAAGAAGTAAAAGACAGAGGAAGTAAACTTCTTTTGGAGATGACTTGTATACCTACCTACTTGAAAATGATCCAACAAGCTTTCTAGAGGCTACTAGAGTTCTTGATGCAAAATAGTGGGATAAGGCCATTAGGATTGAAATTGAATCAATTTAGAAAAATAATACTTGGACCTGAGTAAATTTGCCTAAAGGAGCAAAACCCATTGGTTGTAAGTGGATATTTAAGAAAAAGTATCACCCAAATAGATCTATAGATAAGTATAAAGCAAGGTTAGTAGCAAAAGGTTTTACTCAAAAACCTAACATAGATTACTTTGACACCTTTGCCCTTATGACTAGGATTTCCTCAATTCAAGTTTTGTTAGCCTTAGTAGCTACCCATAAGCTAGTGATACATCAAATGGATGTTAAGACTGCTTTTCTAAATGGTGATTTAGAGGAGGAAATCTATATGACTCAACCTGAGGGGTGTGTTGTCCCTGGTCAAGAAAATGAGGTATGCAAGCTTTTAAAATCTTTGTATGGGTTAAAACAAGCACCTAAATTGTGGCATGAAAAACTAGATAGTGTCTTACTATGTAATGGTTTCTTACCTAATGATGTTGATAAATGTGTGTATTCTAAATCTGAAAATAGTGAATGTGCCATTATATGTTTGTATGTGGAGGACATGTTAATATTTAGTACATGTATTGATATAGTTTCTAGAACTAAATTGTTTCTAGGATCTAATTTTGAAATGAAAGACATGGATGAAGCCAATGTTATTTTAGGTGTTAGAATCATAAGGAAGGGAGATCATATATTACTATCCCAAGAATAATACATTGAGAAACTTCTTAGGAAGTTTGAATATGATGATTTCAAACCAGTGAGTACCACTTTTGATGCTAACTCTAAATTAATGAAAAATATAAGAGAATATGTTTCTCAACCTTAGTATGCCTAGATAATTGGGAGCTTACTGCACTTAATGAGATTTTCAAGACCTGATATTGCTTATGCAATAGGTAGACTGAGTAGGTACACTCAATGTCCTAATTAGGCATATTGGGATGCACTTGCAAGACTTATGAGATACTTGCGAGGTTTGATGGATTATGCCATTGAATATAGTGGATTTCCCACTGTATTAGAAGGGTACAATGATGCTAATTAGATCTTTGATTTAGATGAGACAAAATCCACTACTGGTTATGTATTCACACTTAGGGGTGGTGCGATTACATGGAGATCAGCCAGGAAAACAATTATTGCAAGATCAACAATGGAATCTGAGTTTGTTGCTCTCGAAATGGCAGGTAGTGAGGCTGAGTGGTTGAAAAACTACTTAGCAAACATTCCTCTAGGAATGAAACCAACCTCATTTGTGTTAATACATTGTGATTTCCAATCGGCAATAGCTATAGCTAAAAACAAGAACTACAATGGAAAGAACTACAATGGAAAGAACAAACATATATAATTGAGACATAATTTGGTTAAGCAGCTGCTAAAGAGTGGAATTATTTTTATTGATTATGTGAGGTCAAAACAAAATCTAGCAGATCCTCTAACTAAACCCTTGGGAAGAAACATGATATTAGAAACATCGAGGGGAATGGGTCTTAAGCCACTTGCAAACAAGCAAGTTATGGTAACCCAACCTTTGTGATTGGGGATCCCATGAATAAGGTTCATATGGGTAAAAACAAGTCACTTATTAGTTCTGATAGCACTAAATTGATTTTAAATCAATTACGTCCATTCTTATGGTGTGTGTGTGTGAATGTGCTAGAGACTGCATTTTTTAGAGGTTAAACCTTGTGATTAAAATTCTCTATGGTGTAAGAATTTTAGTTTAAACAAAGTTTTAATGATTTTCATATCCCTTACGGGTGGGGTATGATTTGCAGCATACACTTGATGAAATCACCTATATGAGTGTCAAGTGGGGCCGCTTGTATGAGATTTTAGCATGACCTCTAGAGCACTCATGAATACCGGGCACGTGCATGGCCTAGTAAGCACAACACAACGATAAGAACAAGGATTGTGGGGGTTTATTGTGATTGATACACCGCTAACACACACTAAGTGTTTTGGTTCATATAGCTTGTTATACCAACTACACTGTGTGTTAAGTTTCCCAATCTAGGATTGGTTCATATAGCTTACTATACCAGCTTTGATGCATTACATCCTATGTGAGACCTAGGATTTTCTTTCTTAGTTCTTTCTATATCTTACCTTTTGCAATATGTGGGGGATTATTGAATATAATATTGCAAAAGGTATATACATTGCCTTTGGTAATAAAATCGGCTTGAGGTGCCTCCCTTTTAGTTGCCACAATATTCTGAAGTTATGCCCACATCTTTCGGAGCAGCACATAAAGTGGAGATATCCTTCCGCAAGCGAAGGGGTGGTTAGGAAGTCCGTGGCATGATGCTTATGAAGGTTGAGGAGCTATTGTTGTTTTTTCCACAAGTTACGTGATTCATCCGTAAACCTTGGTGGGCATATCTTAGATCTTTTATATTCTCTCCATGGGTCATGGTGTTAGATCCTTTTTCCAACCTCTATAAATAGAGGCTTAAGTTCACCTCCGTAAACACACAACTCACACTTCCTTTAATTCTCTCTTATTTTTCACTCTTTCCCATCTTATACTTCTATTATAATATTCGGAGTAATTTATTTACTCTTTTTTAAGAGATAGTCTTGCTAGATTCTGAGATCCTCAAAAATTTTAAGAAGTTCTTGTTGTATCTTGGGGGGGTTGCATAATAGACCGCAGATAAGTCCTTTAGGATAGTGAATCTACATGCCTCGGGAAGTATTTTGTTCGTGATTTTGTCAACTACTACAACATTACTTACCCCTTGTATCAAAGGTGATATGGTTATTGTTCAAGGCTTTATATAAGATTAATTAGCTGGTATGGAAATTGAAAAAATAACTTATGTTGAGTTAACAACAATAATAGACAAGAAACATAAGAAGTAGATTGAAAGAAAGTATTTTTACAACAATAACTAATGGAAGATAACTCCATGAACTTGAAGCTCCTTTATGCTGAACTAAAAAAATGATGAAGAACAAGATTGATGGAAGTGAAAGCGATATGATTAGAAGTTGATATGTGTTTGGAAATTGGATTAAAGAGTATTTCTTGAGAAAGGTTCAACCATCTCTCAAGGAAAAGGTCTAGGGAGAAAGTCTAGAAGAAAGACTATCCTAATGAAAAGAGTTTCAAATTTGGTAGAGTTTCTCCATATAAATTCCAAGTTAAAAACATGGATGAACATTTATATTTATAGGTTTAGGAGTTGACCGAAGGCTCAGCAAAAAAGAGAGGAAGAAAATTTGAAATTCAAATTAAATTGGCTGAAAATTAGGCATGTTTCAAGTATGACTAGCCAGCTTGCCAAGTTCACAATTTCCACATTGCCACATGTGTAAAATGCGAGCTAGAGCTCTCTATGAAAGTGTTCTAGGGTTCCTTAGGACCTAAGCTACCCAAAATAAAACCCTAATTCGCATGCCAAGGCCTTGTCACAAAAGAACTTATGCTAGAAAATCAAAACTACACATTTTGTAAAACACTACCTCATTTAATCGATTATTCTACTTACATAATCAATTAAGTTGAGGTTGGTACACTAAAATGGCCAAAATACACAGCCCAAAAGAAACGTAAGCTTGACCACAATACAAGGCCTAAAGAAATGACTTATTTACATTTTTACAAGACTAAGAGGATGGAAGAAACCTTTGTATGTCACTCTTTAAATGTAGAGTCTTTTTTCATCATCTTCAATCTTCTTAGCCATGGTTTTGATGGCTGGATAGTTTCCATCAATAACAAATGAGAAACACAAGAATTAGATTGAAAGAATTTATTTACTTAAAAGTTTCTACATAGATATTTCACAAGATACAATGTATTGTCTATATACATTAAGTTGTTTATGTATAGAATCTACAAAAATAGAAAATAGAAAACTGTTAAGATAGTTATGCCAAAAGATTATTTCACCTTTAAGATTTCACACACTTATCGTGAAGACAATAGATGTGTTTATGGTCTCACTAATCTTGGTATTGAGAGTGCATTTTACTTGGTTTAGTGATCTTCCTTCTAGCATTATTTTAGACTATTTTGGAATTGGCATTAACTCCGAGACTACAAATTTATTTAGATTATTTTGAGAAATTGTTATATTCTCTTTTATGTTGGACTTGAGGAGAAGACTTCTATCTACAATGAAGATGTTATGATGATGATCAAAAATGCTAGGAATTAACATTGACAATGTACAAATAAAAACTTTTAATTTAATTTAAATTACATAATTCCAAACGTCACTTTGTCAAAAACTTCCAATAACATTTGCGGATAAAAGAAAATTACATAATTTTTAGTATCTGACAACAACTAAATATATTATAAAAACTCTAGAGTCCACCCCAGCCTCTCGTCAATCTACTCCAAGCCAAAATTATCTGCAATATTAAATATAATATTTAAATTTAAAATAAATACAACAATAACTTACACCACTTAAATAATAATTATTTCATAATTTAATAACCTAATTAAATTAAATAAATTAACAAAATTAATTAAGCCATTCATTTTGTCCATGTGTTTTCCTTTTATTCTAATTTTTTCCCGGGTCTTACATTCTCCCCAACTTTAAAAAAATTTCGTCCTCGAAAATTGTCTACTAAAAAAGAACACATCATGCATATCTAAAATTTTGCGCACTCACATGATGAAATAAAAGTCTCATTACCAAATAAATTTGCACAATTAAAACATTCACTATCAATTTAAAATAAAGACCTCATCTTTCTAAAAAACATTATTACCTAAGAAAGCAAAATCTTCCATGAATTAACATAAGTAGAATATTATTCATGAAAATAAAATAATCTAATATGCAACCTTTCTTTTCTTCCCACACATAGCTTTATTCCTTATGCATTTTCACAACATTTTTAAACAAAATTATAACGAGCAAATTAACAAAAAGATATATATATATATATATATATATATATATATATATTATTTAACTTTATCAAAACAAAACAACCACCAAATAATAACATCAAATGTTTTACATACCTTTAACACATAATCTCATCAAAGATAACAACCAGAAACATGTTCCCAAAACCAAAACATGTGATCAACAACATATTACCACCAAGTAACCTCTAGCAGTATGTTATTCTCTCATAACCAATCATTCTACCTTTCATGCGCAACAACGCCTCTTGGAAAAGGCCTTTCTCTTGCTTTTTCCTAAGACTTACAAACAACAACCCTTGTCTGCTCACCAAAACCCGACAAGAGAGCAACACTTACCTACTCACCAAAACCTGGTAAGACTGTTGCTTTCCTTATGACTTACAAGCAAAAGAACCATCATAGCTTTACAGTTATTAGAGAATTCATACTATCTTATCACATACACAATCAAGTATAACATGAGTCATCACCATAGCATAGCATCTCACCCAAGCATGCACCACACTAACATTACCAATCATACCTTACATACCGTGTAAATATCACCAAACAATTACAACAAGTCAAACCAAAGGAAACCATCCAAAACATACATCAATCAAATATAATTCATAACATTGTTCAGAGTCACACAACATGAACTAGATGAGCTCACTCCCCACAATCCCAAAGTTTTTTTTCGAAAACTAGGCTTTGATACCAAAATGTAACACCCCAATTTTGGGACATCACGAAACGTTAGGAAAATTTTGCGTTTAGTGGAAAAGGAATTAACATTGAAAATGTACAAAAAAAAACTTTTAATTTAATTTAAATTACATAATTCCAAACGTCACTTTGTCAAAAACTTCAATTAACATTTGCGGATAAAAGAAAATTACATAATTTTTAGTATCTGATTTAAAACAACTAAATATATTATAAAAACTCTCGAGTCCACCCCAGCCTCTTGTCAATCTACTCCAAGCCAAGATTATCTGCAATATTAAATATAATATTTAAATTTAAAATAAATACAACAATAACTTAAACCACTTAAATAATAATTATTTCATAATTTAATAACCTAATTAAATTAAATAAATTAACAAAATTAATTAAGCCATTAATTTTGTCCATGTGTTTTCCTTTTATTCTTACGAGTTCTATTTAGTCTTTTACACAATGTTAAAATCACTACACAACCATATTAACATAAAGGCTTAATTAGTCAAATAGTACCTATTTTTGTTCAAAAGTTTCAATTTCGTACTCATTTTTAAAAAATTTTCAATTTCGTCCCAACTTTTGAAAAAGTGTCTCAATTAGGTCCTTTTCAGAAAAAAAAAAAATTATTAACACCGTTAACGGCGTGCCACGTGTCAACCTCTGGTTTTTTTATTTTTTTATTTTTTTAAATTTTTGTTTAATTTTTTAATTTGTTTTGAATTATTTTTTAAAAAAAAAAGAAAAAAAAAGTTTGCCACGTGTCAACTCCTTAGTGTGACACGTCGCATTGTCAGTGCCACGTGACAAGGTACCGCCACGTGGCAAGGTACATGCCAAGTGTCATTATCTTGATTTCAACTTCACATGTATCTATTTGTTTCAATTTAGTACATATATATGTTTATTTGTTTCAATTTAGTCCCCATTTGTTTCAGTTTAGTCTGAATATTTTTTTTTTCAAAATAGAGAAATATTGTCTCTCTTTTAAGACAATTTATTATTTATATAAATGTTATATTGATATTTTTTACTAAAAATGACTTAAAATTAAGTATTAAAATTTATTTTAAAGTTTAGTGGTATAAGTCATGAATAAAAAATTTATGTTTTGTTATATTGATATTTGTTATACTCATGATTTGTTATTTATGACTTTTACTATTAAATTTTAAAATAATTATGAGTAATTAATTTTATAAGTCATTTTTAATAACAAATATTAATATAACATTTATATAAATAATAAATTTAGTCTTAAGGGATAGACAATATTTCTCTATTTTGTAAAAAAATATTCGGAAAAAATTGAAACAAATAGAGCGGGGACTAAAATGAAACAAATAAAAGTACTAAATTGAAACAAATAGACATATGTGTAGACTAAATTGAAATCAAGACAATGACACTTGGTAGGTACCTTGCCACGTGGCGGTACCTTGCCACGTGGCGGTACCTTGCCACGTGGCGGTACCTTGCCACGTGGCGGTACCTTGCCACGTGGAGGTACCTTTGTTGGTATCGCGCAGCGGAATGTTTGAGCGTGCAGACAAAAACTAAGAGGAGGGTGAATTGGGTTCTTAATAAAAATTGTGCTTTTAATATTTTCCCTTTTTGTATCAAAGATCAATTAAAAATCTTTCCT
>Ga0209589_1003846_pt1 | contig 26126 bp, 23 predicted proteins | sample CowpeawhiteBW_FD_187525 | JGI IMG/M metagenome (GOLD analysis project Ga0209589, IMG submission 187525) | Root nodule microbial communities of legume samples collected from California USA - Cow pea white BW (SPAdes) (version 2) | ecosystem: Host-associated > Plants > Roots > Nodule | place: USA...
TCTTTTATCTCCTCACCAAATAAAAAGCTTAATTAATCAAAGTAAAGTCTCAATTAATTGTAGTTAGAGTAAATACCTTTAACCAAAGTAAAGTCTCAATTATTGGTAAAAACTCATTTAATCATATGAAAGTTTCTAAATAAAATCAAAGTAAAGTCTCAATTCAATTTAAAAACCCTTGGACTCATATGACCAACATGCATATAGATTTAAAATCATTACTTCTTACGTGATTCAAAGATAAAAGACATAGATGAATGAAAACCTCAACAATAATAAAAAGAACAAAGAAATTATTTCATTCTAACCTCAGAATCCATAATGAAATTACAATGGAATCAACCCAAGAAGTTTAGCAATCCATGGAATACAAAAGAAGAATGGAAAGAAAATGAGCGAGAACGGAAACGAAATTAGGCCCCCCTAAGGGTTCCAAAACTCCGAAGTCCCCAGCTTCTCCCCCTTCTGTTTCTCTCTTGGTCTCTTTATATAGGAATTGGACTGGGCTTTTCTGTTGCTAAAACCTCTCAAATATCTTTTAAAATAAAGATAAAAATAAATATTCAAAGATATTTGGAGAGATATAGACTAATTGACAAATATAGTTTGGTTAATAATTTATGATATAATTAAATAAATTAATTATTTAAAGAAATCTAATAAATTATTGACAAATAATATTTGCATTAATTTTCCCAATAAGCCCTTTTTAATCATGTAGTCCAAATTTGTAGAGACGGCCAAAAATATCAATATTTGCAGTTAAAGCCCTCTCATTTGACCAGTCTTTGACTAGATTTGAATATTTGACCAGATTTGACCAACTTTGACCAGAGTTGACTGTTTGACCAACTTTGACCAGATTTGACCAACTTTGACCATTTAGTTTCCATTGGGAGAATGACACGTGGCAGCTCCTTCTCTCTCCCAAATTAGGGTTTCTGAAGATGCAACGGAAGCTTGAGCTGCCGCAATGGCGGCTGCCTTTTCTTCTTCGGCGAAGGCACGGTGGTGGATGCTTGAAGGCGCGTTGCAGCGGCCACTTTCCATGGCTGTTCGAACAACTGCTCTGGTTTGTCACACGCGCAGGTTCATGGTCCGTCACGGTTGAGGTTCTGGTTGGTTCGTAGTGGTGGAGGCGTTGCGTTTTTTCGTGACTGAAGATGGTGTTTGCTGCAGATCAAACAGGTGCAGGGAGGCTGGATGTTGCCCGCGTTTCCGCTGCTATTCTGGCTCACGGTGGCTGCTGCATTTGCGCGATGGAGAAGGTGGTTTCCATGGCTGCTGGCGTGAGTGCGCGAAGGATTCGCAGTGCAGGTGCGCGTGGTGAGGACAACGAACGATGGTTCTACGTCAATGGTGGCAACGTTCCGCAATGGTGGCCGGGACTGGTTGCAGGTGCGAGTTGCTGCAGTTGGTGCGTCGTTCACGGTGCAGGCGCTGCCATTGATGAACGTGGTGGCCGTGCCGCTTCTGGTGCAGTGAAGGCGTTGACGGCGTAGTGTAGGGACGGTGGCGGAGCAGTAGCTGCCATGGTGGTTGTGAGTGTTGGCTGCTAGGGTTTGAGGGAAGAAGATGATGATGACGTGGCACTACTTAATTGGTTCACATGCATGTGCATGGATTAATGCCACGTGGAATGTTTTAATTGGACAGATTTAAAAGTTGGGGATTGCCACATGGCCTGATCTGAGTGAGTTGGGTTTAAGTGGTAGGATGGGTGCTACTTAGTGAAAACTGGGGTGCATAATAGGTTTTTGGTGAGACCCATTTAGAAATAAGGGAGTGTATAAGTAAAAACTAGGGGTGCAGAAGTGATTTTTTCATAACTTGTTAATTTCAGCCTTATTTAAAAGTGGTTTGTAATTTCAATCAATTTATTTTCCCACCTTGAGCGAGCTTAATCTTCTCTTTAGCTGTATCAACAAACGTTAAAATATCCAAGAATAGTTTATGCAACTAAAAATCACTTTTTAATACATTTTTATCATACAAGCTCAAATAGCCTAATTATTAGAATTATCAATTAAATCACTCTTTAAGCACATAAATTTAATTAAGTACCCAGAATTAAACACTAAATGAGGGCAAAAATACGCACTCATCATTTTGTTAACACCAGATCACACAAGAATGTTAAAAAGATGGTTTATATTACAATTCTTTAAAGTTTAAAGTGTAATGCAAGAGAGAAGGGTTAGAGAAAAGAGTAATGCACAAGACTTTTATACTGGTTCATTCAAACCTAAGCTACATCTAGTTAGTCAAGGCAACCAAAGCTTGACTTTGCACTATTTGAAAAGATTTACAAAGTTTACACCTTTACACTTTTAAAATATGCAAGAACATCCCGCAATGACTCTTGAATCACACAAGAATCAAAACCAGCACAACAAGACACCTCTTGCAGACCTAGAAAATGCTCCAAGAATGATCTAAGATCAATCTTCACCAACTACACTCCATATGATCACAAAATAGTGAGAATTCCACAGTTTCCAGAAATATTTGTGCTAAAAATAAGGTTTTCACACCTTTCTTCTGAAAAATACGATTTCAATAGTCAAACTGTTATGAAATTCATCAAATTGATTTTCAAATCAATCGGTTGATTCACTTAGGTTAATTGAAATCAGTCGATTACAAAATAAATAAATTGATTGAATAAGTCCCAATTAAGATTACTGCAGCTAACCTTTTAATTTGTGAAAATTCCATTCAACATATTAAAAGACATCATTTAACCTATTGAAAAACATTTCAACAGATAAAAAGACACAACAAAGACCTTATACATCTAATTAATGCAAAATGGTCTACAATATGAATTACAATATTCAAGCTTGTTTTCCCCATGATTAATACAGATAAAGAGCACGGTTCCAACATGTTCCAAGGCAATGACTTCAAGTACCTTCATCAAAACTTCATCAAATCTTCAAGCACAAAATCGTCTAGGCTATTTGTGCCAACATTCTCACCCTGATCTAATGAATGACCATCATAAAAGCTCAAAGTAATTTGATGTTGTGCTTAGAACAAGTCAATTTAAAATAAAAGACCATCATAAGGTCAAAGTAATAAGAGGTTGTATTTTCACCAAATTTCTTGAAAATAAACAATCATACTATTAGATCAAAGTAATCCATTGTTGTTCTTAGAAATGGTCGTTTGAAAATATATGACCATTACATTGGGTCAAAGTAATTTAATCTTGTGTTTAGTGTTATTGGGATGACAAGTGTACAAAATCACATAAGTAGTAAAATGGAAGTCGAAGTATCGTTTCCCAAAAGACTAATGTGGTTTAAGAATTTTTTTATTTACTAATGAATGCGAAGCAATTTTAAACAAGGAAACATATTGATGAATGAGAAATAAGCAATAAAGCTAAGAAAGCAATAGAATTGATGCAAGATAAATAATTGATTTGATTTAAGAAAATATATGATAGAGGCTTCTAATGAATTCACCCTAATGCTTATAGCTTGGGACATTGGCTAGGCCTATTTAGTTCTAATTGGGCTTTTATCAAATGCAACCCATTTTCCAAGCCATTTTCCATGCTGCTATTCAAGGAAAACACCTTCATCACACCACTCATTTCAACATCATTCTACAAACAACAAGTCAATTGGGCCTGCAAGTAGCAACCCAATTTCATCCACGTGAAGCAGCCCATGTGGCATCACTAAGTGAAACTAGTGTTCACTTTTGCATGCGCGTGTCATCTCATCATGTGTGTTGGGCTTTAGAATATTTCTGCCAGCCAAGCCAATTAAATCTTGTTCCATCTTTTATTGAGGTCGCTGCCATCAAGCCCAATTCATGCACTTCACTTTATTAGTATGTAGATCAGCCAGCCCACACATTTAATTTCTTTGCAGCGCAGCTAGGGCTGCCTTCTCTTCCTTACGAAACTCAACCCTCTGCTAGGGTTTGTTCCAGCCGTCCACACCTGGCCCCGTTAGGGTTCTGTTTAAGTTGCCCATGCTTTCTCGCCGTTAGGTTAATGTTAGACAACTATTCTTTCTTCCTTTCTCTTCTGTTAGTGTGCATTTTCACGATTGTCTTCTTCCTTAATTGAACAGAATTCAAAATGTATTGATCCTTGATTCCACTGAAAATCTACCAATCACAGATTACCAAATTACTTGTTCTATTTAGTTTTGCTCTCATGAACCCTGAGTTAATAAACTAAGCGAAAATTACCATGGATTCATTATGTCATTAAGTACAACAAATTTCAGGCAGGTAACACCCATAAATTTAAGTAAACTGTGATAGAACCCATAAACATTAAGCATGAATACGAGCCATTAATGTGCACAAAACACGAATTTGAGATTAAGCATGCATCAAAAACATATTTTATCACGAAAACACAACCTAAAAGAGAGTCAAATCCAAACAAAATCCACACACGACCAACAATATCAAGGTTTCATTTCAATTTCTTCAAGGAATCAATACAAAGCTTAGCTAGACATGGAAATTAGGCATGCAAGCCCTTGAAAATGTGATTCACAAAAACAGAACATCAAACCCTAGCTTGGCTATTATTCAAACGCAAATTCAAAAGAAAAAGAGAATTCTAAAGCTTCAATGGAATGAAAATCACAGTTGTGATGTAAAAACCGAAAACACCATATATGGGTGTTGTTCCAAGTCAATACAATTCATAAAATGAGATGTCCAACCTAGCAAATGAGTTCAAAACGTAAAACCCACATTGGGTGCTATCAAATGTGCATTAAAACGGTAAAAAATAAGTGCTAAAACGTGAAAAACGAAAGAAGCACCTCCATGATCACCCACCAAAGCTTTCAAAATGCAAAAATGGAGGTTTGAGAAGAAATGGCTGGAAAAACTTAAAATCCGGCTCCTATACGTGGTTATATAAAATTTGCCACTCAAAATTACAAAAATGCCATTCTGCCACTTAAAATTACAAAAATGCCACTATTTGCTGAAAATGTTGGCCCAATGACGTGGATAGGTTGACTGACATGGTGCATACGTGGCAATGACGTTGAAATCATGTGGCAACTCTCTCTTGACCTTAAGATAAATATGCAAGCTCCAAAATTGCTTCACCCAAATACCTAAAAAAATTAAAGCGAAAATTAGGACAAATAATGTGAAATTAACCCAAATTTGGAACAGTGGCCCAATAAGTCCCAACAGATGAAAACATACTAAAGATAAACAATTAAGCACTAAACAACTATCAAATGGGTACACAAAGGCTAGTGGAATCGAAAAAAGTAATGACTCATCAATAATCATGCTATTTTCACATCTATGTCTAGCATGTGAAATCCATTAGTTATTCTATCCGGTTTAGGTTTCCCAAAGTATCTTTAATTCAGTAGGTAGTCCCACATATGCAATCAATAATAATGCTATGAAACAAGAATAGAACACAAGAGTGGTGGAAAAGAATTATATTGAATAATGTAATTTATAAAGAGTTAAGAATACATTACATCCAACCCTCATGAATGACAAACTTAGTTAATCCTATAATAATGATGAAATTAAATGTTGTCAGGCTTTAAGATAGATTTTTGCTGTCAAGTGATTTTTGGTTAAGTTTTTATCTCCCTGAGAGTGTGTTTTAACCTATGTAAAGCCCTTAATTTATAAATTTCCCACAACTAAGCTTGTTGGGCAACTTAACTTATTGGGCTAGTGAACGCCTAATGGAGCTTGTATCTAGGGATAAAACATGATTCATTAGTAATATTTAGACTCTTGAACTTAATGCATGATTTCACTTGTTGAGGATTTAAGGAATTGGAGCTTGATGAGTTATCATAGACTCAAAGTCATTAGGAATAGAATTTGAGTATTCTTGTGAGTTGATTTTGACAACAAATTGGAATTGAGATGTTTGTGAATGCATGAGAATAAAGTGAATGAAATCTAGTCTTAACAATTGTATATAATCTATGTTAAATTTCTGTTGCACACCAACTGTTCTATAAAATACCAACAAGAGTTTATTTGTGTTTTTGTGAGCTTTGTTGTCTATTTGAGTTATGAATTGTGAGATTTATCATGTGTTGCACAAGTGCCTGTGGAGAGAATGATATATTTATTACTTGCTACGTGCAACCATTGCGCTTACCGTTTTCCAGATAACAGTGGCTCGAATTGGACTGATATCCTACAACTTTGTAGTTAATCTTGTACTGAAATATATTCTTTATACATATTTTTAATCTTTTAATACTCAATTTCTTTGATGATTTGTAATTTAAGTAACTGATCGAGGTCATACCCAACCAAATAGAACATTTAAATGTAATAATCAATAGTTAAACCAAGGTCATCTCTTAGTGACAAACCTTTCATTCAAAGTTTGTTAGATGCAATTCAACACACAAAACAAAGGTGAGGGGGGGTTGTAGAGTTTTAGAGATTCAACACAACAATAAAACGTAAATGCAAATTTGATTAAATAGTGTCAGAAATGACATTGATTCCTTGCTTTGAATGAAATTTCACCCATCACAGATTACAAATTAAATTGGTTCTGTTATCCCTTATGAAACTCACTATTAACCAACTAAGCAATGGTTAACCACGACTTCAATATGCAATTAAGTAGTGAACACGTTCATGAATCTATCATAACTCATTAAGCATGAACACAATCAACGAAAACGAATTACCCATTTCGAAATTAAGCACAAATAGATTGGGTTCTTCAATTAAAACACAAACACAAATCCAAAACGAAGAAATAACAAAATCCAACCGAACAAAACACTAATGTCAAGGTTTCATTTCTTTCTCTACAAGGAATCAATGCATACAAAAGTTAGTTGCCCATGGAATTCAAATCAACAATCAAACCCGAACTGAAACACATCATTAAGAGAAAAAAAAGACGGCAAACGCAAATTAAAAGAGAGAATATGCAAAAAACGTTACTATTAGCTCCAATTTGTGGAAGAATCAAGAAAATGCATAAACCCTAACAATGAGTGCTCTCCAAAAACTAATTTAAGATTGGGAAAGAAGAGAGAGTCTAAAAAACCCTCACAAAACCCTCTAAAACGTGTTCCCCTCAATTTTCCACATATATTTACAAAAATGCCACTCAGGGGGTGCAAAATTACAAAATTGCCATTCTTGTCAATAGAATTACAAAACTTCTACTATGGGCTGAAAATATTGGCCTAGTGATGTGGCAATGATGTGGCAACTCTCTTCTCATCTTAAAATTAGTCTCCAAGCTCCAAAGTTTGCTCCACAAAATACCTAAAAATAATTAAAAATAAAGATTAGACCAATTGATGCCAAATTATTCGGTAAAATGGCCCAATGAAGCCCAATTGAAGAAAATGCAGTAACAAAAGACAATTACGTACGAAACAAACATCAAGAAGGGAACAAAAGGGCAATGGAATAAGGGAAAATAATGACGCATCAGTAAAAGACTTGGTGGATAACTAATTTTGTTGATAATCTTCTTAAATCTCTTAGATTTTTCCTTATTTTGCAAAATATAAATTAAATATTTATCTTTTCCAAATTTATTAAATAAAAGCTAAAATATCCCAAAAACGTTATAATAATTTAACAACAAAAGATAAAAATAAACAAAAATAAAAACATGATAATGATAATCATCAAAATACCCCAAACTTAAACATTTTCATGTTGTCATGAAAGCTTAAAATTATAGATTTAGAAACTCAAACCAATTGATCAAACGAATTCAAGAGAAAATAAATTTTTATCCTAATTATTCCACAAAAAACAATTATACTTGTAGCTCGAAAGTTGAAGACAAAATAGTAGTTGCAAAGATGTTCATGAATAAATATATACGATGCACAAATTAATTCAAAGTAGTTGCAACAAGAACACGGATAAACCATATAAAGAACTGATTAACTTAAAACACAAAAAATGGTTTATAAATTGTTGAAATAGAAGATGAAGGGCTAAAACCACTTCAATTTTGCATATGAAACAATGAATGCTCAAATATCCTGTCGTTGGGGAACATGGCATAAAAAATGAAATATTATTAAGAGGTTGAGATTGAGATAATTTGCTTCTACCCTTTTGGTTAAGCTAACTGAGCTGACCTTCGACACAAGCCATCATGATACAAAATTCGGCCAAATCGGCTAGTCTTGACCTTTGGCCCGAGTTAACTCCATTTGACCTTCGGTTCAAGCCAACTGATCTCAACCTTTAGCTTGAGCCCACTTTTGTTGACCTTTTGCTAAGTCAAGTTGTGTTGACCTTCGGTCCAAGCTGACTTGCCTCCCAAGCATGGGCTAACTTAGCAGAACCCTCGGCCTATGATGACTCGACCTGACCTTTTTGCTCAAGTTTAAACTATTCCACCTTCAATCTAGACCAACACTGCTCGACCTTTGGCCTTGGCTAACTCAACTTGACCTTCAGCCTGAGAAATTTTGACTTATCTCAACCATCAACCAGTCAATTCGGCACAACCTTCGCCCTTGGAAGACCTATCTCGACCTTTGCCAAAGGTCCACGTATCTCGACCTTTAGACTAAGTTCACTTATCTATACCTTTGGTCTAGGCCGACTCGACTTGACCTTAAGTTCACTAAGTTAACATGACCTTTGACCTAGGTTATCTCTTCTCGACCTTCATTCCATACTAACTTTGTTCCTTCAGCCTAGGCTAACTCGGCTTGACCCTTAAATCGAGTCAACATATTAGGACTTCTGATTTAGCCAACCTGACATGACCTTTGGCCTGAGCCATTTTATGACGACCTTTAGCCCAGACCAATCTGATACAACCTTCAACCTTGACGACTCAACTCAATCAAAGGCCAGGTCTAACTTGGCACTAACTTCTTCTTTTATCTTTAGGACCACAATTTCATCACTTAAAGCAAATAACTCGTCAAGAGTCTTTGAATATGATCATTGCAAGGTCATTTTTCTTTTACCAAGTAGCTAGAATCATCTTCATTGTGGAAACCATGAGGAAGTTCCAAGACAATAATACGTCAGCTTTGAAGATATGGTCGTGGAGTTGCCCAATCACCTTTGGTGCCACCCAACAAGGCATTTCATCACCAGATACAAATATGTAAGTGGAATGTTGCCAACCTTGGCGTCGCGGTGGATATAGCCATGAAGGTGAAGGTACTCTAAACCTTTCAACACCCCCTCGCGATCATAACTTCCTCAATTCGTCGAGGACTACGACTTTGCACATGTGAAATAACATTCCTTGCCAATGGTAGATGAGGTGGGAACAATGTTCTTTATCGAAGTCATAATCGTTGACTGCGGTACTACTATTCTTCACAAGAAAAATGTGTAGATCTGTAGTTCAGAGACATTTAATAATAAACCTCATTTCCCAAAAACGCGGGAAATTTAAAATTTCATTAATGCCAAATATAATTCCAAATCCATAGTTTATAAAACTGAAATAATGGAAAAACGTCTCATGAGAGTTTGCAATTTATTTCCAAAATATAAATAATAAAAGGACTCCCATGTTATCCCCCGCTCCGTGTCTAAGCATCATTAGCACCACCTGCATCAACATCCTCTGCTCACGTGTACTGCGCACACGATCGTCGCGAAACATAAGCAAATAGGGTGCACTTAATAAAATCAACATACAATTACATTAATATACATATAAGTATTCATCTATATATTTCATGCAACCACCCAAATAAAGTTTCTCATTCTATTCTGTATCACCTGGCCACAACCAGATCATTTGTGTTCTACCTCTTTTAGTGATTACCCCAAGGTGACTTGCTGCCATACCTATCGGTCACAACCGATAGAGCACGTGCGGGAAACCTTTGAAGCATCACCAAAAGCCTTGTAGATCACGCTTGCAGATCCCAACAACTAGAACTTATAGCAGCCAAATAGCCTAGCGGGGGACACGTACCCCTAGGCGCCACCAGCCTCCAAACCGCCTAGTGGGGGACACGTACTGCTAGGCGCTTAGCGCCTCTAAAATGACCCACGTTGCAGATCTCGCCTAGTGGGTATACCCCCACCGCCAAGCACAAGTGTTCCAGAGCCCACTGACCTGACAGTTGTCGCTTGGCCGAACACTCCTCGCCACCCAACGCCCTGCATTACAAGCATCCCTGTTTTCTCGCTATTGCCTAGTAGTCTCGACTCCGCTGCCAGGCGCTATACCAGTATCCCCATCTGCACTGGTTTTTAACTTGCATGATAGGTTCCAATCCTTATTCGTTAGTCATGTTTTGTCTAAGAGTTGTGAAGTATACCAATCGTCGTCTATACTCCAGAATTTACCATTCACAATCTGTATTAGCACTACTCACTCAATATAATTTTCACTTACTTGATCACCCATATCTCTCTAAATCCACTAGAGTATAACTATAGTACCCCACCTTTGACCAAAATATAACCCAATTCAGTAATGCTACAACACTCCAAGCACTTACTCACTTTATTTATTTATGGAATCCCTAGTATCTTTCCTCCAATAGCCCACATTATTTTCTCTTCCTCCTTATTAGCATATCCTAAGTTTAGATACTTACCATTTGATTAATGTACATGAAGTTAGCACACAACCTAGACGGATATGCGTATTTGAGCCCATACCACTACTGTGTTATTCTCTACTTCAGTCCAAAAATCTGCATAATCAATCTTCTCAACATTAATAATATAATCCACTTTCCCTAGACTATTCATGCATCAATCACCCAAATTCTAGGATCATTCATTTTCCTAGCATTAACTTCGTACTAAAAACACACAATCCTCTTACCTGCATTGCCATTCTCCTGAATCGTTAATCCAACCTATTCCTTACTACAACAAGTCAATTTATTTTCCAGCCCTAAAAACCTACATTCATTAATCCATTCAATTACACTTCTTATGTTATGAAATTAATTGTCGTTTGACTCCCAATCCCTTTTTAATCCATGAGCCTAGCTTTCCCTCCAATCAGAATTTACCCAGAATCCATGAAACACTAAAACGTGGGAGACAAGGTTCGCGTCGCTTGGCGGTTGATCGTCACCGCCAGGCAGTTCAACCCAAACCCAGAAACTGGGATAATTTCCAAGCGTCGCCTGGTGGGTAGAGTAGTGCCGCCAGGCGGTTCCATCTCTGGAACCTAAAAACACCACAAAAATAGCATAAGCCGTCAGGCGGAAAATTTCCAGAAACCCAGAATTCAACATGACAGTCAAGTGATGATACATGTACAGGCCATTCATAATATAATTAAACATAACACACATAAATAGCGAGTTCTAGCTCCCCTAACCTGGAATCCTTGCTTCAACTTGACTAAAGCTTTGATTCTTTCTTCCTTAGCACCACAATAACTTTGTCTTTGCCCTTCTCTTCCTCTTAGCTAGTTGTCTCACTCACTAATGCAGTGTTTTCTCTCAGAATACTCTACTATACGAAAACCTCAAATGACAGCCCAACCAAAAACCTTTCTCTCCCCTTAATTGGTCACTTTAATTTGGTTCTTAATTAAGATTAATAGCCAAAACGAAAAATTATCATTATTTCCAATTAATGCTCATTGAATTAGTATTTTTGGATGGCTTTCCAGCCCCTCATTGGCTGCCCAAGGATTTCCTTTAACCCTTCCAATTCTATCCAAAAACCCTAAATGGCAAAAATAAAGGTTAACTTGAGTTCTCCAAGACTTGAACCCTCAACCATGCAAATTCCAAATCAATGCCAAACCATCATGTCAAATTCATATTTCATGCAAACTAATACAACTCAAATATCATGTTATTCCACAACATGACTAACATATATTTAAAAATAATAACAAATAATAACATAAAATTGGCATACATAGGACTCGAACCTAAGTCCTTTCACACAATTAAGTACTCTCAACCACTTGAGCTAGTACTTTTCCACATCATACCAATCAGAATTTAATGTCATAAATGCTCTTCCCACCCGCATTTTAATTAATTATTTATTTAATTAATTAAATTCTACGGCTCTTACAGATGGCATAGTTTTATGCCTTTGGTCTCACTAAACTAAGGCATGAAAAGCCTTATGTTGTGGTCAAATGTCATCCGAGGATTATGAGTGGCAGACATTTTCCACGTGGCACTATTTTTTATTATTTTGCACGAGAATATGCCTCAGTTTTGCTATGAATTGAGGCCTGTAAGGGTTTATGCCTTAGTCTCAAATCAACCAAGGCATTAAGTTTGTAAATTTTTCGAAGCTTGTAAAGATGAGATTGTTGATGATGGAAAATTGTTTGCTTTTAAAGATGGGATTGATGATGTTAAACTTTCCAATATACTTTGTTTGCCTTTTCAAATTATGAAAAATTATAGTATATTCAAAATTATCAATATTGCTTGCTTTTCCAAAATTCGTAAGTTAGTCTAGATCTTATGATTGATAGTTGCATTTGTGATACCTCTGTGTTCAGGTACTATTGCCCTTTGTAGTAGGACTGTGGGTACGATTGTATTCTCCTCCATTGTTACTCACGTTTCTCGCCCCCAAGTTCTTAATTTACTCCAAACCTATAACTTTTGAGTATATTGTTTTTGTTGTATGTTACAAAAATTGATATAATTACATGCTAAAATAAATGTATGTTGTTGTATGTTTATTTAATTATATATGCATAAATAAATTTATTTATTTTGTTTGATCTGGGATCGTTGTTGCATGGAGTTGGACTTAGTTTCCCATTTGAGATCGAGTACGAAAATTATTTACTATCTCCAAGTTTTTTTTATTGAAATAAGATGTATTTTTCTAAAAGGAGACTGTATAAATAATTTAAATGTATTCAATCTTGAATTGTCTAGTTGGACAATTTAAGAAGATTAATAATTTTTAAATAGTTTATTAGTGCATATGTCTATTTTAATATACATATCTCAATATTCATGAATATTTGTCAACTGTGTTTTGTATTTATCTTCGGGTGCATATTGGATTATGGTTGATAATCACTTTCATTTCATGTAACCTAAAGGCTAATGATTGAGACTAGATTTACTCACCACACATTAGTGTTGAGTATGAGAAATGAGTAGAAGAATATATACAATTTGCGCAACATCATAAAGGTAGAAGTTATCTGATATGCTGCAAAGCAATCTCATATGCTGTTGGACCAATTCGCTAGGTGATCTGATAGGGCCTGATGAATCGAGGAGTCAACTTCCTCGATTTTAGTGCTCTCCCAATACGTGATCACCTGCCTCAAACTAGAGTGGCCTCCTCCTCTTATCTGCATAGGATTTCTGCCTATTCTGAGTTGCACGCATCCGATCCTTTATCACTCTCACCTTCTCAGTAGTCTGCTGCAAGAACTCTAGCCCAAGAACCACTGGCTCTCCATCCTGCTGCCTGTAAGACCCGAGAAAATTACATAGTTAATTAAATAATTATTTAATAATTGCGGGTAATAGAAGCATTTAAGGTATTTAATGCGAATAGGTATGATGTGGAAAAGTACTAGCTCAAGTGGTTGAGAGTACTTTGGTTATGTGCGAGGACTTGGGTTCGAGTCCTATGTGTGCCATTTGTATGTTATTTAATTTATGAATTTTATGTTATATATTTGAATGCATGATATGATCACATAACCTTAGAATTGAAAGAATTAACAAAATTATAAATTGGTTGAATTGGTTGTGTACTTGCTTTGTGATTGAAGGGTTGTGAGTTCAAACCTTGTTGAGAACTAACCAATTTTCTTTTTGCGAAATTTTTCATTGGCATGAATATGAAAGGGTTTAGGAACTCTAGCAGCCAATAGAGAGGTAATTCAGAGGGCTGGAAACATTATATTAGGAGACTTAATTAACCATTAACCCTTTCTTTTATTAATTTTTGTTTGGTGGAGAAAAGGGTAATTAGAGAGGTATTAACTCGGGAAATAGAGAGAATTAGCAAGAGGAGAGGTATTAGAATTAGAGTGTGAACGTTGGGTAGAGAAGGTTTGGTGTTTGGCGTACTGCAGAGAGGAGTTGGAGGGGGAAAATAGCTTTTACGGGTGCAAACAAGAGACAAGAAGGTTTTGGTTCGAGGCACACACACCTATTCCAATTGAGAGCAAGGATTCCAGGTAAGGGGAGTTGTTATGTGTGGTTTTTAGTCGTATTACTTATATTGTGCCTGCGTGATCAAAATTGCATGTTTTCCATCAGTTTTCGCACTATTTTATCGAAGTTTCTGGGTTTTTCCCAAAAACTGCCTGGCGGCTCAATCCCTACCGCCAAGCGGCACATTAGAGATGATCGCTATTCTTGTTTTGGCTTGAACCGCCTGACAGCGATGAATTCTTGCCAGGAGGCGCGACACTGTTCACGTTCTTTTTGATGTTTTGATGCTATTCGTACAAGTGCGCATATGGTTTCTGTAATTGATGTGAGTGGTTTTTATTGAATACTTTGCTGGTCCGAAATCGATTACAAATTGGGGTATGGCAAGGTTTGAGAGATGCTAGTGTATGAATTGGTTTGGGATTACTCATGAGGGTGAAAATAGAGATACTTTTGTGAAACAAATTCAGAGTAGAAAGTTAGCCCGTTATACTGGTGTTGTTGCGTCTTGGTGACTGAAATTGGTAGGAATGGATACTGGAAAATGGACTGAGTTTGTCATAGGAATGGAGAAGCCTGCGATTCTACTAGGTAATGGTGTACCGCCTGACGGCGCGCTGCTTGTCGCCAGGCGACGTTTGGATGCATGTACAAATTTTGCGTGTTTAAAAGAGGGAGAAAAGAATGGAAGGGAGTAGAACTTGGATGAGTCATGGTTTTAGACAATGATTGATAAAACTGAAAGGGACAACATAATCTCTACTATGGAATTATGTAAATTGGAATAAGTGTGAAGGAATGAGCATGATATGGTAAGGTTGTAAGAAGGTTAATTCAAGGTAGTAAGAATAAGAGTTCTAATGTCAAGTCTCAGGTTTGATAAAACATACTTATTGGGGTTGCATCACTAGGATAAGAGATAGTTTGGGTTAAGATTCAAGGTATTATCTATGATTTGTGTAAAATGAATTGTAAATTAAATGAATAGGAAGTGTGGTACTGTGATAATGCAATTAGAGCAAAGAACGTGCTATGAGGAAATCTACTGTGTGGTTTCATTAGGAAATAGGATGATTTATGGTATAATGACGGAAGAAATTGGTGAATCATAGGTGTTGATAGGGAATTTGGAATGGGAGTTATAGGTACTGCGATCAATTAAGAGGCTGCCTAGGAATCCAGAATGAGATTAGGGTTAATCAAGATTGCTTTGCTACCTTGGAGAGGTTAGGGAAGTGTGGGATAATCTGAAAGAAATGTTAAATCAGTAACTGGTATGGTACTGTCACAGCGTCTGGCGGCTAGAACGGGTGCGCCAATCGGTAGAAGGCCTAGGAAGGGGGTCTGTAGAGATTAGCGCATGGCGGTAAGGTGGGATCCGCCAGGCGGACGTGAAGTAGTGAGCTTTCTATTTGAAGAACTGGTGCCTGGCGGCGTGACGTGAACCGCCAGGCGGTCTGAACCTATTTCGCCAGGCGGCGCTTAGAGCTGCGCTAGGCGGTAATCTCGCAAACTATGGTTTGTTTGTGTGATGTTTTAACACGACAATACTATGCTTGGATCGGGAGATGCTGTGCCATGAGCGGGTAGGTTCATGGATGGTGGTTAACATGTGATGATATGAGCGGGGAGGTTCATATCCAGTTACTCTCACATGGGGATACAAGAGAGGTAGGTTCGTATGTTCTGTGCTCACGTTTGAAAGATGCCACGTGCGGGGAGGTACGAGGCTGGTGGATCACATGTGTTGGACTACAGGCGGGTAGGTCCGTAGAGTAGGACTACGAGCAGGGAGGTTCGTAGAGCAGGACTATGAGCGGGGAGGTTCGTAGAGGCAGAATCGCGAGCGGACAAGTTCGTTTGAGCATCGTATTCCCGAGTCCGAGGCTAACCATTTGTGTGATTGAAGGCTATAAAGCCTTGGGGTTAAGGTCTTGGCCAAGAACTAGATAGATTAAATAAGATGGGTGTATGACTTATCTTGTATGATTTATATATGTGATTTTTATTTTCTCAACTCACCCTTGTTGTTTGTGTATGGCGATGATCGTGTGATTCGTTACACGAGAGCAGATGTTGATACAGGTGATGCTGAGGACGCTCAGGCGACGGAGTGAGGGCTAGCTTTGGGATTAGAGCTAGGAGATTTTCATATGTATTTTATTATGTTTTCATTTATGAATACGAATTTTGGAACTTGTAACACGTTTATTATTTATGTTATAAGTTTTGGCGTGTGTTTTCATAATTTAAATTTTTCTCGCGTTTGGGAGTAATAATAATGCGACTTTTGATATTCAATATTTTCCTTTATTATTTATTTTAGGTAATATTCCTTAGGGATGTTACACTGCCAACACAAAGGTGTCATGCATCTCCTACCATACAAAGCCTCGTGTGGCGCCATTCCAATACTTGTATGATAATTGTTATTATATGTAAATTCCACCAATGGTAGCACATCACTCCAAGTACCCAAGTGGTCTAAAACGCATGTCCTTAGCAGATCCTCCAACAATTGTATAGTCCGCTCAGACTGTCCATCTATCTGAGGATGATAGGCAGAGCTCATTCTCAGCCGAGTGCCCAAGCTGTTCTGTAGCGACTGCTAGAATCTCGACGTGAACCTTGGGTCTCTGTTCGACACAATACTCGCCGGTACCCTATGTAGTCTGGCAATCTCTCTAACATACAACTATGCCAATTTGTCCAGAGACATCTTTTGATTAATCGATAGGAAATGAGCACACTTTGTCAATCTGTCTACTATTACCCAGATCAAGTCATGCCCTCTCACAGACCTCAACAGGTGTGTAATGAAGTCCATGGAAATGCTGTCCCATTTCCACTGAGGAATGTCCAGAGGCTCCAACATACCACCCAGCCTCTGATGTTCAATATTCGCCTTCTGGCATACCAAACAAGAAGCGACATAATCGGCCACGTCTGTCTTCATGCCCATCCACCAGAAAGTAACTTTCAAATCTTTGTATGATGGCTTCTTCTTGTCTTCATTGAAGCTTGGGCCTTGCATGCGCACTTAAGGCCTACTCTTCTTGTATTCTCCTAGCCATGGCTCTTATTGTAGGTCCCTTGGCTCGAGGCATCTCATCATTGTACATCTTAGTCATACCTGGATGTATGCTAAGACGACTCGTATGTCCTTCATCCAAGAGCATCTTCCTCAACACCCGACTACTGGGAACACACACCCTCTCTCTGAATCGTAGAATACCGTCCCTGCCCATCCGGAAGTCCTTCCTCTTCTCTATGCCCAACTCACTAATGATCTGCTGCAGTTCCTGATCATTATCCTGTTTCACCCGAACTTCATCTAGGAACTCATTAGTGAACCTCAGCATGCTGTACCGTATATGACCTGCCCCCGTATCCAGTCCTGGATTCATGTCTCGCAGCTGCTCTATCAGCTCCAACTCCTTAATCATTATGGCCGGCACATGAACTCTCTTCCTACTCAGGACATCTGCTATGACATTAGCTTTACCAGGGTGGTATAACAGCTCAAAGTCGTAATCCTTCAGGTATTCCATCCAGCGTCTATGCCTCATATTCAGCTCTTTCTGATCAAACAAGTATTTTAAACTTTTGTGATTGTTGAATACCTGGAACTGTGAACCGTACAAGTAATGCCTCCAAGTCTTGAGGGCAAACACCGCTGCAGCTAACTCCAAGTTGTGCGTCGGATAATTTTTCTCATGCACCTTCAACTGTCTAGATGCATAAGCCACTGGTCTTTTGTCCTGCATCAGCACACAACCCAGACCCTGATATGAGGCATCATAGTACACCTCAAACATTTTCGTTGTATCATGGATAGCCAACACTGGGTGGTAGTCAATCTTCTTTTCATATACTCAAAGCAGGCATCGCACTCATCTGTCCACGAGAAAGGCTTGTCCTTTCTGGTGAGCTGTGTTAGTGGACTCACCATCTTGGAGAAACCCTCCTCGAATCGCCGGTAATATCTTCCCAAACCCAGAAAACTCTGCACCTCTGTAACTGTTTGTGGCCTCTCCCACTTCACCACTGTCTCGATCTTGGCCGGATCCACTACTATTCCTTGGGCTGAGATCACATGGCCCAAGAATTGTACCTCATCCAACCAGAACTCGCATTTGATAGTTTTCCATAAAGTTGATGCTCTCTGAGAATCCCTAGTACCACTCTCAGATGCTCTATGTGTTCCTCCCGACTCTTAGAGTAAATCAGGATATCATCAATGAACACCACCACGAACTGATCCAGATATGGTCAAAATATTCTATTCATATAATCCATGAATATTGCCAGCGCATTAGTCACCCAAAACGGCATCACTACATACTCGTAGTGCCATAGCGCGACCTGAAAGCCGTCTTCTGCACATCTTTCGGCTTGACTAGGATCTAATGGTATCCAGACCTCAAGTCTATTTTTGAGAACATTGAGGCTCCCCTCAGCTGATCCAATAGGTCATCAATCCTCGGCAACGGGTACTTATTCTTTATCGTTAACTTATTCAGTTGCCGGTAGTCAACACACAATCTGGAGCTGCCATTTTTCTTCTTCACCAGTAATACAGGCGCCCCCCATGGTGATGCACTCGGTCGTATAAATTTCTTCGCAAGCAGATCTTCAATCTGCTTCTTCAACTCAGATAACTCAACTGGTGCCATCCGATAAGGTTCCTTGGACACTGGACTGGCTCCAAGGATGAGATCAATGGTGAAATCCACATCCCTGCTCGATGGCAATTCTGGAATTTCATCAGGGAAGACGTTTGTGTACTCATCTACCACTGGAATCATACTAATTTGCTCTGCAGTACTCATCTTCTCTATCTGAGCCACTATCATAAAGAGGGTAGCTCCATCCTCAATCTCTTTCGCAGCCTGATTAGATGATATAAACTCCAGACCTGCTGCATCCAAAAACACTACTCTACACCGTTCGCAATCGATGACAACATGGTTGCTCGATAACCAGTCCATCCCTAGAATTACATCCAAGCCCTCCATTGGCAGGCAGATAAGATTCACCTTGAACCTGCGACCCGCCACCTCCATAGGGCATCCCACACAAACAAAGCTGGTGGATACCTCGCCAGATGCTGATGTCGCGACTATTAACTCGCACCCCAGCTCCCGCATCACAAGCCCGAGCCTCCTCACACATTCATTAGATAGGAATGAATGGGTAGCTCCTGAATCATATAACACAACAACCTCATGATTAAATAGTAAACATGTAGCCTACACGAGGTTACTTGACTGGGTCCCCTTTGTAGTCGTCAAGGCAAAGACACACCCTGATGCTCTGGGCCTATCTCCAACTGGCTTTTTTGGCTGGCGCACCTCCAACTGGTTTCTTTTTGGGCAATGTCGGGCATAATGTCCTGTTTGATCGCATACGTAGCACTTGCCAGTGCTAGGACCTCTTGATTGTGACCCCAATAAGGCTTATAGCATTGGGCCAACGCCTAGGCCCATTCCTTTTAATTTCTCTTAATTTCTTTTATTTTTAATTAAATAAAACTTGTTCTAATTGGGTTTGTTTGCTAAATGCAGCCTTTTATTTCCAAGTTGCTATTGATATTGGGCCTACAGCCCAATTCACCACACCAATGTGAACAACATTTTTCCTGAAAGTGGCATGAGAAGTATGTGTCTTTGTTGTGCCAAGAACCATTGTGAAGCCATTCATTCCATATGTTACAGCGACCCAACACAAGCAGCACACGTGTCATCTAAATTTTTCTAGCACATCACACAGATTAAGGATATGCAGCCACGCTTCGTCAACATTCCCTTCTCCATTTGTTGGGTCGAGACTAATCATACATCAGCCCAATCATTGTGCGTAAACCACCACTTTACAACACACGGCAACACACCTCCCGTTATCACAACAGCCGTTGCTCCTGAATCACCGTTATTGGGCTTAAGCCCAATCTGCATCAACGGGTCTAACACTCCACCGCTTCTAGCCAATTCTCCAATGTGCATCCATATTGAAGATAGGTGCGTCTAGGGTTCTTGCTCGCCCAACTTTCTTCTAGCCTTCACGTATCCAATTTCCTTTCACCCATGCAACCCAATAACATTCTACATCCATTCCTTTCGCCTAAAATACACCCACGCCGCAACTAGGTTTCTACATCAACAGCCGCTAGGGTTCTTGAGAGGGTTGCGCCCCTTTAGGGTTTTGTCCTTTCATCCTTCATGCGATCCTTCCACCATTAGATAGGAATGCTTATCAGATTTCTCCTTTTATTTTGCCGTTAGGAATTCTTTAGTTGGCTTCCTCTTTGTCTTTGTTTCTCGGCTACCTTTCCACCTATATAAAGGCAGGCCAACCTCATGTATGGTAGCTTAGATGAATGTTAAACAGATTGGTTGAGATCACTCCCCATTCATCAGCTAAAACCCTAACCTTAGATGAGAGTTCATCTCGTCGGGTTGCCTCAAACACTGTGAGTGTGTGAATTCAGTGTGAGAACGAGAGCGAATCCAACCATTTGAGAGTCTTCCGCTGCAATTCTAGTCGTTTCCACTGAACAAACGACTGCTGGAGGCCGTCTTTGTCGAATGGAGTACGTTTCCGCTGAACAACGGTGCTGATGGCCTCATCACCTCTACCAGAGGTGCTAGAGGGTTTTGGGCAATCCCTCCTCAAATGCTCACCACCACAGTTAAAACACTGTAGTTTCTTGGAAGAAGATGGTGGTCTGGTATATGGCTTCCTCTGTTGACGAGTGTCTGTAGTGGTCTTCTATGGTCGAGCTCCACTGTTGGGCCCCTCTCTAGCTGCTCAACCGCCTTGGCCTGCTCCACCAAGACTGGAAACTCCCTGATGCAGAGTGGTACTATGAATCGGCGTAGCTCATGTTTCAGCTCGCCCTCATATTTCATGCACCTCCACTCCTCCATGACCATAGGCGAATAAAACCTCACCAGATATTCAAACCTATTGGTGTATGCCTACACTGTCAGGTTCCCTTACTGGAACGTGAGTAATTCAGCTTCCCTCTCGTGTTTTGCAGTGTTCGAAAAGTACTCCTCCAGGAATCTGGTCCTGAAAGAAGTCCAAGTGATATCCTTTGCCCGTGTCCATATCAGTCATGCCTCTACTTCATCAAGGATGGATTTACCAAAGATTTTGTGGGCTTATGCCTCATAAAGTCCTCCATCATTACAGGGCGAACAGGTGTCACCACGGCTTTAGGTTGAGCTGCAATAGGTTGCATCGCGTCCACCATGTGATGGATGGCCTGAGCGATATTATCAGCTCCAACAGTGTTTCTCCTCCTCCTATTAGCCATGGCCTGAGCACGCCACATCTTACAGCTGGTCCAATTACACAGCTCGAGTTACAACTCCATAATAAAAAACAATACAAAACACAATCAAATTGTCACGCTAGCGTAACACGACGAGCTCACTCCCCATAGACCCCAAAAATCATGTTGAAAACCTTTGCTCTAATACCAAATGTGACATCTTGTCAGGATATTACGGATTTACAGTAAAAATAAAAATAAAATTAATAACAAGTCAAATTTAATAATAAACCTCGTTTCCCAAAAACGTGGGAAATTTAAAATTTCATTAATGCCAAATATAATTCCAAATCCATAGTTTATAAAACTAAAATAATGGCAAAACATCTCATGAGAGTTTACATTTTATTTCCAAAATATAAATAATAAAAGGACTCCCATGCTATCCCCCGATCCGTGTCTAAGAATCATTAGCACCACGTGCATCAACATCATCTGCTCACGTGTACCGCGCACACGATCGTCGCTAAACAAAACCAGATAGGGTGAGCTTAATAAAATCAACATAAAATTACATTGATATACATATAACTATTCATCTATATATTTCATACAACCACCCAAATAAAGTTTCTCCTTCTATTTTGTATCACCTGGCCATAACCAGATCATTTGTGTTCTACCTCTTTTAGTGATTACCCCAAGGTGACTTGCTGCCATACCTATCGGCAACAACCGATAGAACACGTGCGGTAAATCATTGTTACAGATCATACACCGTAACGTCAGGTGGAGTTCCCAAATACGAACATAGTTCGCATCGTCCCAAGACTATCAAACTCGTCAGTTATCTCCTAAGGAGGGCAATCCATCTGGACCCATCTATACTGGCCACAACCAGCACACTCACACCAGCAACACTCGCCAACCCGAGCTCAACTCAAGGGTTCCTCGTGTTCATCCACCATCTCGAGCTCAACTCGAGGGATGCCATTTTGAGCTCAACTCGAGGAATGCTACGTGCTTAACCCCTATCCTGAGCTCAACTCAAGGGATACATTCCGAGCTCAACTCAAGGAACCTAGCAATCTCATCTTTGAAGCATCACCAAAAGCCTTGTAGATCACGCTTGCATATCCCAACAACTAGGACTTACAGCCAAATCGCCTAGCGGGAGACATGTACCGCTAGGCGCTACTAGCCTCTAGACTGCCTGGCGGGGCACACACAACACCAGGCGCTTAGCGCCTCTAAAATGACCCACGTTGCAGATCTCACCTGGCGGGTATACCCCCCACCGCCAAGTGCAAGTGTTCCAGAGCCCACTAACCTGACAGTTGTCGCCAGGCGCTATACCACTATCCCCATCTGCACTAGTTTTTAACTTGCATGATAGGTTCCAGTCCCCATTCGTTAGTCATGTTCTGTTTAAGAGTTGTGAAGCATACCAATCGTAGTCTATACTCCAGAATTTACCATTCACAATTTGTATTAGCACTACTCACTTAATATAATTTTCACTTACTTGATCACCTATATCTCTCTAAATCCACTAAAGTATAACTATAGTACCCCACCTTTGACCAGAACATAACCCAATTCAGCAATGCTACAACACTCCAAGCACTTACGCACGTTGTTTATTTATGGAATGCCTAGTATCTTTCCTCCAATAGCCCACATTTTTTTCTCTTCCTCCTTATTAGCATATCCTAAGTTTAGATACTTACCATTTGATTAATGTACATGAAGTTAACACACAACCTAGACGGTTATGCGCATATGAGCCTATACCACTACTATGTTATTCTCTAGTTCAGTCCCAAAATCTGCATAATTAATCTTCTCAACAATAATAATACAATCCACTTTCCCTAGATGAGGCGGACGCGTGGCTACGTGAGTGCGAGAAGATCTTTCGGGTAATTGAGTGCACAGAGGCCCAAAAGGTTACCTTTGCCATCTTCCTGTTGTTGATTGAGGTAGAATAATGGTGGATAGGGATGCAACAACACATGCAGGCCCGAGTGGAGGAGGTGACGTGGACCAGCTTCAGGAGGAGGTTCCTGGAGAAGTACTTTCCTGATAACGCTAAACATGAGCGCAAGGCCGAGTTCCTCACTTTGCAACAGGGGAACTTATCAGTGCCAGCTTATGTAGAGAGGTTCGCGTATCTTGCTAGATTCTACTCGTAGGCAATAATGGAAGAATGGCGCTGCAGGAAGTTTGAAGGCGTCCTAAAGAATGTATTGAGGCATTTCATCGTGCCCTTGAGAGTTAGGGAATTTCCCATTTTGGTCGACCAGGTCAAAAATGTGGAGCAGCTAGAGATGCGGCCCAATCGGGTTAGTCGACTTCAGAAGAATAGTACAGAAGGCAGACAACAGAAGAAGCCCTACAGTAGACCTACATCATCCTCGTAGAAGTTGAGGGAACATTGATTGAATGTGTAATTTTGGTGTTGTAGTGGGAATGGTATAATAAATAAGAGAAACGATGGTTCTAATTGGTATGAGGCAGGTTTTGGAAGCATAGTTCTTTACATACATAATTTATATGAATAGATGGATGATAAGTGATTATGCAATATTGGGTGGGACAACACTCATGGTTTGTATAGTGTGAGTTAAGTATATTAGGAGCTGATGAAGGATTATGTTGTTTTCTTTTAAGATTATTGAATATGGTGTGAGTTGATTAAGAAAGCTAAGTGAAATCCCCGCTGGACATTAAGATAGCAAGCTATCTAGATGTGAAGGTTACTTTCACAAAGCTCAAGAGAAGAAGATGATGGATTCATTCAAAACGAAAAGGAAATGGAAAGCACATAAACCATAGATAACCAAGAACAATTAAAGGAAGAAGAAAACATAAAATGGAAAGGAAAGAAATGGTAAAAATGTGAGAAACACGCCACTACAAGGCTACGTCACAAGCCATGGCAATCTAGAAGATGAGTGGATGTATGCCGCCACTTGCTATGCAAGATAAGGCTTAAAAGTATTCCCTCCTTAGGGAGGAAACTCTCACAAATGGATGAGAGACATGAGTGTTTTTACTTCAAAATATTCAACCATTTTACATGTCTAGGAGCACTTCTTATATAGAAGAGTTTAAGGGCCTCTAAGCAAATAAAAGATACCTAAGGATGTCTCTACAAAAACCTAACCATAGCTTCTAGAAACTAGGTAAAATAAGGTTACAAAAAATGAGAGACAAAAGAGCAAACTATGGTGTGTGCAAGACTAATTTCGTTCTAGCACAAAAGGAGACAAAGAATGTGTCTCATATGTCTCCAAAAAGTGGCCAAAGTGTGCTAAAAACAGAGGAGACCAAAGGTACATAGCTACACTTGCTTCATGCCTTTTACTTTATACTTTATGCCTTTGCTTTACTCTCTCCTCCACATCATTTATGATGCCCAATCACCATGCGCCACCTAGCATTGCTTTCTTACTCCTAATTAACCTACAAAACAAATAAACATAGATTAGCATGTTGGCTTAAGTCAAGTCAACTATAGTCAATAAGTCAAACATAGTCAAAGGTTAGCAAGTCAACCATTTCATTGAAATCACATGCCAAGATTTATCCAAGCTCATCATTCACAGCTCGTACACCCTCTTACTCATGCATATTCACCCATATCATGCTTTAACATAGCAATACAACTTAACATCACATTATGCAAATGATTTAGGGATTTTAGAAATAAACTGCAGCTTGTGTAAAGCTCAGAAAATTTATGTATTTATATTCAAATTAAATATGATTGAATCAAGAACCAAATGAAATAAGAACCAACTTAATTGAACAACTATAAAGAAAGTTGTAAACCAAACAAGCAACAAAGGTCAATGTTGTCAACAACTAAACTACAACGATCTTGCGATAACAACTGCTCTCACTACAGAGCTCCGATTCAAGATTGGACTGGTCAAATTCGAAAACTATGTGTTAAGGATCAACTGTTAAAATATCAACTCGATCCAACGGTTAACGAAGTAGTAAATTTCATTTTACAAAAAGAGTGCAGTGTTGTCAACAACCAAACTACAGTGACCTTGCCATAAAAATTGCTCTCACTACAGAGCTCCGATTAAAATTCTGACCAGTCAAAGTCAAGAATTTTGTGTTAAGGATCAGCTGTTAAAATTTCAACTCGATCCAACGGTTAACGCAGTAGGAATCTTCATTTTACGAAAAGTGTGCAATGTAGAAAAAGAGTAGTGCCACATCAATCAAACATACTCGCACACCATACATCTTTATTCGACCAACAGCCTCATTCAAGCATCACAGCCATACAAACATACCAAAAATCGGCAAAATAACTTTAAATACATAAACCCTAGCTTCCCTTACTTGGAAAAAGCTAGCAGAATATCCCGACACCCAGCAAGTGAGTACTACCGACCACGGAGTAGATTTACGATTTGTAAAATAGTGGAATAAATTTTCTGAGCTTTACACAAGCTACAGTTTATTTCTAAAATCCCTAAATCGTTTGCATAATGTGATGTTAAGTTGTATTGCTATGTTAAAGCATGATATGAGTGAATATGCATGAGTAAGAGGGTGTACGAGCTGTGAATGATGAGCTTGGATAAATCTTGGCATGTGATTTCAATGAAATGGTTGACTTGTTGACCTTTGACTAGGTTTGACTTGTTGACTATAGTTGACTTGACTTAAGCCAACATGCTAATCTATGTTTATTTGCTTTGTAGGTTAATTAGGAGTAAGAAAGCAATGCTAGGTGG
>Ga0209589_1003847_pt1 | contig 26125 bp, 19 predicted proteins | sample CowpeawhiteBW_FD_187525 | JGI IMG/M metagenome (GOLD analysis project Ga0209589, IMG submission 187525) | Root nodule microbial communities of legume samples collected from California USA - Cow pea white BW (SPAdes) (version 2) | ecosystem: Host-associated > Plants > Roots > Nodule | place: USA...
GTGCGTGCGCCTGAATGATAACCACAAATTCCTTCATGTAATTCTTTGATGATATATTGGGCTTGCTCTGCCGTGACACACTTAAGTAGGAGTTGGCCGTACCCGCGTTTGTAGAGGTCATCGTCTACCATGGTGTACCTGGCGGCCTTAGCTAGCCAAGTTTTGTCTGCGTCGAGGGGGGGTTTGCCGGTTTTGAGGTATTGAATGTAAGGGGTGGTCCAGTTTTGGGTTTGGGTGGGGGTGATGTTGTTTGATGGGGTGTGGGTTAACATTTGGCAAGTGTGTGTGATGGAAGGTGTGGAGAGTGTTTGCTGTAGTAGGGATCGATTACAGTTTTTGAGTTTGGTACTGGCTAATTTGGAAAGGATGTCGGTCCTGACGTTGTCGATTCTCGGGATGTGTTCGACGCGGACTTGTTCAAAGGCGGATTGAATTTAATTAATCAGTGATAATGAGTGGTCTTGAGACGGGAAAAATTAGTAAAATAAAAAATCTACTATAACATTAATAGGCCAAGATCAAATTGTGAAGATCTAGCTATAACAAAAATATTATATATTTTTTCTTTCATTTCCTTGGTGAGAATAAAAACAAAAAGCTTCTAATACAACTACAAGTTTCACATGAAGCGTTATCTCTTCTCATAAGCATAGGATTCAAAGGCTATGACGTAGAAGAGACATTAAGAAAGAGAAATAGGGATGTGGAGCTTATCATTGATATACAAAGAAAAATATGAAAATGGAGAAGAAAAAAAAAAGGAAAGATATTAAAAAAAAAAAACAAAAGTTTTGTGGGTGAAGTTGATCTTTACCGTTTATTTTTGTCACCCACGAAATTTTATTTGTCTTAATATTTTTTTTTAATTGTCCATTCCTTCTTAATTTTATCTTTGTAAAAAGTCGATAATAATCACTACTTCTTGATTGTTGATTATTAGTGTCTTTTTTTCTTTACAATCTTTGAAATTCATGCTCATGGTAAATTATAAAACTTTATTTGAAACTTAAAGTTATATTAGAATTTTTTTTTTGTATTTACATCAAGGAAATAAAAAAAGAAAACGAATTGAAATCATTATAGTCAAACGGTTACAATTTCACGCTGAATTGATAATGTTATAGTACATTGAGTACCTAGTTTTTTTTTTCATAAAACTTATAGATTTTAAATATGTATGATACCTTTTATGTATTAAATCACAATACGATTTATCATTTCAATTAACTTGGCCAAATTTTCTTTTCATAAAATAGAATTGCATTTTTTTATCGTTTTTGTTCTACTTTCCTTTTTTTCAGGTATGATGCAAGTATATATTGATGAATTTATGAAGAAATAAGCATAACTTTTTAGCCTGAATCCAAAATAAAAACAAAAATTGTACAATAAGATGGGACGATGTAAAGAGATAGGATCAACAGGGTGAAGCAATTGATAAAAGTAAAGATATTAATTGAACTATATTAAAAGAAGTCTCTTTATCAAATGAATCATGTGAAATATAAATAGATTCACACGAAACGAGTCAATTGTATGAAGAGATATCACAAACCGATTCGAGCATACAAATAACTTTATATTATTTACCCAAAAAATTTCCAATAAGTTCACAATTTCTTAAAGGTTTATTTGATTAAGTGTACTAAATAATGAGTTCGAATTATGACTCAATCTAAAATTGTGAACAAAATCAAATATCAATTAAAATAATTTATTCACTCCCATTTTATCATTATAATTACATCCATATGGGACGAATACTACAACAAAAATTATTTTTAATAAGGGTTATTTTTGGTATTTTTAGGGATTTTAACTCCCGCTACAGAAGTTACCTGCGGTTTGTTTTTCTCCTAGAAAAACTAGTGTTGTTAACACATTACCGACAATTTTGACCAATCCCTGATAAAGCAGTACTTATCGACAATTTTGAAACCCCTAGTATTTACCTACGGTTTAGGACCCCTGGTATTTACCAGTTTTGGAACCCCTGATATTTACCAACGATTTTAGAACCCCTAGTATTTATCGGCGATTGTGGAACTCTTGATATTTATCCACGGTTCTAAAACCCTAATACTTTGCAAGATTTTGCAAACCTCTCATAGTTGTCAATAGTTTAAATCCTTTATACTGTATGACAGTACTAGAAGTCCTTTTTTAATGTTTTTTATCCCTACAATGCAATTTATTATTTATTGATGTTTTTACTTATTTTTCAAATTCCCTTAATTTTATTTGTTGTTCTTTTTGAATGCATATAATTCTTAAAACATATGATATAAAAAACAAAAATTCTAACATTTGGACATTTTTTTATAACTAGATATAACATTCATGAAAACAAGGAGCATTATCTATAAGTTCAAGGTAAATAATAAAGTTTAAACGTTCAAACTAATGAAATATTACAATATCTTTGTTCTTATAGTTATAAAGTCTAACATAATGAAAGTCTAATAAAATTCTTCAACTATCAATCTTGATCTGAATCATTTCTTTCTTCATTAAGAACACTCACTTGATCAGATATCTAATATAAAAAATAATCATAATTAGTAACATTCTTTATCGTATAAAATATATATTGTAATGCTTTTGATTAGAGATTATAAATTACCGCATAAAAGCTTTATCATATGAATTATCAAATGAACTTTTAATGAGTCAAATTTGTATAAGAAACACTAGTGCAGATTTAACATTTTATTTTGCCTTATAGGCCTCGGTTATATTGGAACCGAAGACTATAAGGAGGCAGTGACATTTTTGTAATTTCGTCTAAATATATTGCCTCAGACCTCTGAAAACCAGTGTAGTAAAGGGACTTTAGGCCTCGGTTACAAAAGAACCGAAGCCTATAAGGCAGCCCAGTAAGCAAAATTTCAAAATTGCCACCAGTGTCAGCATTTTTGGCCTTGGGTGTTTAGGGACTGAAGCAGTAAAGGGACTATAGGCCTCAGTTATTAATTGAACCGAGGCCATAAAGCCTATTAAATTCCCAAATCGCGAAACCCTTTCACCATTCATCATCTTCTCAAAACTCTCTCCGCGCAAAACCCCTTTCCGCTCTCTCTGCCACCACCACTGTCCAGCTCTGTCGCCAACCAGTTGCCGCCACCGTCCGTTGCACGTCGTCGCCTTTGACGCGCCATCCATTGTCATCGATTAAATCGTTGCCTCTCGCTACCGGTGAGTTCGAAAAATGGGTTTCCCTTCGCATTTTTTTTGCGTTTTTGATTCGTTTGTGTTGCTTAGGGGTTCGCAAATTTTGGGTTTAAAACACATCATTGCCTTATCACGAAGAGACACCACAAGTGAAGAAGTGTCTTTACCATCGTAACCCACCATACTAGAAAACGAACGAGAACTGACACGATAGAGGCACCTCGAGTCGTTGCGGACGCACTTGAGCCATCGTTGCAAATGGAGGCCAACACAAACCGTGAGCTCTTGATTGGCCAGCCACTGCGACGAAAAACTGTCACGTCTCCCGACGATCACCACTGCTGCAAGAGCTCCAGATGTGTCATTGCGAGCCATTGTGGCTAGAAACATGAGCTCCAAATTTTTTACAAAATGGCTTCGATTCACACTAGAACCGAGGCAAAAGAGTAGCTTTATGGCTTCGGTTCACACCTGAGACCAAAAACCATCCCCTTTCGGCCTCGCTCTTATATGTCTCGGTTCTGGAATCAGGGTAGAATATAAAAAACAACTGGGGCCAAAAACCCTTAAAAGCAAATATCATAATAATAATAATAATCTTGAGACATTACCTTTATGCGTATAACTATTACTGTCAGTACGAATAAGTAAGCTATAGCTTCAATGTTTGAAGGTATGTTATCATGAATATTGGCTTGAACCCAAAAGGTAGAAAGTAGTTGTGCCATTTGATCTTCAATTAGTTTCATAACATACAGTTCCTAAGAGCCTACTCAATATCATAACTTAGTTTATGGGTACTGCCTAAGCCTATTACAACATTACAATATCTCTAATAAGGCTACTGCCCAAGGCAACCCAAACCCATTCTAGATGAGGCTGCAAGGTCGACCCTCACACATGAGAGGTTTCAACCACATGTTATTTTCGAGCAAGCTTTGGAAACTTTGGTACAATTGTCCCTGATATAGAAATTTGAAAAGAATATATAACTAGAGTCTACTTCTGAAATTGCTTAGAAGGCTTCTTAAGATTTTCTTAGTTATCTGGTCCTACAATTTAACAATCAAAATATTAGATTGAGGCAAAGAAACATCAATAAACAACTTCGGAAAAAAATTCAGAAAGCATACCTAAGTGGTGGATAATTCAGAAAACCAAATCCCAAAGTGGCAATCAACTCTCAAATTAACACTCTAAAATTTACATAGCATAGTCTAGTGGCCTTAGGATTAAGAAATAAAGTCACCATTTTAACAACTTACGTTTACTTTAGCATCCACTATTTTTGTTGAGGAGAGAAAATCTATTGCAATCCCTTTCTCCTTCAGTGCCATTACTTGATTTTCCTAAGTTGTAGAAAGAAAAAAAAAATCATCCAAAACAAACTCTAAATTGAGAAAATCAACATGGCCTTAGAACCTGGAAATGCTGAGCAGTTTGAACCAGCTACTTGCTTACCTGAACCATCATTCAAATAGTAACCATGTGTTAAGTAAAAAAAATGTTCCCGCACAGATTTTTCTATAGAAAGCAACAGTTTCTCCATAACTTAGCATAAAAATTAAGAATCACAACACTCCATCTCTTTCAACTGTAGATAAATCACACGATTATACTAAGTAGTGAAAGAAATACCTTGATCCTTAAATATAAGTACATGTTATATAAATACTACGAATATGTATAAGATTAAAGAACCAAAAAGCTTGTGTGGTTTCATTAAGGAAATAATATCATACCTCAACATTCAATATACCTCCTCTCATTCAATTGCTATATGTTTTGAATTATATCAAATTTTAATCCCTCTATATATATTATCTTCTAACCTCAACCGTCGATCTTCTAACCTCAACCTAAAAAGAGATTTTCAGGTATTAAAATGCAACTACAATGACTAAGTGGAAGTTTCTATAAGTACAATAACTATATAAATAATTAAAAGAATATTTCATTTTTCAAAAAAGAATACACTACTTTATATCTCTACCAAAGTTAGGAAAGGTAAACAAAAAAAAATGGTGCAAGAATTTAATGTTTAATCCGAACTCTAGAAAAGTTAAAATGCTAAATAGAGAACTAGAAAAAGATTATAAAAGTAGGAATACTTTGTATGCCAGGCCTTTAGAAATAGCCACCACAATACATCAAACAAAGGCCACATAAAATCCATTACCAACCTAATTGCATAGAAAAAGATTTACAAAATGACGGTAAAGAAAACAATATGCTTACTAGACTCTCTTTGTAAGGTAATTATGAAAGTATAAAAAATTAATTATCTATATAAATCTATTTTTACATTTATTTCATATTTTCTATTCCCACTGAAAACTATCTATTTTGGTTTTTATACCAATATTTTTGCACAACATTTTTGTCCGTCTTATTGAAGGGTTTGTGCTTTGTAAAGACCTATTATTTTAATAATTACAACAAAAATAAGTAGTTAAAATTTAAAAAATATCTACAATATATTCTCATATGTCATTGTAAAATTGTATGGTGAAGAAAAAAATAATAATGTAAGCAACCAAAGTTGTAAGAATAGAAAATAGGCATAATTTTTATCATTTGATGAAATAAAATCAACAAAGTATAAAATCACCATACAATAGTATTCTTATATATAAACTGAGAAAATAAAATACAAACATCAAATGTTTCTTTACCCAATTAGCTTTGTTCCTTATTTAACAGTCCAATTGCTCAATTACCTGCACATATAACGAAACTAATTTTATCAGTTTGACTATTCCATAGAATTATTCATTGTAATTGTCATAATTTCTTACTTTAAACTGCTAAGATGATTGAACATATTGTCTGAATAAACGTGTACAAAAGTATCACAATTGCAGTAGCAGTAAATGCCATTTTACAAGGAGTATTGAAATACTCGTGTACGAACATAACCTTGTACTTGTTTATAAGGTTTTCATAGACATCAAAACACAATGTTTGTAGATTAAAGAAGAGTATGAAAAATAGGGTAAATTGAAATATAAAGAATATGAAGAGACAAACTTATTTGGTAAAGTAAAATATGTAAGATAATTAAATAATTATGTGATGGTTGGGATTAAATGCTTGTAAAGTAAGGTTTTACCATGACTGTGATATTATTTGGTGCATATTTGGAGACTGCCATTATGTTCAAATTTTGCTATTGCTTTAAGTTAAATGTGGTATGTTTATATGGTAAAATAATGATTGTATAATGGATTGCATCATAATTGAATAGAGGCATGACCTCAGTTGTGAAACCATGAATGTGTGAATTGTGATCCAGTCATGTGATTATGATTGGATAATTGTTATTGTGCTATAAATGTAATGTTGCGTGCTTGGGATCCTTTAGGACTTGTCCAAAATGGCAAAAACTAGTAGCACTTGCACTATTGGTATGACGCCTAGCGACACAGAATGAGCCGCTAGGTGATAGACACTCCAAACAGTGTGGCAGTGGCCATTGTAATCGTGTGCCGCTTGGCGGAAGGGGTGGTCCCGCCAGGTGGAAGTAGACTGGTAGAGGCATTGGAAGGCGTGTGGCACCTAGCGACATGAGGAGACCACCAGGCAGTCTGGAATCAGACAGTGCCAAGCGACATGTGTGTTGCGCCAGGCGGTTCGGGGTGCTGAATTAAACAACGAGGAGAATTCCATACAGATTTGGATGGAGGTCTTGGCATGATGCTTTGTTGGGCCCAATTATGAGTGCAACTTGTATTGGGGTAACACGTGGCCACTCGAGGTTGTAGCCTCGTGGTTTTGGAAGTCCAGTGGAGTGTGTGAGATCATGGCTCGTACGGATGAGTTCCGGGAGATTGCCCTCCTTGGTGTTATCCGACAAGTTTGGTTGTCTTGGGACAAATGCGGACTGCAGTTCGTATTGGGGAACTCTACTTGGCGTTGCGGATTGTGGCTCCAACAAGTTTATTCCCGCATGTGTACTATAGGTGGTGGCCTGTAGTCGTTGGGGCGAGTAGACACTCGTGGCAGCAGCAAGGATCGATCAATGAAATCATCAAAGGGTGTAGAATCAAGAGGCGTTCAGAGGAAGATGTGAAAGTTTGGGTCTGAGGTTTGAGTGTAGCAGAAGTGTTAGGGGTTTTAAATTGATATTATAATGTACCTTGTAATGCATTTTTATTTTGAGCTCACCCTATTTGTGTGTTTGGCGATGATCATGTAACTCGTTATATGGGAGCAGATGTTGATGCAGGTGAGCACGTGGATACTTAGAGCTGGAGTGGGGTCAGCATGGGAATTTTTACATGAAATTATTTTAGGGATTATTTTTGTAATTAGTTACTATAAATCGTTTTATATTTATAAGCGTTGAATACATTTATGGATTTTATTTTTTAGCGCTTTTAATAAAGTTTGAAATTTTTCCGCATTTTGGGAAAGAACTTTTGTTATTAAATGCATTTTATTTTAGCTTCATTTTATTTTATTTAAAATAGTAATATCCGACCAGGATGTTACAAACGGTCTTGCAATCAACAAACGTAAAATATGCACAACGATCATATTACATCGATTCAATGTGTGAACCAATATAATTGTTTTCTTAATTGGCATTTTGCATTAGTTATTTATAACAACTAATTTAATATCCTTTTAAAACTCATTGACAAATATGTGCTTCTGTCCTTACCATAGCAAACAACCTGCCCACACCTTTGGGTTTGTCTCCATCTACTCATTTTTATTGCACTCCTTCCACAAAGGCTGACCTTTTCCTATTTGGACAAACTTTGGTAATGACCTCCTTTCTGACATATATATAGCATTTCCATTCATTCCTATGAGGATAATCTTTTCTGCAATGAAAACCATCACAATTATTATGTCTCTTAGTAGTCAATTGAGGACACTCCTTGTTTAAGTGTGCTCCTACACACTCATAACACTTCACATATGTTGATTGTGACTATTAAGGCCTATCATATGGCTTCTTCTAATGTCAATTGGCCTTCCCATTCAATGGCCCTACTTTCTGGTGTCACTCCATCCTTATTGGTGCAACTTCCAATTTCTCCACTAATGTAAGGAACTCTCAAATACCCACAAGGAATATTGACCTCTTAAGATCATGCCACAGTCCTTCTTAAAACCTCCTACATCTCCAAGCCTTACAGGTAGCTTTGGTATAAAATCTGGCTAAGTACTCAAATATGGCAGTATATGCATGCACACACATGTCTCCCTATTCTAACTTCATGATTTCTGCCTCCTTAGGAAAATTAGCACTCTTTTAGAAATACTTTTCCTGAAATATCCTATTGAAATTACCAATCTATCACTTCTCTTACTTCCTTTTTTTGTAGCATTCTCGTCAACCAAATTCTACTTCACCTGATAATAGGTGAGAAGTGAACATCATCTTCCTTTCTTCGAAGCAAGTGATTGCTCTAAAGATTTTCTCCATCTCTTGGATTCACATATCGACTTGATCAGGGAGTAACCATGTAGACCCCAACTATAGCCTCAAATTAATTAAAAATTTTAAAGTACATTAAGTGTATTTGCTACATGTTTTGTCACACATTAACACCCCACCTTTTAATCCTACTATATATGCCCTAGCATGGACACAAAATTCGTACTCATTAGGTTGTTCTGGGAAAATCATGTTATCTCTTAGGCACTTTATCTTAAACATCAAGCTAATTAGTGACTCACTTTTGTTAGGATTATATCCAAATGTGTAACACACATTGCTTTCCAGTTATACATTGTTTGCCCACTAACTAAGGCTTTATCCACTCTAAGTCTTAATTGAAATGCTATATCTTGTACGATTATTCTATATTTCTAGATTGATGGTTGATATGAAGTGTTACATTTTAATTTTTGTGTTTTCCCTTCCTTTCAAACTCAAAACTATATCTCGTACATTTGTTTGATTCAAACTCAAAACTATGTTTATGATTTGTTCATAAATTAAAGATAAATGTCACTCTTAAGTTTAGGAAAAATTAAACCATCCTAAATATATGCCAAGACGTAAACTGAAAAGCACTCAAAGGCACACAAATTTGAATTGAATTAGATTATGTTTTAGGTGATTTTAAACAAGCATAGGAAAATTCCCACTGGACATTTAGATAACTAAGGTTATCTAGATGTGAGGGTGCATTTCCAAGGCTCCAAAAGAGAAGAGGTTGTTCATTAAGAAATTAAATTTCTAGCACCACAATCAGCTCATAATTTGCACAAATCACCAAGGACACATACAAAAATTCAAAGGTTAAACAAAGAATTTAGTAAAAGTAAGACCTACACATTACTCTACACAAACATATGGATCATAAAACCAAAATTACTCAAAACAAAACCACTTTAACTAAACAAAATGAAGAACATACTCAAGAAAATAAAAAGCTCACGGGAATCACAAAAGAGAAAGCCTAAAGCACACTTGAATGGTTCAACCTGAAGCAATTGAATTGAACTAAAAGAGGAAAACAACATATCATTATTTCAATTGGTAAAACAAGAAGACAATAAAGGAAAAAAAGTAGAAACAACTCAGAATTGAAGAAGAAAAGTAGAAGATGAACTTGTCTCTTAAAGCTTCTTCAACCAAGGCTCATGATTCCACATGATGAGTCCATCTTCTAGCTTGGAGTCCTTGACCAAATGATGAAGACTTCATGTATTAGATGATGATGAATCCACTCTAGGCCCAAACCATGGCCCACATGCACCTCAAGGCCCAAGCCCAATCAAAGACCCAATAACAAGAAGCATGTTAAGAAAGATTCAAATGGCTTCCCTCAAGATGACCAAAATCCTCATGGGCTTCAAATGCTTTTTTTATGGGCCAAGGAGGATGTTAAAATATGAGAGGTTGCATGTAAAATCCTTAGTATAGACTTATTAGGTCATGCTTTATTAAATAATGGGCTATTGAACTTGTTGACTAGCTTGCAAATTATGCTAATTCAAGCCCAATTGTGCACTAGGCTGAGAATTGATCTCCAAGACTCATCTCCACATGGTGCCAAGTTTGAGACATGTGAAGGATGCCACTTGGCACGTGATCCTTGTCTCCTTTACATCCAATGGTGTCGTGAGGAACCTAGAGAGCAAGTCATGCATTTACTTCATTTCCTTTCTCATTTTCTTTCTGATTTTCATTGCATTAAAGAAGGCTTCTCTACTATAAATGAAAACATCGTATGTTTGTGTAAAGGTTACTCTTAATTTGAATGGTATAAATGCCTTGATGTTGTGAACACTCCATGCATTTGCCTTATTAAGAGTCATGAGAGCTAGGAATCTCCTTAGATCTCCTCTAGCCTCCTTCCTCTAGGATAGCTTCTCTTTCCTAGAAATTCATCGCCACCACACTATTCCATTTCTCAAGGGCTTTCAACCTTGCTTCCAAATTCTGATGCCCTATAAAGCTCTTCCTCTCACTGTCCGTGCAAGGAACTTCATCAAATGAGGTGCGCGAAAGCAAGAGAAGATGAGGTTAAGATGAAGGTTTAGTTCAGCTAGAGTGAAGGATCCTTGAGAGAGGTGAGACTAATTCCAAAGGAAAAATACTAGAGTAGACTAGAGAGAAGTATACTTTAAGGTGAGCTTAAACAAGAGCATGTGCACACAAATGGGCAGTATTTCATTACTCAAATTCAAGCTACATTTCATGAAGTAAGCTCCTCTATTTATAGGAGAAAATGATAGTTAGGTGTCTCCAAAAAGTGGAGGGAAATTCTTGCCTAGAAAGTTAAATTTTGGAGCCAAAAGGGAGCATGTGGAAGGTGTGACTTGCCACCTAAGCAAGTCATACACTCCTTGCACATAGGCGCACAAAGAGAGCTTAGTGAGCAAGCTAGGCGAGGAAGGATCTAGAGTCCTTAAGTAAGGTGCGCTCCAAAAGGCCTAAAATGTAGGCACAACTCTTTTTAGTCTAAAATACTTTTAAAACCAAAAATTCCTCCAAGGCCCAATACACGGCCCAAAGAAAACCATATTCTACTAGGCCCATAATACAAAGCTCAAAATTAACTCCTAATTTAATATTTACAAAAGTAGAGAGTTAGGCTAGGTTTTCACATCCTCTTTAGCCCAACTAAACTTCAACTTGGGCCTAGCATGCTCAGAAAAGGCCTAATCTTCTCGTATCTTCCTAACCCTAGCTCTAGTTGTAGGTCCCTTGGATAGAGGTATGTCATCAAGCTGCTAGGATTTCTTAGACTCACAGTCTATTACATGAACTTTATTAAGTTGTATGCAATGATTGTGACTCCTTTAACTGAGTTACTTAAAAAAATAACTTTATATGGAGAGTTGTAGTAGAAGATGCTTTCTAAAAGCTCAAGGAAGCAATCACAAAGGCACCATTGTTAACTTTACCTGATTTTTCGCAGTCCTTCATCTTAGAAATAGACACGTTAGGAGTTGGTGTTGGTGTCAGTGTTATTTTGAGTCAAAGGCACCATCCAATTACTTACTTTTCAGAAAAATTGACTACCTAATGGCAAAAATAATAAGCATATGTAGGGGTATTTTTTGTTACTAGTGAAGCCATAGCAAGATTCAAGCACTATTAGCTTGGTTATAAGTTTGTCATTTGCATGGATCAACGAAGTTTAACAAACCTTGCATACTCCCGAGTAGTAGATATGGATACATATGTTGATTGGTTATGATTTTACAATTGAGTATAAGCCAAGGAAAGAAAAAGTAGTTGCTGACTCTCTTTCGAGAGTATTTATGATGACTATCTCTTAACCTTAGTGGCACTTGCTACAAGAATTGAAAGAAGCTTTGGTTCATGATACACACCTTTGCAATATTATGCAATTATGTTTGTAGAACAAACCTCCTAACCCAAACTATGTAGTGTCTAACCAATTACTATATTGGAAATGTCATTTGGTTCTTCTAAAAGGACATCAATTGGTGTAGAAGATTACGTTTGAATTCCAAATTTATCTCATATGTCAGCAAGCTAAACATGATACATCTTTACCATCGGGTTTTTTGGAACCTCTACCAATCCATGACAATATATGGTACAATGTGCCATGGACTTCATTACGAGACTGCCTCCTTCCAATGGCTACACTATCAGCATGGTTGTAATCGACAAACTTATGAAATACGCTCATTTGGCAAGCTTGAAAGCAATTTCTAATAGCAAACAAGTTGCAGAGTTATTCATGAAAATTGTTTTCAAGTTGCACAACTTCCCTAAGACAATTGTGTCTGACAGGACTAAAGTGTTTACTAGCCATTTTTGGCAACAATTATTTAAGTTGAGTGGTACAACTTTGAGCTCAAGCACTACTTACCATCCTCAAACAGAAGGATAGCTAGAGGTCTTAAGCAAATGTGTAGATGTATCTAATGTGCTTTAATTTTGATAACTCAAAGGACTGTTATAAGTTGTTGCCTTGGGCATAATTTTGGTATAACTCCTCATTTCACCAGAGTATTAGCATCAGTCCATTCAAGGGTTTTTATGGGAGAGATCCCCCCTCCTTTAATTAAGTACGCAATCAACAATCAAAATTCCTCTAGTGTGAATGACTAGTTCAAAGAGATGTTGTTCTGCAGAAATTGAAGAGCAATTTGCAATGAGCACGACAACAAATGAAGAAGTATGTAGATGAAAAATGCAAGCACTTTCAAATACCAATTGGTGATATGATGTTGGTGAAATTATAGCCTTATAAGTAGCACTTCGCGACTCTTCGAAAGAATCAAAAACTTAGTTTGAGGTATTTTGGACCATTTCCGGTGATTGAGAGAATTTAGGTCGTAGCTTATAAACTTCTTTTCCATCCATCTGTTTGTATCCATCCAATATTTCATTATTCTTAAGTGAAGTTGTGTAAAGGGGATCATTAACAACCTTACGCGACATTACCTATTACAAATTTTGAGTTGGATGAAGTTTTCCAATTAGAAGTGGTGCTAATGACAAGAGTTATCCTTATAAATAACCAACATGAGCCGCAATATCTCATTAAACGGGAAGGCTTAGATGGGGATCAAGCTATACATGGAAAGATAATGCAGCAATGCAAATGGCCTTTCTTGAATGGACCCTTGGGGACAAGGGTTCTTTTATAGGGGAAGGTAATGTAACCACTACAAAAAAAAGTGGAAATAAAGATGGAGAAAATAAGGCAAAATTAGAAGGACGCATGGCAGAATCAGGAGGAAAGGAGGTGTAGCATAAAAAAAAAACTAATTTTAAATTGATAGATTTTGTGTAGGGTCGTGAATGAGATAAATAACAAAATATCAAGAGAGAACATCAAATTGTTATGATGTCACTCCCTTCCCTTAGTAATCTTTTTTTATGCAATTTAGTTGTGAATTTTGTTTTGATGTTTTGATTTGTTGCACTAGTTAGAAAATACCCATACACTAGCTGGTGGAATAAAAATCCATATACATCCATTATTGTGTGTTGCATCATTAGTTTTCTAAATTTTTGTTTTCACCACTGTTATAAAATAAAATACCACAAATTTAACACACCTAATAATGAACGGTACGAAAAACAAAAAAGTAAAAAAATTTAAAATGCAAAAAGAAAAATGCCATAAGGTTCATTCTCAGAGTTTAAGAAAATGAACCTAGAAAAGGAATTTGTAGCAAACCCCGTATAAATATAATTTAGGCTTAAATATACATTTGATCCCTATTTTTGTTGTTTTTATTCAATTTGGTCCCTATTTTCGTTTTGTGTTCAATTAGGTCCTCATTTTCATCAAATTTTGGTCAATTTGGTCCTTTTCACTAACGATGTTTAAATAGTTAACATTTTTGAACAGTACATGCCACGTGTTGTGAGATCCAGGAAATTTACGAAAATTAATAATTAATAGAATATAAGAAATGAGGGGTTGAGACTACCTTAGAGCACTTAATTATGTTGAAGGGACTTGGGTTCAAGACCCGAGCATGTCATTAGTTGATTTATTTTCTGCTTTATTTTGCAATTATATTGTGAATGTGACAACATGATTTAGGTTCATACGAATGGGTAAATTGAGATGAATAATGTGATTGGTTTGTTGGTTTGCATGTGTTTGAGGGGTTGGAAGGATGTGGGTTCGAATCTTGGGTTAAAGAAAATGGACTCTATACACATATTTTTGTTTTGCTAGGTGATGGAGAAATCGGAAACTATAGAAATTCCTTAAGAAAGAAAATAGGTGTCAGTTAGGTGCAGTAATCAAAAGTAATGGTCATTAAACTTAAAAATATTAAATTAATTTCGTTTTTATTTTATTTTATTTAATTTGGGCTGAATTGGTGAGAGGGAAAGAAGTGTGTGAGAAAGTAAAGAGTTAGAGAGGGTGATAACCAAGAGAAACAGAAAGGGAACTGGAATTTATGTGGTCTAGAGGGAGAGAGTGAGGAGTGAAGGGAGTTGAAGAAGATACCTTTAGAGGAGGCCTTGGACAACAAGCACCAATCGTTAAATTTCAATTTGAGCAAGGAACAATCAGGTAATGGGAGCTGTTCATATAAGTTTAACTGTGTTTTATCGTTTGAATTGATTTCATGGCTTAAATGATGAGTTTTTCCTTGCACTTCGCGTTAAATTTCGTAAATTCTAAGAAATCTGTCGGAGACTGCCTGGCGGCTAAGAGTACTCCGCCAGGCGATGCAACATTTTTGTAGTGTCTTTCTGGGTTCTGGGATAAACCGCCTGGCGACCATGAAGGACCCGCCAGGCGGCGCGCACTGGAACTGTGTAAATTGACCTGTTTTGATGTTTTTTTGTGATATGGTTGGACTGTTGTACTTATATAATTCAGATGATATGTTCATTGACGTGATTGGTTGATGTTGAACTGGTGTGCGGGAATCTGATAAATATGGGGCTGCGTATGATTGCATGGTTTCTGTGAGTTGTGGTTATATGTCAATTGAAATGTATAGGAAGCAATAATGTGTTATTTGAAACCTCAATTAGAGAACATGAAACAAATTTGTGCATGTTGATTAAATGATTGCATATGAATGATTTGTGATGAGAAATGGAATCGGGAGTTTAGGGGTGATGGAGTTCCTGTAGATGCGGGGAAATCTGGGAGTTTCTAGGTTTCTAATGCGCCGCCCAACGGTATTCTATGTATCGCCAGGCGGTATCGAGTGGCTAGCGGTGATTGGCATGCTCAATCGGATTGGCGTGTTCAATGGGAAACCGAGTAAAGCTACGGGCGTCGTGAGTAATCATTAGCATAAAAATGAGGGTGATTGTATGATGAACCACTATAAAATGAAATTGTGTTGATCTTGGAACCATATTTAAGGGGTCATGTGGGAAGCTTGAAATGAGTATCACAATAGGATATAATGTCATGGATTATTGTATGTACAGATTTACTGGTATGGGGTTTGTGCCTGGATGGAGTGTGTTATTCAACTGCTTATAGGTGTCGAATTAGTGTTGAAATAGAGTGTATGTGGATTGGTGTTGAATGTTCTAAATAAATTGTATTTTTGGACTCTGTGAAAAATGGGAATAAGGCTCTGTTGAGAGGGTGGTAACATTAGTGGGATAATGGTTGTAGAGTCATATGCATCAGTAAGGGATTGGTCATTGTTTACTTAAACTCCAAACGTAAAATTTATAAATATGTACTTTGGTTTATGTGCTATGGTTTGATGATTGTAGTATTGGAAATATCTGAAATTGGTGATTTGGATGTAAAGCTGAATGATTGCATGTGGTTGGAAGTCCTTGAAAGTGCCTAAACCAGTAGAAGAGTGTTTCTACTGGTGTGGCGCCTGGTGGTAGGACAAGCTCCGCTAGGTGATAAGCCACGAACAGGGAGGGTTGCTGGTAGGGTGGCGCCCGGCGGCAGAGGGATACCGCCAGGTGTTCGGGAACTGTCCGCCTAGCGATTCATACGAAAGTGCTAGGCGGGAGTGCAGTGACAGGGTTCCTTTGCAGATGGATTTGCATGGACGTTTTCTTTTCTTGATAGCTTGGTCAGGCATATGTTGGATTGGTTACGAGCGGGGAGGTTCGTAACGGAGATTTGAGATGCGTGATTGATGCGGGCGGGGAGGTCCGTATCTGTTGTACTCTTGTGTGGGGATACGAGCGGGTAGGTTCGTATGTTCCGTGGTCACACTTGAGGCTACTATGAGCGGGGAGGTTCATAATAGGTGTTCACGCATGTTGGACTATGAGCGGGCAGATTCGTAGAGTTGGACTACAGGCGGGGAGGTCCGTAGAGTTGGACCACGAGTGGGTAGGTTCGTGGGAGCATGATAATCCCTAAGGACCAAGGTTGTGGTTGAAGCTTTCTCATATAGGTTATGAGATTGGAAGTATATTGTGATAACACGATCACTAAACTAAAATTAACTAAGTTAGATTGGGTGAGGGCCAATTCTTATTATCTTATTGTTTATCTTGCTTTTCTTTTTCAGCTCACCCTTTCTTGTTTGTGTGTTTGTGTTTGGCGATGATCACGTGACTTGTTACGTGGGAGCAAATGTGACTTCAGGTGAGAATGCTGAAGCATAGAGACGGAGCGGGGGCGTACGATGGGAGATTTTTCCATATCTTCATTTCATGCATTTTTGTAATAGGCTTTATGACGTTTTTGTTTATTATGAACTTGTAATAAAGACGAAGTACTATAATTGGATTATCGCGATAAAAGTTTTTTTTAATTTTTCCGCGCTTGGGAACTTTATATAATGTTGGATTTCCAAGAGAAAATTCATGATTTATGTTGTATCTAGTAATATCCATCTAGGGTGTTACATGTGTCAGCTCCTGGTTTTTTTGATTTTTTTTTATTTCAAAAAATTTGTCCACGTGTCAAGTCACAATTGTGTCACGTGTCAATTTGTAGTAATATATTTTTTTTTGTTCAATTTAGTCCCTATATTCGTTAATTTTGTTCGATTTAGTCCCAAATTTTGTTAAAATAAATCAATTTTGTCCCTCTTAAATTGACACTAAATTTAATATTTTTTATACAAATTATATTAATATTTTTCAAAATTGACATTTAAATTTATTATTTTTTAAATTCAATTATAAATTATTAAATTTAATTATAAATCAAATAAAATTTTTATATTTAATTGCTAAATAGAATATAATTATTTAAAATATTATAAGAATATAGTTATTAAATTTTTTTCTAATATTTATATTCTAAAATAATTTTAAAATTGATATATAAAAATATTTTAAATATTCAAAATATTTTAGAAAAAGTAAACTAATATTTGTAAAATTAACATTTAAATATAAAATATTTTAGATTTTAATATCTAAAATGCAATAAAAATTTTAAATATTTTAAATTTAAATGTGAATTTTACAAATGTTAATATATATTTTAAAATTTTTAATAATATTTAAATAATTATATTCTATTTAACAATGGAATCTAAGAATTATATTCAATTTATAATTAAATATTATAATTTATAATTGAATTTAAAAAATAACTAATAGTAATGTCAATTTTAAAAATTAAATGGTTCTATTCTAATAAAATTTGGGACTAAATTAAACAAAACTAACAAATATAGGGACTGAATTGAACAAAAATAACGAATAACGGGACTAAATTGAACAAAAAAAATAATACAACCAAAACCTGACACGTGGCACTAACATTAACACGTGGCACAATTGTAACTTGACACGTGGACATATTTTTTGAAATTAAAAAAATTAAAAAAAGTAGGAGCTGACACGTGGCATGTACTGTTCAAAAACGTTAACTATTTAAATACCGTTAGTGAAAAGGACCAAATTGACCATAATTTGACGAAAATGAGGACCTATTTGAACATAAAATGAAAATAGAGACGAAATTGAATAGAAACAATAAAAATAGGGACCAAATGTATATTTAAACCTATAATTTACCTATGTTGAACATGTTTAAATATCCTTTGAAATATTCATTAAAAAAGAAGCAACAAAGTTACTTATCAGAGGCATTGTCCTCTTGCTCTCTACATTCCCTCGCTATTTATTTGTATGTTCTCTATTTGTTTAAAGTTAATATTTTAAAGAAAAAATGCACATAAAATCCCATCGGAAAAAAAGGCAAAGTATGTTTTTTGGGTCGAAATTTTATGTGAGTCCTATAGCATAACTATAAGATGTTATTTCAAGTAAAAAATAATAATAAAATCTCTGTTAATTTTATCTATTAAATGGTGGAGACAACATATTCACATATTGAATTAAATGATGTTTTGTTATGGTCCTATGGTTCCAATTTTATTGTTATCAAATTTTCAAATTTATTTAAATTCATAAACATAACTTTTATAAGCCTAAATTTTAAAAATAAAAGAGAATAGAATAAAATATTTATTTCTATAAATTCTTTCCTTTTCATAATTATTTTTTACAAAACACTTCCCACAAGTTTTTTATTTACGATTCTTTCTTTACTTTTTCTTCTTTATAAACAATTCTTATTTACAGACATATTTTTTAATTTAAATTTTCTTACAATATGCCTAGTTGTAAATAATTATTTCTTCAAATATTTATTTCTCTAAATTAATATATTATATACACTTCTTTTTTAATATTAATATTTCTTGTACAATTCAATAATTGCAATTGTATCATAAAATTTCCATTCTTTTATTTTTTTTCTAATATAATTTTCTTATTTACATTTTTTTTTTCAAATTTAAATATCCTTCAGATATATGAATTTACAAAAAAATACTTTATCCAATTTTTGACTTGTCTAAACAATTATATCCTACACCCTTATTTTTAAAATTAAATCTATATTATCAAATTTCATCAAAACTATTTTTTTTATTTCTACAAAAAAAAGGTATTTCCTATAAAAAATGATTTCCTTCGATATTTTCAAAGTCAAAAGGAAAAAAAAAATAAAGACATCCAGTTTGAAATTCTAGTTCATTTTTCGGTCAATCTTTGTACCCACTCACACTTTAGAGTGCAACTACTTAGTAACCAAATTCTAAATCGAAAAGTTTTCTTTGTACATAATTTACATGGTGCCATCAGGTAAAAAAAGTAAAGTATTTTATTTAGGAGAAAATTTCAAATAAGTTCCACATCATGAAAAGAGTATTTTTCTATTCAAGTGAATGTAACATTGGAAAACATAACTGTAAGATGAGATTTCAAGTAAAGTAACAAAAAAATCTATATTAATTTTGATGGGGGCAAAATATTGAATTAGATGATGTTTTGTTATGGGGACAAAAATCTACCATAGGTGCTTAAATGACCAATTTGATAATGCAATAACTGAGCTAATAATTGAGCTAATCTTGTAAGTTATGTTTGTTTATTAATCAAGAAATATGTGTAAAATCCATGTATGGTATATGTTGTAAGTTATAGATTCAGTCACTTTGAGGAGAGTACTAAACTCCAAATATGATTTATTTCATTAATAATGTGTTTGCAAATAACAAACATCATGGATAATGGTTAATTAAAATGATACAAGACAATTGATCCAAAATGATACATTTTTTGTCTTGTGGGTGGAGTTTAATGAATTTTTCTATTCCACTTAGTCATCAAGGTTGTCAAGTCCTAATTCATGAACAACGATGTTGCATTGGGAATCAATTGTCTGTGTCATGAACCCAAGGGGATTGACAAAGCGTGCCCTAGAGGCAGCACCCATGTTGTTGGTGAGGATGATCCTATCAGACTTGTTTGGCATTACCTCTTTGCATTCTCCCTCATTTGGTGAGTTTGCAACCACCACGCAGATGTCTTCCTGATGATCACCACGGACAGGGATGCGGTATAAGCCATTTGCATCAGTTGTGCTATTCTTCATATAAGTCATTGTGTTATTCTTTTCGTTGATGCATTCGAGAGTCACATTCACACCTACCAAAACATGTTCAAACATTTTTTATGCTCCGTCAATGGCTTATGATAGGGACTTAAACTTCATGATAAATTGTAACATGTATAATTGTAAATGCATGTGGGTGTTGCATGATTAGGGAAAGTTACCTGATAAGGGGAAGCTGAGTCTAGACTCAAATGCAAAGTGGCAAGGATCACAATAAATCTTTCCTACAACATAGAATTTTTCAGATATTTTGCGAGCTGATGCAGAGGAGAAGCACAAAACTGAGACAAAGAGGACAACAATAACAAATGACCTTGCCATGGTGATTATTGGATTTTTAATTTTATGGGTTATTGATGTTGTTCCCCTTGTGATTAGAGAATGAGGGTGCTATGAAATCCTTTTATAAGACATTGAATGAGATTCTCTTTTGTCTTTGTGTGGTCACTATGCCTATCCACCTTATTTGGACGATAAAAAACTATTTCAAAAAGAACTTTCCTTAATATTTGCTAACTAATTCAACCACAATTTGAGAGTCTTTATCTCGTAATTTAAGTAAACCACTAAAAAATATCGTAGGTAAAAAATAACAAAGACTTATATAAATTAATCCTCATCTATGATTTATTCATATTTGTAGGTAAAAAAATTTGAAGTATAATATCATGTAACATTATATGTTATTTTCCATCTTATTTAGTATATGTTCATATTACGATTTTAAATATATAAATACAAAAGAAAAAAAAATAACACATAATTTTCATGATTTTAATTTTAGATTTTTTTTTCTGCACGACCTTGAGTTTTTTTTAGAGAACACAAACATAGACAAAATAATTAAATAAGATTGAATAATGATATTATAACATGATAAATATATATAATTACACATCAAACTTACCCTAAGTCGTTCACATCATTAATATTTCATAAGTTTATCTCTTTCTTCATATATATATATATATATATATATATATATATATATATATATATATAAACTAATAGTGAAGATTATCTAATACTAATTTCTGTTAAAAAAATTTTTGACATAGTTTTTATCTAATTAAATTCTTGTAAATATTATCTATGTAACCTTATATACAACAAGATAACTTTATATCATTTAATTGAGTACTTATAATCTTATTTATAAATAATTGAAATGATACTTTTTGACATATATTTAGTATAGCTTAATTTTTCCTAAACTTAAGAATAACACTTATCTTTAATTTATGAACAAATCAAAAACATAGTTTTTAGTGTGAATCCAATATGTACCATATATGGTCGATCAATTCTCAACCAACGGCTATACCTTAAGTCAAGAACTTGTCCATCCCCTAAAGGAAGGTCAACCATAAGCCTTAAAGCAGAATAACCCCATAAGAGGCTGGAAGGCTTGATACACCTCTTATAACCGGCTAGTTATTAGTTGTATCCAAGAGTCCAAATTGTGTACTTAACAACCCAAGTAAGACAAACACCAAAAGTAGGCAATCATATAGCAAGACACTCAACCAAAAGTTGGGAACTTGTCGGTAAACCAATAAGTATGAAACCTCTCTTCATAGACGTAAATTAGAAGAATTTGCTAAAGTTCAAGAAAAATATTTAGCACATTGGACCTCCAATGTTAGGCCCATAAAGCCTATAATTAGGCTCAAGTCCATGACCAAATCAGAGTCCACGTAAGACAATAGAATGTCAGGTAATGATCCCTAAAAATTTAGTATAAATACACGTGGACCCAAAAGGACTAGAACATAGAGGACGAATACCACTTTTGATAATTGACATTATCATGTTTTTATTTTATTTATTTTTATATCTTATTTTTATTTTATTTTTGGATTTTATTTAATATTTCAGGTTTTATTGAATAAAAGTGGAAAATATAAATGTGTGGATTATAATATGCAAATAAAGGGAAATCTCAGAGATGTGGGAAGATTATCAACATAATGAATGGAATATGGAATAGTCAAAGCTTATCAACAATTTCAAATATCCACAAAGTTGGTTACTCAAATTATAAGTCAGGATAACTGAAGAATAATTCAAAGATATGGAATATCCAAAGATTAAAAGATATATATTAAGAATTATCTCTTACAATTTATTCAAGTATCAAATCAAATATAAATTTTAGGCCTACTCCAATTATGAAAGTCTATAAATTGAGGGCCTGACATAGGCCGAACACACATTTGGAGAGAAAGAAACTTGATATCTCTACACTTGAAGGTAGAAGGTCATTCTGAACGTTGGAGGCATTCAATTTCAACATCAGTCTTGTATTCAATATGTCTAGGAGTAGCTAACTCCCTCATTCATGAGGATTGTGTGTAATATATTCTTAATTCTCTATGAATTCCACTAATCAATATAACTCTTTTCTATCACTCTTGTATTCTTAATGCGAACTCCTAATAAGGAAAGGTCTAAGACATTAGGGTCCTTATTGAAGTTTACATTTGCTGCTAAGACATTAGGGCTTGTTACATAAGTTTGCACAGTTTTCAGAAAACTGCGTTTTCTGGTTCGTTAACCGTCTGATTTATGTGAAATTTTGACAGGTGATCCATAACATATTGTTCTTTTCTTTGAACGGTGGAGATTTGAATTGGATATCTGTAGTTGGAGATATAAGTCACTCATGATTGGTTGTTTGAATTCCCTAAGAGTATGATTAGTAATGGATGCTTAATTGTGCTTAAGTGCTGGTATGACCTTGATTGGTGAATATATATATATATATATATATATGTGTGTGTGTGTGTGTGTGTGTGTGTGTGTGATTGATGTATATGTTTCTGGTAGTGCTTGTTGAGCCATGTTGAATATATAAATCTATTTATGTTAGCTCGAATATATAATGTTCTAAGTGTGTGAAAAAGGCCACTATTGATTATATCACTATGACTGAGTGTTGCATGATCAGGATGGGTTTTGGGAGAGTATGGGAACATGATAATCATGTTAGTTTTGAAATGGTTGAAAAGCTAAGAAGGGGGGTGGGGGTTGAATTGGCTAGTTAAAAATTTAAGCTATCTTTGTAAGCTAAAAACCACCTTTAATTGAATCAAATAGATCACCAAGTTAGCATGCAAACAGTACTGAACTTTACACTTTCAATCAATCAAAAAAAAGAGTTAACAAATTGATTTTACTGAACAGATTATGTTCTGGTATAATCAATCAATTGAAACAGAAAAACAGTCGACTGAAATACTGGGAAAAATGCATAAATGCGAATTTGAATCTTAAACCAGAAACAATGCTCAAGAATGATCAAGACCAGTTCCAAATGATTATACAAACATGTTCAATGTTGTAGGTCCCATGAAAACATGTAAGAACATGAAAAAGATGATTAAAGCACAAGTTCTTTAAACATTAAAATGAAAATGCAAGAGAGAAAGGTTAGAGAAGAGAGGACACCACGAATTATTATACTGGTTCACTCCAACTTGAGCTACATCCAATTTGTCAAGGCAACCTTAGCTTGACTTTGCACTATTTCAAAAGTTTTACAAAGTATCCACCCTTACACTTCTAAAATATGCAAAAACACCACAAAAGACTCTTGAATCACACAAGAATCACACCAGCACAACAAGAACCCTCTTGCAGACCTGGAAAACCACCAAGCACACACACAAAGCTTGAGAAAGATCAAACCTTAGTGGTAGCACAACCTTGCCTACCACAAACCACTTTCTCCAAGCTTCAAACCAAGCCAAAAGCTCCAAGAATTGATCCAAAATCAATCTTCAACAGCTGCAACACATATGATCACGAAGGAGAGAGTTTCCACAAGTTTCCAGAACAAATTCGTGCTCTAAAATGATCAACATACCTCTCTTTTGAAAATTACAGCTTTTATAGTCAAACTGTTACGAAATTCAACAGGTTGATTTTCAAATCAATCGGTTGATTGAAAATCAACCTGTTGATTTCACTTGACTTAAGTGAAATTAGTCGATTAAAAACTAAATCAACTGATTGAATTTGTTGCAGTTTAAGACTACTGCAGCCAACCTTTTAACCTGTTGAAAAACCATTCAACAGACTAAAAGAGACATTTTAACCTATTGAAAAACCATTCAACAGATTAAAAGACACACCTAAGACCAAAAACATCTAATTAATGTTATAAGGTCTACAACATGAATTACAAACTTAAAGTACACTTTCTAAATGATATAACTACATGGAGAGCACACGTTCCAGCCTTGATCAACATGGTTATCATCAAATCACATTTTCTTCATCAATGTATGCTTCATTCCATTGATAATGGATTCAAGATAGTTCAAAAGAGCTTCATTCAATCTTCATCAAATCTTCAAGCAAACCACCTTGGCTTCTCATGTTAACAATCTTCCTCTAATTTGATGAAGCCAACCTCTATTTGCTTTCATCTATCTTCTTCTATCTTTCATTGCAAATGCTTCCATTTGTTGGATACCAATTGATGAAGTGATACCTTAGCTTGAAGCTTGTGAAACTGAAAAGCATTTACAGTAGCAATACACACAAGCTAGCAAGTATACAAATGTGATCATGCTCCCCCTATCAATAATATGGGTTCAAATTCAGATTTGATTATTGATTCCAATTTCAATGCTTAGTTTAATGTGATCAATTATCCATTTTCCATTTTTTCTAATTTTTCTCCCCTTTTGGATTCATCAAACAGAACAAATGCATAAAGATAACAAGCATTGCATATCATTTGATTAATACTAGAAGGGAATACAACCAATAGAAACTGAAAACAGAAAATAGATGCATAAAGCTGATACAATCAGCAGACTAAAATGAAAAACAACCAACTGAAACAACCAGAACTCAAACTAAAAAATCACAAACACAAGGATGCAATGCATGATCCTAAACAACCACCACACTCAGTCATCCTGAGGATCATTTTTGGTCTGGAATGAGTGGAGCATATCATGAATGTCATGGATTTGGCCATCCAATGCATTGAATCTCTCATTGCAAAAGTTGTGATGTTCATGTTGAGACACATTGAGCTCATGCAGCTGGTTCAGCACCATCCTCTCAAAATGTGAGTACACAAGGCCTCTATCCTCTAGAGGATTGTAGGGAATCAAGTCTATGGGTCCAGCAGTTGGTTCTTCCTCTTGATTTGCACCACTTGGACCAGCTTCACGGTCATGTGCACCACCAATAACTCCAGCAGTTGTCCATCCATTTTCCACCTTGATAAAGCCAATTTTGTGCAGATTTTGGTTGGAGGTATGGTTCAATAGTCCAGTTGACTCGTCTAGCTCATCCTCTACATCAATACCAAAGTATTCAATGAATTTAGACACCAAAACCACATATGGAAGCCTAAAATTCGTGAGCCTCTTGGCCTTGAGCGTGTGATCATGAAACACATAGATCCAATCCACTTGAATGTTGTATTGAATGCAGTACATGAGTATCAAATCTCCCTCATTTAATGTTGAATGGTTGCTACAACGTGGAACAAGGATTTTTATGACAATCATACCAAGTAACCTTTGATCCATCTCGAGACCACCAACATGGAAGTGTTTGATTTCAGCAATAGGATTTCTCAAGGATTGGCCATAGTATTGCATCTTGTTGAATTCAGGAACAACCCTAGTTTCACCTTTCCTCACTTGCACACCTCTTGATTTGAGTCCAACCACATCTTTCCAAGCTCTCTTGTTGATCTCCATTTGAACACCCTTGATGCTAGACAGTAGGACATCATTTTTGAACTCCAAGTTGTTGAAAAACACCTTCACCAAGTCTGGATAGATTTTCCCTAAAAGTTCAAGGAAAAACTTAAACTTTTGATGCATTAGTTGTTGGAATAGGCTCTCAAAGCCTTCACCTCTTAGCCAAGAGAACCTAAACACCTTAGGAATGCTAATCTGCTTCCTATTAATCTCAATGAGGAACACTTGAATGTTGTCCTCATGATCCTCAAACCATGCTTCAATTCTTCCATGGATTTCATGATTTGGAGACCTTGGGGTAGGAGGAGTGGAGTGCTCATCATCAGATTGGATAGCTCTTTGGGAACGACGAGGCATGATGAGTGTTGGTATGGCTGT
>Ga0209589_1003848_pt1 | contig 26124 bp, 13 predicted proteins | sample CowpeawhiteBW_FD_187525 | JGI IMG/M metagenome (GOLD analysis project Ga0209589, IMG submission 187525) | Root nodule microbial communities of legume samples collected from California USA - Cow pea white BW (SPAdes) (version 2) | ecosystem: Host-associated > Plants > Roots > Nodule | place: USA...
ATATATATATATATATATATATATATTTCAATAGATGAATTTAAGTAATGCAGTTTAATTAGTCTTATCAACACAAAGACTACAAAGTATTCTAAGATACATCTATTGGAACAAACATTCACATATTAACGGTAATTATGACAAATCTCGGTAGTTTGATATTTCTTAATACCAAATATTTATAAAATATTTGGTATATCGGGTAAGGTGTAACATTATTATTATTTATTCAAGATAAGTTATTATTTAATTGATATTGGTTAATATTACATTACCTTTTTTATCACATGAATTCAAGGTCCAAAAGGTCTTATAAATATATCTAGTATTCCTAATGAATACACACTCTCTCATACTTATTTTCTCTTACTCTAAAGATTCAAACTCTCTTACTAACTTGAGCATTAGAGAGCCTTTTGTAGGTGGATCTTCCCTTGTGTTTTAGTCCTCAAGAGCATACACTAGGATTCTCCAATGGATATTCCCTATGTTCTAGCCCTCAGGAGCATACATTAAGATTCTCCAATCCACTTGAATCTTGCCACATGTACAAAGGTCCATGCTTCAGATCCCAGTAAGAACATTTGGTGTTCACCATGGCCCAGGTAAAACTTGTCCTGCCTCCACATCTTATGTGATCCTCACACATAGTTGTGATCATGTTAGTGTTCCCGATGATTTATCATATGACAATATATTAACATTTTAATTATAATTTAGGACACATTGTAATGAGGTTGCTTTTGTAGTAATTTAATTTATTACTAGAATCAAGCTAAAAGTTTCTTATAGAAATAGTTATCATTTTGTTAATATCTATTCAAATCTATTTGATTAATGTGTGGATGCATCTCGTTGTCAAAATGGAACCAACAGGAACACTGGTTTGTTTATTAAAGGTAATGCTTGTTGGTCTCTTGGCAAACATACCAAAAGTCAACTGTAGTATAATGATTTTTTAGTAAGAGTGTCGAACCCATAATTAATTATCTCAATCAACATATATATATACAGAAATTTTAATTTGATGGATCATCGGTAGTTAAACTAAATTGCATAAATAAAATACAGTAAAACAGAAAATTAGTTAAAAGATCAATAAAAGAAACTGGGATTGAATTTCATCTATCTCCCTTGTCTGTAATCTGGATGAATACATAACATCTGAAAGTACCAATATTGATGCACACTCAAAAATCATTTATACCGATCCCACGCGTATAAAATTCATAAGATTAGTTCCCTGAATATTGATTCCTCACATATTCAACAAACTATCCAGCATTAGGATCGAGTGTTAAAAGCAATTGATATATTGAGATCTATTCCTAGCATCACAGTATATCAAGTATCATTGTTCAAATCAGATTTTCAAAATACTATATATAAATATCACCAGATTACATCCAAGTTCGAGTAGATTACATTCAATCCCAAAGGAGAAGATTAGCCATTCATGGTAGCTATCAAATCCTAAGAACTAAAGAAGAAGAAGAAGAAATATGATCTGTGTTATGCTCCTGGTAGTAGCTCTGCAGCACGGATGCACTCCTCTTCCAAAATCTCTAGCTGTTTTTCACTTTCTGATTCAGGGAGTATTTATACTCCACGAAGGTCTCGCTCAAGCTACCCGAGTCTCGCTTGAGCGAGACAACATTCTTCATGCTAAAGAAAGCCTCTCGCTTGGGCGAGACGTGCTAAAGCCAATATCTCACTTAGGCGAGCAAGAGTACTTCGAGCTGAAGAAAGGATCTCGCTTAGGCGAGATTGGCAGCATCTGATCTCGCTTGGGCGAGAATGGCGGCAAGAGAGGGTGTCCACTGCACGAGCGCTCGCTTAAGCGAGGTCTTGCGTCGCTTAGGCGAGAATGGCAGCAATGGCTTTAGCTTAGGCGAGCATGCTTTGGTTTTGAGCGACCCTGCAAAGTTTCTTTTCTGTTTCTTCATTTCTCCTTTCACTCTTCTTTTGTTCTTTCCTCCTTCGATTATAATTTACTTGAAAATTGCACAAAATATGATCAAATGATTTCTTTAAATCAAAACTTGGAAGCATGTGATTGAAACTTAGATTTAGGGAGAATCAATATGAAATGAACACAAATTAAAAGCATAAGTGCCAGATTTTGTTATGAATCTTTACTGAATTTTTGCACTTATCAACTCCCCCAAACCTAGCATCTTGCTTGTCCTCAAGCAAAGTAACAAGATCAACAACCATTCAAAACTAAAACTCTGAAATTGGTTATTGAGAAATCATTTTCACAGTTCCGTACCAGACAACTTTTGCATTCCAAACCACAGATTCAAAATCAGAAGCAAATGGTGAATCCAATTATCAAACAACAGTAGGATAAGAGTGCAGCCAATTTTTCAGGAAAACTAATTGTAAGAACAAGTGATTCTAACCAAGGAAATTCTCTCTTAAATATCACAGGCATGTGTCTCTCTCATTTTCCACTGAATTTCAACAAATCAAAATTGCTAGTCATTTTCAATTTAACCACAAACACACAATCAACATGGATCTTAAGGTCTTTTCAAGGTTGTAATAAGGCTAGACTTTCAAGAATAATGGTTTTTCAAGATCACAAAAGCACAACTTAGAAAAGAGAGCATAGCTACAATTCAAACCCAATTTAAATTCTACTCTCCATTCCTCACAATTCAGACCTCAATACACCAAGTTTCTTTTTCATTCATAATTCACTCTTATCTCTTTTTGTTCTTTTCTTTTCTCTTTTTTTTTTGATTATATATACATTCCTACACAATACTAAAGAGTGAATTATGATACTCAGCCCTTTTCTTCCTTGAGTGCAATTCTACCAACCAATTACCCATACAGTTGAATAAAATGCACCTATGCTCTTTATCCCTAAGTGCGCAAAGGGAAAGGATAATAATTCAAATTAAGGTTAAGGTGCATAATTCAAACAATTAGGCTCAAATGGGCTATCAACAAGGATGATTATTTACAAGTTGGCTATTTGACACTAAGTTATAAATTCAACAAAATTGCCTTAATCCTTTCCATGCTTCAAATGTGATGTTGTCAAATGAAAACTCAATTAATATCAATTTGTCAACAAACAATGGAAACACTCAAGTTGTTTAAGGATTCACATACTCACTGTGTTTTCTGGTTTATTTCCTTGGTATCTCACTTGTTGTTACAACTGATTATCTTGACTAACAATCCAACACTAATATCCTAATCCTGTTTAATTATGAATTCAACCAAAATTTTCCTTTTTCACCTCTGTGTTCAGTTCACTCAGTTGTTCTAGACTCAGGATACTTACTGAAATCAAATTTCTCTTTAACCAATTTCCTCAAGAAAGATTTTCAAAATGATTCCCAAAAAATTTTAGCTGTCTCTAAGTATTATGCACAAAATATTAAGCAAAAAGGTAAGGTTAAACAGTTAATTAACTAGATAATATAGCATTCTAGCCAAAACAACTAAAGCAAAATAGTAGTAATTACATAAATACTGCAAAATACTAAAAGAAAAAGAACAATGGAACCGTATTTATAGAGTTTTGAAGGGTGGAATGGTGTTGTGAATCAATCCCCTCCAAAATCAATCTCCTCCTCAATGTCTGCTCCATCTGTGTCAGCAACAAAGTCATCTCTGTTTGCAACTCCTGATGGTCCCTCACTTGCAACAGGTCCACTTCCCCCCGGGAAAATAGGACTGTCCCCAGGCCACTATAGATAAGTCAAGAATTCTGGTGGAGTCATGTCTGGATATGGTCCGCGAACATTCTGATAAAGGTACTCCTGAAGGTGGAGTTGTCCTCTATGAATGGAAGCATTTTGCTGGTGGGTGTGCTCCATCTGCAACCTCAGATATCTCATCTGCTTAAGCAATTCATTATTCATGTTGAGCTGAGGTTGCTGTGTGGGCCCTGTTTGTTGTTCTTTCATTGCTGGTTGGTCTTCAGCTGGTTGGTCTTCAACTTGTTGGTCCAGCTGGGGCTCTTCTAGCTGCTCCAAGTCCTCTGGATGGGTACAAAAGTGTTCAATGAATCTCTTGGTAATTGAAGGTCGTATCTTTTCAGTTAACTCTACCTCCACCCCTTGATCTTGGCAAAGAGCTGTGATTAAAGCCGGAAAACCCAAAGCACCTTTTGCCTTGTCATTCCTAGTGTTGACTTCGTATCTCACAAATTTATGAATTTCTTCAGAGATAATTGTGGCGACGTCAACAGTGAGATCCTCCCTCATTATGCAATAAAGGAGATGACATTTAGGAACGTTCAAGTCTGACACGTGGCCAATGGGCACTATGTTTGCAAGTAAGAATGTGGTCCAAACTTGGGCTAAGGTTTTCATATCCCCTCTTAGAATTCTGAGAGGATTTCTAGTGGGTCCGACTTGATAAGATCGGTTGGCAGCGCATATAAGGAGTGCCACTTCATTTTCATCATAAGGTTCATGACTCATCCTTCTTCTTGTGAAGTCACAGCGTTGCCCTGGTTCTAGAGATAGTGGATTACCAAGGAATTCACTGATGGCTCCTCGATCATAATTGACCCACCTCTCCCTAACTTTGGACCTCTTTTCACCAGGATTGTCCTCAGAATAGACATTTGCATAGAACTCTCTGACAATCTCTGGATCAAATTTGGGAAGCGGGTCAGCCAACTTCATCCAATTTCTCCTGATAAGGCCATTCAAGAACGGGTCATATTCGTCCGGGAGTAGAACCACCTTTCTTTCTTTGATAAAGACCCAGTTCTTTATCTTCTCATACCGTTCTTCTCTTTCCGAGTCTCTAAACAGGTTGTTGTTTGGCCTTTCAGGAGAAAGGCTACTTGCACGTCTTCTCCTCTTCCCTTTGTTGGGTTTAGTAGCGGGAAGTCTAGATGTTGTCTTTGTTCTAGCCATGGACCTACAAGGATGAAAATTAATCCACCAAAAACATGCCAAGTCAGCTTTCATAAACCTAAGTGACCAACCAAGAACAAAATTAAGTCAAGCATTTCGTCAAACAGCTTGGATGCACTCTTAAAATATGAAATTTTTGAACCAATTTGTGCATAAACAACCCACATTACTCTGTTACAGCATCAATTGATATTAAAACTCACAATATAAACACAAAATGCAGAAAACAGAACATGGGCACTATCCTAGGGTTTGGAGTGTACAAAACTGTGACTATGCATAGTGAAAATGAAAAGAATGAGAAAGAAGAACTTACCTTGAAGTGAAATTAGCAAAGGGAGACGAAATTTGTGAGTTAAAATGCAAAGAACTGAGTGAGTGAATGGTGCGCCCAAAGAGTGGGAAAGGAATGTGAGCGAGTGTTGTGAGCGAGGGTTTGAGGAAAAGAAAAAAGGAGTGAATTCAGCCCCTGTCCCTCACTTAAGCGCGATTTCTCGCTCAAGCGACATAGTCTCGCTTAAGTGAGATGAGCGTGTACAGAACATTAAAAAGCCTCGTGCAAGCGAGACTGTGTCACCCAAAACACTCTTGGTACAGGGCATTCTCTCCCAGGCGAGTCACTACTTGCCTAAGCGAGTATATCAGCAAAAATGGTTAGCCCAGGTTTTGCATATCTCGCCCAGGCGAGAGATGTTTAGCTTGGGCGAGATTTCGTGAAGTTTTGGGAAACTCTGATTTTGCCACTTTTCAAATTTTTGCTCAACTTTCACTCACTTGATTCATGATCCTTTCAATCCAAATAACTCAAAAACACACATCAAACCATGCTTCAATCAATTCTCTATCATTCCAAAAGGTTTCACATCAACAAACTCAAAATCAAGCTTTTAACTCAAATTTCACAATTTGGCCAAAACAAGGCAATTTTTAGCATTTGATGATCTCAATTCTGGCACCAAAACTCATCCCCATGCTTAAAATACCAGTTTTTTTTTAAAACACCAAAAGTGCATGGTTTGCCTTCTTGAGATGATTGAATGCTAAAAACTCACCTTCTTACACACAAACATAGAACTATAAACACAAACACATAATTACATACACAAACACATTTAATCACACAAGATGAAATTGAAATGCAAGAACATAATTAAAATACTGGGTTGCCTCCCAGGAAGCGCTTGTTTAACGTCACGAGCTTGACGCCTGTTTCATTTAAGGTTCGTCTAGTTGAATGATTATGGCGAGCCTATCAATCTCACCACCAAGATAGGGCTTCACCCTTTGCCCGTTTACAACCCAGCTTCTTTTAGATTCAGGATCCTCTAACTCAATGGCTTCATAAGGTTTCACATTTTTGACAAGAAATGGTCCTGACCACTTTGATTTTAGCTTTCTAGGGAATAATCTCAACCTGAAATTGAACCATAACACTGATTGGCCTGGATAAAATTCTTTTTTGAGAATTTTCTTGTCATGATAAGCCTTCATCTTCCCCTTGTAGAGCTTAGAGGACTCAAGCGTTGAGTCTCCTTTCCTCCAATTCTGGCAGCTGTAATTTTCTTTTTTCTCCTGTTGCCTCATCATCATGAACACCAGCTAAAGCCTTTTTTAAAGGGTTTGCTTTTGTCACTTGCTTCCTAGCTGATAAAAAAGTTTCATCTATCACATCTACTTTGAAACATTGTTGTTTGTCTTTAGTGTGTTGCATTGCCTCGAATACATTAAAGTTGACTTCATCATCTTGCACTCTGACCTTCAGTTTGCCATCATCAACGTCAATAATGACCTTGGCTGTTTTCATGAAAGGTCTTCCCAGTATCAGAGGGACTTCAATGTCTTCCTCAATATCCATCACAACAAAATTGACTGGGAATATGAATTTGTCAACTTTAACTAAAACATCCTCTGCCACTCCATATGGATACTTCGAAGATCTGTCAGCTAATTGCAATGTCATCCTTGTAGGCTTTACTTCCAAATCTCCTATTCTACGTACCATAGACAGAGGCATCAAATTTATACTTGCACCCAAGTCGAGCAATGCTTTATCTACTGGCAATGTTCCAATTGTGACTGGAATTGTGAAGCTCCTAGGGTCTTTGGATTTCTGAGGTAATGATTTATGGATTATAGCACTGCACCCTGCTTCCAGCTCCACTTCTCTTCAGAAAATTTTCTTTTCTTTGTTAGGAGCTCTTTCATGAATTTTGCATAAGTTGGCATCTGCTCCATAGCATCCAAAAAAGGAATATTAATCTATAGTCGCTTGAAAATATCCATGAACCTTGCAAATTGCCTCTCTTTGTCCTTTTTGGAAAGGTTTTGAGGGTATGGAAGGTTTTTCAACTGGGGTACCTGTTTCTCACCCTTCTCCCTCTTTTTCTCCTTATTTTTATTTTTTTCTTCTTTTTCTTCTCTTCTATTTACAAACTCTCTTTTATTTTGTTCTTCCTTTCCCTCACACTCATTTTTTTCTTTCTTTCTCTCTGATTCCTCCAACACCTCCTCCTCTACAACCAGGTTGTCTCCAATCCTTCTTCCCACAATTTTACCACTTCTGGTAGTAATTAAATTACAGCGCTCCTTCGGATTAGTCTGAGTGTTGGCTGAAAATTGACCTGCTTGTTGATTTGATAATTACTTAGCCAACTGTCCAACCTGTATTTCAAGATTTCTGATTGAAGCTTCTGTATTTTTCTGATTGGTCAAAGAAGCTTGCATAAACTTTTCTAAAGTATCCTCCAGTTTAGTTGTTCTGTCATGCACAGAAGGATACTATTGTTGTTGTTGTTGGTAAGGAGATTGTCTGTTTGAAGGACCAACATCTTGCTTCCATCCAAAATTCTGATTTGGATTGTTTCTCCACCCCTGTGAAAAGTTATTATTGTTGGAGAAATTTCCTGATCTTCCTTGGTTACTCACGTATTGAACTTTTCCTTGTGAGCTACTCTGATATGAACAATGACCATTTGGATGATCGCCTCCACAAAAGTCACATCTCATGGGTTGTTGACTGGGAGAGGATTGCACAACTTGCAACTGCTCTAATAATGTAGACATATGCTTCGTCAGTGCTTCAATCTGTTGAGTCAGAATTTTATTCTGAGCTAAGATTACATTTGTAGTACTAAGATCAAGCACTCCTTTCCTCTAAACAGTTTGCCTATTATGTTGAGCTTGATGATCTGTGGATGCTAATGCCTCAATGATTCTTGTTGCTTGCTCTGCATCTACACTCATCATTGTTCCACCTACTGCTCCATCTAATATCATCTTGGTGTCAGGCCTCAGACCATTACAGAATATGTTCAGCTGAGCAATATCTTCAAATCCATGATTTGGGCATTTCCTCAATAAGGAATTGAATCGCTCCCAAGCTTCACAAAATGGCTCATCTGGTCCTTGCCTAAATGTCAAAATATCAGCTTTGGCTTTGATGTAGCGAGATGGTGGAAAGAATCTCTTCAAGAATTTCTCCTCAACATCTTTCCAGCTGTTCAAACTCTGGTTTGGATGTGACTTAAGCGATTCCTTTGCTTTACCTGCCAAAGAAAAAGGAAACAAACGCATGTATGCATGCTCAAGATCTCCTTCTTGAAAGCCCATGGTTCCTATCAATTCATAGAATTTAGAAAGATGAGTATATGGATCTTCATTATCCATTCCAATGAATTGATGAGAACTGATTAAGCTAAGGAAGGCTGGCTTCATCTCCAGAGTTTTAGTGGTGAGTGGTATTGCTATGCTAGAAAAATATCTTGGTCCTTGCTGCATAGCATAATCTCCAAGTGTCTTTCTGGTTGGAGCTGGTCTTTGATTCTCCATGTTTTCTGATTGAGGTGTGATGGAAGTACTGGAAGATTCTTCCCTTGTCTTTCCTTGCTTCTTCTTGTTTCTGCCTCTATTTCTTCTCGTTGTCTTTTCTATCTCCGGGTCTAATGCTAATTGATCTTCAGGAACCTGACCTCTTAAGAGCATAAATCAAAATAGCTCAAGCAAGAATTAGTACAAAGGAAAATTTTAATAAGCTATCTAATAAAGAAAAATATACACAAAGTTGGATGAGATAACTAGAAGTTTCAAAAGAAGACCGTTCCCCGGCAACGGCGCCAAAAATACTTGTTGGTCTCTTGGCAAGCGTACCAAAAGTCAATTATAGTATAATGATTTTTTAGTAAGAGTGTCGAACACACGAGGAACGGATTCAGTGAAAATAATTAATTATCTCAATCAACATATATATACAGAAATTTTAATTTGATGGATCATCGGTAGTTAAACTAAATTGCATAAATAAAATAGAGTAAAATAGAAAATTAGTTAAAAGATCAATAAAAGAAACTGGGATTGAATTTCATCTATCTTCGTTGTCTGTAACCTGGATGAATATAATACATAACATCTGAAAATACCAATATTGATGCACACTCAAAAATCATTTATACCGATCCCTCGCGTATAAAATTCATAAGATTAGTTCCCTGAATATTGATTCCTCACATATTCAACAAACTATCTAGCATTAGGATCGAGTGTTAAAAACAATTGATATATTGAGATCTATTCCTAGCATCACAGTATATCAAGTATCATTGTTCAAATCAGATTTTCAGAAATACTTTCTAGTCAGATCTAAAAATCAAAATCAAAACATCTATTGATCAGATAGAAGTAAGCATTAAGAGCAGAACAATAATACCAATATTGAGTAAAACAGAAATGCTATATATAAATATCACCAAATTACATCCCAGTTTGAGTAGATTACATTCAATCCCAAAGGAGAAGATTAGCCACTCATGGTAGCTATCAAATCCTAAGAACTAAAGAAGAAGAAGAAGAAATATGATCTGTGTTATGCTCTTGGTAGTAGCTCTGCAGCACGGATGCACTCCTCTTCCAAAATCTCTAGCTGGTTTTCACTTTCTGATTCAGGGAGTATTTATACTCAAGGTCTCACTCAAGCTACTCGATCGCTTGAGCGAGACAACATTCTTCATGCTAAAGAAAGCCTCTCGCTTGGGCGAGACGTGCTGAAGCCAATATCTCACTTAGGCGAGCAAGAGTACTTCGAGCTGAAGAAAGGATCTCGCTTAGGCGAGATTGGCAGCATCTGATCTCGCTTGGGCGAGAATGGCAGCAAGAGAGGGTCTCCACTACTCGCTTAAGCAAGGTCCTGCGTCGCTTAGGCAAGAATGGCGGCAGTGGCTTTAGCTTAGGCGAGCATGCTTTGGTTTTGAGCGATCCTGCAAAGTTTCTTTTCTGTTTCTTCATTTCTCCTTTCACTCTTCTTCTGTTCTTCCCTCCTTCGATTATAATTTACCTGAAAATTACACAAAATAGGATCAAATGATTTCTTTAAATCAAAACTTGGAAGCATGTGATTGAAACTTAGATTTAGGGAGAATCAATATGAAATGAACACAAATTAAAAGCATAAGAATTAGATTTTGTTATGAATCTTTACTGAATTTTGGCACTTATCAATGCTCTGTTGCCTTTTCCTCTCTTACTACTAACCATGTTAGGTGCTGGTTTGCGAAAGCAAGCGAGGCTCGCAAGCATGGAACTCACCAACATAAGAAATGTTTTGATGGTCCTAAACGTCATTCTTCGTCTTAATGTTGTTGACATCATCATGAATGTTGATGCCAACATCCCATCCTTGCCACTTACAAAACCTGCACATGCATGCTAATGGGGTGTGACGGTGGTGTCTAAATGACTCAACATGTGAGTTTCTTTTTTCTCCTTAGAATTGGGTTCCATTGAATGGAAGAATTCCAATGCCTTATATCATTATGGGACCCACTAATACCATTACTTTTATAATATGTATATGGTAATTTATTAATGTCTTTATTCCTATATTTACTATCTATGAACTTATGTTGGTACACATTAAATTTGTGCAATTGCATCGAGCTTTAATTCATCTGAAAATTCAAAGGATGCTAGATGTGCCAAAATTCACACAATTGATGCAACATGCTAAACTTATTAATGGACATTCTCTGATTCATCATGTTAGCAACTTCTTTTCCCAGCAAAGTTAAATGCTTAAGAGGACCATGATGAAGGTCATGATTACGAATGAGTCCATGAACAATATCATGAAAACTTCGTCCTCATCAAGATGTATCAAATAATAGAATGTCGACGATGTTAAGTTATAATAACCCGCCATTCCTAGGCGAAACAACACTCGACAACAATGAGAAGCTCAACGCAAGCTCACTGCAAGAAAAACATCAAATAGTGATTGAAAATTCAATCACTAAATGACTAAAATCGGTCACTAATGGAAACAGTGATTGATTTAGTGACTAAAAAATCGGTCATTAATATGTTCGTCACTGATCATAGTGATCGAATTTGTGACTGAATTTGTGACCGAATTAGTGATTGAAATTAGTGACTGAAACAATGACCGAATCTATGACCAAATCAGTGACCGAATCAATGACTGAATCAATGACCGAATCTGTGACTGAATCAGTGACTGAATTAGTGACTAATAACTTTCCTCCATTTACTACTTTTGGCTCTTCTCAAAGGACTTGATACCCTCATTGTAAATGTAGCTGAAGGCATTAACGACAATTGACACTACTGTGAACAATGTCGAAACGTAGAAGTCGCAATCGCTGACGTTCTCATCTCCCAATTCTTATACAAGGGTCATTCTCTATATCTTCGAGGGCACAACATCAGAGGTTCAAGTTCTGTTTATACTTGAAGAAGTGAAATGGAAGAAAAACCTAAAGGATTAGACTCTAGCCATGCCTAGAACCTGCACTAACATCACGAACAACCACAATTATTCATAAAAATATCAAAGCTACAATGGTCTCCCAAGAATAAATGATGACTTGAAACATGTATAAGAATATAAAGACGAAGTCCACACTAACAACATGTAGTGGTGACAACTGGCCCAAGAAGTAGGAAGTTCCAAGCGTATGAAGAATTGAAAATGACTATGTAAGACCCGTTGAAAATTTAATTAATTAAATAATTAATTAATTAAAGGTGGGAGGTGGAAACTTGAATGTCATTAAATGCTAATTGGTAGGACATAGAAAAGTATTAGCTCAAATGGTTGAGAGTATTTTGATTATGTGAGAAGACTTGGGTTCGAGTCCTATGTATGCTTGTTGTGTATTATTTGACTTATTATCATTTTGTTAATATATTTGTGAATAGTGAGTGATATCATAAATATAGAATTATAATAGTTATCACTAAATGTGAATTGGCATAGTGGTGGTGCTTTGGTCTTATGAGTGGAAGGTCACGGGTTCAAACCTTGATAGATCGAAATTAACCTTTATTTTTGCCAAATTTAGTTTGGAGTGAAGGTGAAAAGGTAGAGAGAACCCTAAGGGGAGAAGAACTTCAAGAACTTCAAGTTAGGGGAGTTGTCCTTATGTGCATATGAATTCAGTTGTGATTCTTTGTTTGTGTTATTTCCCATATTCTGCATGATGCTAAATTCGTATTATAGGCACTATGGCTGAAAATGGGTGGAATTGATATTGTGCACATAGTTTGTGGTGAATTCCATGAATTGGATGAGGGTTTTTAAACTGTATTGGTTAACTATGGTCAAACATTTCGTTTTGGTGATTCAAACTTGTGTAAAACATGTTACTGTGATGGCTTGATGAAATAGAATGCTTGGTAGTGATTAAATTGGGTTTTGGTATGGTTTTGGATTGTTTTCGCGCAAGACCAAGAGAGGAATGCTGCAATTCTCACCCAAGCGGGTCACTCTCGCCTAAGCGAGAGTTGCAGGACTTGCTACTGGTTTAGGGGTCGAGCATCTCGCCCAGGCGACTTGCTTGGTTTTAAGCGACTTGTTTTCTCTCTCAGACGAGACATGCTCGCCTAAGCGATGATGAGATACGATTTCCTAATTTTTTGTTTACTAACCACTTCTCAAACACTTGGCCAACCATGGGAGTTTTGGGTCATGTGCATTCTCACTCATAGTTTGAAACATACATGAATGTGGAGTCCATGTTAAGTTGTTAGTGCCTGACAAAACTATGAAGATGCCCGGGGAAGAGAAGGAAAAGGTCTTACCTCTCAAAATAGAGGAGGCAATACCTAGTATAAGAGGATTACACAGTCATGACTCGCAAAATAAGCCAAACAAACTCCCATCATATCTTCCCAAATTCTACATAATAACATTTTTCCTTCACTCCAAATTTTCTCATAGGGTGTTACATGTTGACAAGTGTACCAAATCGTATAAGTAATATAGTGGACAAGTCCAGATATCGTATCACACAGGGACTAACGTGGTGTAAATTAATTGTTTTGTTACTAATAAAGGATGAGAATAACAAAATATTTTTTGTTTAAAGGGAAAATAATATGTAAAATATAAACATAAATTGACACAATGGAAATAAATAACTTGATTGAGGAAAATATAAGATAAAAACTTCATCCAGATTGAGTTTCACGATTTCATTCAAAGTAAAAACATCAAACAATATATTCCTATTTTCGTCTCTCACATTCACATCGTTTGTAACATGCTTTGATTTCGTCGCAGACAAGTCTAAACTAGAATAATAAAAACTCTATGTCTAGCAATTTTTACTATTACATTTACATTCATGGCCAATATGTTGATGCTTAAGAATGACTACTAATCACATCTATATCTAGCATGTGAAATCAATAGTTGTTTTATCCTGCTCAGGTTTCCCAAACTATCTTTCGGATCAGCCGATACTCCGACATATGCACCATATCTAGAACATGCAATTAAATATCATAATATGAGTTTCCAAAATTATATTTTGAATCGGTATAGACTCTCGCATGTGCAAAATTCATAGACTATGCAGTTAAAACAAGAATAAAACATAAGAGATTGTGGCAAATGATTATATTGAATGAAAAATTCACAGAGAATTAAGAATATATTACACCCAACCACCGTGAATGAGAGAGTTAGCTACTCCTAAACATACTGAACACAAAAGTGATGTTGAAATTGAATGCCTCAAGCCTTCAGAATGTCCTTCTACCTTCAATTGTATGAATATCAAGTTTATCTCTCTCCAAGTCTGTTTTTGACCTCTATCAGACCCTTAATTTATAGACTTTCTGAAACGCACAGCTCGTTGGGCGAATTGACTTGTTAGGCGAGTTAGGCATGACTCTTTGGGCAAGTTAGGCATGATTCATTATGCGAGTGACACGAAATATGATTTGGGCCTGCAACTTTATACTTGATTTTGTATTTGAATTCCCATGTTGGATTTATCTTTTTAGTCCTCTTGAACTCCATATTTTCGAATTATCTTCAATTCTTCTGACTTGAATTTGAGTAACTAACTATGTAGATAACCGAAATAATCTTTCCAAATCTTTAAAATTTCCACTTATTTGTAAAATATATCCTCATCATTAATTTTTTCATTTTTATTGAATAAAAGCTAAAATATCAAATAAAATCCAAAAAATAAAATAATAATAAAACATAAAAATAATTAAAATAAAAGGATGATAATGCCTATTATCATATGACCATAGCAAATTTGCTCAAACCACTGACACACCACGTTAAAACCCACCCCCAGAATACAAAAAGTCCCAAATTTAATTGCAACAACAAAATATTCAACAATTTCAACTTTTGCAATTCTTTTTAACTAAAAATCAAGAAAAACACTTATAACTTTTGCAATTTTAAGCTAAAAATCAAGAAAAATACTTAAATGATTAGTTCCTTTTACCTAAATTAAAAATTCTACTAACATTTTTCTTGAACACCACCGCACCACTAATTAAGCTTGAGCATATACATAACAGAATCCAACGAGGATCAGATTACAATATGACCTCCATGGAAATAGGCTTCATCTAGAGTATTGAGAAATCACATGCAATCCATACAATTTGCATGCAAAAGATGTACTAGTAGGAGCAGATAGTAGAGTCAGAGATTGCCTTCATTGATTCAATCTTCAAGAAGATGATAGAAAGTGTCAGCATATATGTGAAGGAGGGAAGAGAACAAAAGACTCTTGGATAGTAATGCTTGCCCAGTATTTTGAAGATTTTTTAGGAGTCCCTTTCTCCACAGTTTTTTACTTCTTTTAATCTAATAATATATTAAAATCATTTAATATTCTAAAAAAACAACTCATCTATTTATATCTATATCTTACTATTACGGTTGGGAATGAAGGATGGGAGAAGAAAAAGGAAAAGAAAAAAAAATGTATATGACAATTTTTTAAGAGACGTTAACATTAAATAAAAGAAGAACATCGAAAAAAAGATGAGTTAATTTAATAAATATTATAAATTAATTGAGTAAAAGTAACAAAATTAAAAAAATAGATAGAATTAAGTATGAAGAACAAACGTTACATAAATTTATAAAAGAGAAGTCTGAAATAGAAACTGAGAGAGAAAACTATAACTAAATAAATTCTTCTATATATCTTCACCAACCTACTCTGATGATTAATTTTTCTTGTGTCTACATCAGATCGTTTGCTAAGCAAAAGCAAAATAATTATTGAAGCCATAGTAATCCCTGTCGGTCCAACCGACAGTTGTAAATCCCAATATTGGGACCAAATTAATTTGAGGAATGGCTTTTCAGTTTTATGACAATTTCCCGAACCAATGAATAGGAAAAAAATTATGAACTTTTCAGTTTTTCTTTTTTCCCCTCTTGAAAAAATCGACAATAATAAATTTGCATGTGCAAGCCACACTGTTCATCATTCTTATTTATTTGAACCCAATGATAGTCCCAACTAACAGAAAAAAAAATACAGGGATTGTCTTTCTCAGAGCTAGGTATGCTTTTTCCATCCATGGATGCTCTTTACAACTAATATTGTTCATGTATAAAGAATAAAAGGTTGTTGTGAAGGTAGAGACCCACTATGATTAATTAGTTGTAGGTTAGGTTGAACATTGAATCATATTAGCACCTTCATAACTCTATGTTCCTTAAACACACAATCATCATAACTACTAATCACAATGCTTATGCTAATAAAGGATATTGATGGACACTAATCAATGCCAAATCCCACTTACCCAAAACAACTACCTTATACCCACTTACTATTGCAGTTTAGGGATATTACTATTTACAATTAGTATATCTTTATTATTAGACCTAATTATTCAACAATTTTTCTTAGAATATTGAAATATAAATTAGACTTTTTTTTATTTTTTTTCAGGTAGCATCTTTTAAGGACTGGAATTGAAGCGGTTAATGGTTTGAGTGTTGGTGCCGACAAACACAGAGGTTTGTGACAGGAAAAGCAAAGTGTGTAGTAAAACTGTGAGCATAGTAACTTTTGCATGGTAATGACCTGGCATCACCACGTGACCCTTTAATAATAATGTCACACCTAAATGTCACTCATTACAATCATCATTAATCATTCTATCATTTAAGAATCCTTTTTTCTTTTTAAAAACAAAATTCTATTCTCCTTTTCTCATTTATAAGAAAAAATATGCACTTAATTTCAATTATGTATTAATTCTTGGTCTTTCTCTTTCTAGAATAATTATTTGATGTGTTTTCATATCTTCTGTTATTTAAATTTAATTTTCAAGTATATTTATGTCCGGTGTTTTTAGTAGTAGGTTTTTACATAGTTGTGTAGTTTTCATGATATCTTTCTAACTTAAAAAAATTATGTACAAAATAAATAAAAATTATTTTTTATAAAATTTATAAAATTATTTATATTTATTTATAAAATTAAAAAAGTTAATACATGCACTCGTACGCTCATATATTTTCACTGCTTTATATAATGATTGTTTTGTTTACATTTTTTTTTCTTATATTTATAAACATATTACATAGATAACTAAAATTACAATACAAAATTATTATCTTGTTTTAGTAAATATAGATATATTGTAATTAAATTACAAAATAATTTTAAGTTAGAATATTCCTGTGTGATTTCGAGTTATTAATTAAAATGTTATATTTATAATAAGTGTTTTTTGGTTTTGTTCTCTTCTTAATTTTAATTCAAAATTTCAATTAAATCATTAGTAGACCTACAAAAATCAAATAAAAAGACTTTTTTTTTTTAAATCAATTTGATTGTAAACATTGTTATAAATAGAAATCTTAAAATGTATTCAAACTGGGATAAAAATAGTATAGGCCTAGGTAAAGTTGTATACTATTTGAATATTGAATAATTTTAGTGATTGTCTTAGTTACCAGCGAGGATAAATTTCTCACATAGAGAATTAGAAGAAACTTGGTGTTAGATTAAAAAAATACATCAAACTCTAATTTTAAAATAGACACCTCTCATAAAATTTATTCATTTATATTTAAAATTATAGTAAAATTGTATGAGAGAATAATAATAAGTTAATAAATTTAATTATATATTTTATAATTTTTTTATTTTAATGTGAAAAAAAATCAAGTAAGAAAAAAAATGAAAAATACTTTTCAAAAATTATTTTGCAAAAATCTTCTTATATTAGTTGTAGTTTAATAAAATACAATATAAAAAAAATAAAAATCGTTAAAGATTTTATACAAGATTTTTTATATATATATTTATTTGTCTAATAACTCAAATTACTCCCAATTTTTAATCGATACAAACAAAGTTTTATAGGAACTTATGCTAGACATACAAAACGGTCATTATTTAAGCTGTTTTTAATTAAATATAAAATATTATTTAAATCAAGTAAGTATTATCGGATTATAAAATATTATTTGAACTTAACCACAAAATGTTGATTAGAACACAATTGTACTTAGTTAAGACCAATTACACTTTAAAATGTAATTATTTTTAAAATTTGTTAAGTGAGTCACTAATTTATTGTCATCTATTAATTTTTTAATCCTTTCAACAAAATTAAGTATTCTTTTGACATTGTGTCACTTCTAACTAAGCAAAAGTATTCATAAACCTAATCACTCATAGCTAAACATTATGTTAAATCAGTCGCTATTACCTAAATATCAAGTATTATTGGAACCTAACCACAAAATATTATTTAGAACACAACAACAAGTAAGATCAATTACGCTTTAGAATGCAACCATTCCTAGTTAAAATAAAGTATTATTTTAATACAATTACTTCTGACTATACATGAGTATTCTTAGACATAACCATTCTTAGCTAAACAATTTGTCAAACAAAGGATGTGATCTAACGATCATGAAGTTTTACTCACTAAAAGAGATAAATTTCCTAAGACAAATACAAAGATATTATTTAAGATAGTTATGAACACAAACAATATTCTTTCTAATAAATAAAAACTAAACATTGTTTAATTTTATAAGATTATGTACTCATATTTATTATAAGAATTTGATCAACCTTTTTTCTTCATAAAGATCTTCTTTGCACAAGGTTGAGAAGAAAATATTTTTTACAAATTCTTTTAGAGCCATTGTGAGTTTGTAAGTCTTTCATCATCTTCATTTATTGTCTAATCACACTTAAATATGTAGACACATTAAATGCTATCCATGGGACTATCATTCCATCATTTTAGAAAGGTTATTTGTGTGGATCAACTTTAAATACACTTTTAAAGAGATTTTGATGTAGATACTTTAAAGTGAGATCCTCTTGAAAGAAACAAAGAGATAAACATTTTCTAAACACAAAAAATAAACATTTACAAGTCTTTGATTCATAATCTCTCAAGATTTATTGTCCATAAAACAAAATATACTTATTTTTTTGTCTAAATAAAAACTAATCAAATGAGACACTTTCATCTATTCAATCATAAGACTTATGTCTATCTGTCTTACTATAACATTTGCGTCTATTCAGCCAAACAAGACACTTGTATCCAATGAGACATGATACTTATAAAATGTTTTATGTTTTAGGCTTAATTAGTTTGCTAGTACCCACTTTCATCCGGATGTGTCAGTTTGATCCCTACTTTTAAAAACATGTCAATTACGTCCAAACTTTTGAAAAAAAAAATGTTTTAATTAAGTCCTTTAAAAAAATAATGGCGTTAACAGCGTGTCACCTGTCAATCTATGTTTTTTTTTGTTTTTTTTTTCAAAAAAAATTACCACTTGTCAGGTCCTGGGTGTGACATGTGGCACTATCAGTGCCACGTGACAAGGTATTGTCATGTGTTAGTGTCACTACCAAGTGTCATTCTCTTTATTTCAATTTATTCCCATATATGTCTTTTTGATTCAATTTAGTCCTCATATATGTCTTTTTGATTCAATTTAGTCCCAATTATTTTTTTATAATAGAGAAATGTTATCTCTCTCTTAAATTTGAGACGAAATTTGTTATTTATATAAATGTTATATTGATATTTATTATTAAAAATGAATTATAAAATTAAGTACTAATATTTGGTCCCTTAACTTTCAGAGAAAATTGGAATAAGTCCCTCTTCAAAACTTCGATCCAATTTAGTTTAGAATAATGTGAATTTATTCCTTTTAACCAAATTTTGTTAAATTTATTTAACATTTTAAATGCGTTTCAATCCGGGACTAAATTGGTTTAAAATTTCGAAAAGGGAGTAAAAGTCATAAATAACAAAACATAGGTTAACAATTAAGAAAAATATAATATGTTATAACGTTATTTTCAATATAGAAATATGAGTATAACATGTATATAAATAATAAATTTGGTCTCAAATGTAAGAGAGAGACAATATTGTTTTATTTTGAAAAAAAAATTGAGACTAAATTGAATAAAAAAAACATATGTAGGGACTAAACTGAAACAAAAAGACATGTGGAGATTAAATTGAAATCAAGACAATGACACTTGGTAGTGACAGTGATACATGACAGTACCTTGTCACGTGACACTGACAGTGCCATATGTCACACCAAAAACCTAACACGTGGTAGTTTTTTTCAAAAAAAAAAAATTAAAAATTAATATATAATAAAAAAGTGAAAAAAATCACATATTGACACATGACACGTCGTTAATTTTTTTAAATGATCTAATCGAAATATTATTTTAAAAGTTGTAACCTAATTAACACGTGTTTAAAATCGGGAACCAAACGGACACATATAAAAGTAAGTATCATCTAAGTAGACACTCAAGATCAAAATCAAAGGGTGTTAATTTTTTGTCTAACATAAAATAATATTCCTAAAAATGCGATAGTTTATATTTTTTCGAAAACAATTTATAATTTAGTAAAAATGTAATTTTTTATGAATTTTAATATATAATAATAAATCATTCAAAATTTTTGTTTATAATATTTATAAATTTTGACATTTTAATATTTATTTTAAATTTTTAAAGTTTTTATTTAAACTTTATCTAATGTAATATTTTAAAATAAAATAAAGAAAGTAGGGGTTATTTTATTCAAAATATAAAAAGAATCCTTCAAACATAAAGAAGATAAGTATTTATTTAAAAAATAGTTGAATTATGCCATTTTATTAAAAAAATATAAGGAATATGAGTATACATTTTAAAATTAGAAGGAGTGTGAAAAGTTAAACTTAATTATTAAAAGAAATCAGATTCAAATTTAACAAAAAATTGACATTAAGTGGTATTAATCTTCAACTTCTTTTTTAGTATGTAAAACAACTTGTCAATAAAAAATGATGAGGAAGATTTTATTTATCTTTGTTATTTATATATTAATATATTAATTGGTGATAATGTGTAGATTGAATCTTCTCCAGAACTTAAATTGAGTTTTTGATTTTTTTTAAATTATCAATGATTTATTAATTTCTTTTACAAAATTATAAAAACTAATAGTGTAAATATTTTAGCTTAACATATCGTACGTTAAGTACAATTTTTCATATCATCAGATAGTTATCTAGTATTAAAACAATTACTAATTGCTATACTGACTAAGTTAAAAATAAAAATAATAAATTATAAATAAACTAAATACGCCCAGTTTCACTTAATTATGTTTCTTTCGACAAATGAAACTCTACACTTCATTTAAGTTCCTTTTAGAAAATATGGTAACGTAACGGTGAATACTTAAGTTTTTATTTCAAATTTAAAGAGTTTGATTTTTCTCAACCGTCGTCAGTGTTAGCTGCTAAGAAACATGTACCATCATTTACAAACTTCAGTGAAACTCATCTTCATTCAACATCTTCCATAATTTTACCTGTTAAAGTCAAAAGTTAATTAAAGTCACGTTGAATATCTTAAAATTACTGTTATTTTTATATTTTAACATTTATTTATTCTTCCGTAATACTTTAACGGTCGCTTTAGCGGCGGAAACAGTGAAGAAACGCCGTTCCAATTCCCCGCATTATCATTTCCCCGTGTTCCCGTGACAGTTAAAAAGCCAAGAAGGCGTGGTCGCATTGAATGTGCGTCCATACCGCGAAACCAACCGTCACCGGCGCTCCGGCAATGTGGCCGGAAACCGAATAATCGCCGCCGTTCCTCATCCAATTCCGGCCACAACTTGAACACAAGATTCAACAATGGCTCACGCCACAAAGCAAACGCAGAACACAAAGCAGAGGGTCCTCACGTGCTTGACGAAGCTCTCGGACCGCGACACACAGGCTGCAGGAGCCACCGAACTCGAGTCCATCGCTCGTAGCCTAGACCCGCACTCTGTTCCCGTGTTCCTCTCCTGCATTCACTCCACCGACGCCTCCGACAAAACCCCTGTCCGCAAACAATGCGTGCACATCGTTGCCACGCTCTCCCACGCGCACGGCGACGCGCTCTCGCCCTTTCTCTCCAGAATCCTAGCCAACCTCGTGCGCCGCCTCCGCGACCCTGACTCCTCCGTGCGCGCCGCCTGCGCGGACTCTGTCGGCGCGCTGTCGGCGCGTGTCACTCGGCAGCCGTTCTCCTCCTTCCTCAAGCCGCTGGCGGAGGCGCTCTTCACAGAGCAGGACCCCAACTCGCAGGCCGCCGCCGCGCTCTGTCTCGCCTCCGCCGTCGACGGGGCTCCGGATCCAGACCCCGCCAGGCTTGCCAGGCTGCTCCCGAGGTTTGAGAAGCTCCTCAAGAGTAAGGTGTTCAGGGCCAAGCCCGCGCTGCTGGCGCTCGTCGGAAGTGTCGCGGAGGCCGGCGGGGCGTCGAGTCGCGGCGCGTTGAGGAATTTGGTTCCCTGCCTTGTGGAGGCGCTCGGCAGCGTGGACTGGGCCACGAGGAAGGGCGCGGCGGAGGCGTTGAGGAGACTCGCCGTCGCGGAGAGGGACCTCTTGTCAGAGTTCAAGGGTGAATGTTTCAGAGTGCTCGAGGATCGGCGATTTGATAAGGTTCTTTTGAAGATTTACATTTTTTTTCCTCTTTTGTTCTTTGTCTATTTATGGTAATTTGAAAGGAGGTTTAAATTGAAGCTGTGTTTAGCGCCAAGCATGTGCATAAGCTAGCCCGACATTGTTCCAGTTTAATCAGTGATCCTATTGATCTTATTCGGTTTGATCAGATTGTCATCTGTGAAGTTGTGTTGCGTTGCGGTTGCTGAAATCGTGAGCACACGCGGTTGTTCTGATCATGTCATGATGTGAGTTCTGGAATGTTGTTTGAAAGTAAATTTAGTTCTTGTGTTGTTTGTGTGCAGGTAAAGTTGGTTCGGGAAGTTGTGAATCAGATGTTGGAGGCGTGGAAGCAGATTCCTGATGTTTCCGATGAGTTCTCTCCACCTCCTCACTCCCAGTCTTCTTCAAAAGGTATTGTGGGTGATGTAGGTCATTTGATCTAAAACATTTTTTTGTTGATTTTCACGGCCATTATTGTTTTTGTCGTGCGTTTCTGATTTTGTTGCTGTCTTTTGATTCAGAGAATGCAAGTGATGGGCGCTATCCTCCTGTCTCTCAAAATTCATGTAGTCCGGGTTCTGTTATGAGTAAATTGAGGAAGAAATCAAGCCCAATTAGCAAATCAACTCCACCGGATAGATCTCTTGCCAGAAATGCTAAAAAGTTGAGTGCCTTAAGTGGTGACCGGATGAATTCGGGTGTTTTGCAGAAACTGAACCATGACCATTGGGATGTTAGAATTGCTGTGTCAAATGTTCCTGATCGTGGTGAATGTCAGCCGAGGGATGAAAATGTATTGGAAAGCAGCAAAAAGGATAATAGCAGATTTTTCAAGTCAGACACAAAACGGTCTCTATTTGAGAAAAATTCTGATGACAAGATGCATAAATTTGGTGGGTCGAAAGCTGGATCTCGCGTGGTTCCTTGTTCAGAAGAGAATCAAGACTCAGGTCCTGTCTGTAATGTACCAAAGGATGTTCCTAGGAATTACAAAGAGAGTGAGGAATTATCGTTGATTCGTGCCCAGTTAGTTCAAATTGAGAAGCAGCAGTCAAGTCTGTTTGATCTTCTACAGGTTTGTTCCGTATGCTTAAAAGCACTTTCCCACTGGGGAAGTTTTTAGATCTGTTCAGGTCAACTGCAGTTTGCAATTTTACTGGAGAAAGAAATGCTTACTAGTTATTATCCATACCGTGTTCAAAAGTTCTCCTTTCTTTTGAATATATATATATGTGTATGTAGCATGTGTTGAAGGACGAGCATGTCTGACAATATCCACCATATTTTTACAGAAATTCATTGGGAGCTCTGAAAATGGACTGCGTTCTTTAGAGACTCGTGTGCATGGACTCGAGTTGGCATTGGATGATATATCTTATGATTTGGCTGTAACTAGTGGAAGGATGACTAAATCTGATGCTCCCAAGAATATATGCTGTCTGCTACCTGGTGCCGAATTTTTAAGCTCCAAATTCTGGAAGAAAACACAGATCAGGTATTCATCCAACCGGTTCTCTAGAACTGGTAGCACTCCATTACTAGCTTCCAATCATTACAGAGCTAACAGGAACACCGAATCTAGTACGGCAAGCCACAGGTTTAGGGTCCGTGGTGATGGAAGCTTCATCACAAATCCTCTGGCCGAGATTAAAATTAATTCAAGGGAAATTTCGGGCTCTGCAAGATCAGAGCTAGCTTGAAAAGCAGGTTAGCTTTCTAAATTCATTAGTTTGTATTCACCATTGACAATGACCTTATGCGTGGGTGTTAGAAAATGCTAGATCCCTTCCTCATATGTTTTTGTATAAATTTTATTAAGCCATCACAGTTTGGTGCAACACACTTAGGTCCATGAATGAAAAGTCAAATTTACTATTAAAATAAGATTTCAAGATGTTTGCAGGGAACTTTCAATTTCCTCAATGTACAATCATCCTCCCGTCATCCCTGGGTCTGAACATCTTGTGAAGGTCTAGTTACTTTCTTTAGAAATGACATGCCAAATTTAGAGGAATAGCCAATATACATCTTGATTCTCCATGTCAAGTGGCACACCAATAACTACTTGTCACTCACCATAAATGGCAGGAATGCTGAAACTAAGTAAACAAGCTACAGATTTAGGGGTATATGATGATGGGGTCTTCATCACTAAACCTCAGATTAACAAAAACTCAAAGTGGGATTTCTTTCCTTTCGAGAGAAGAATCTATTTAAAAAGTAGGTTTGCATACTTCGTGTAGCAATATATACCTCCATATGCTAGACAATCTCTATGGCTTGGTATTGGAAAGCATCATAATTCATGTCTCCTATAGTCACATGCTTAGTAATTAAGAAAAGTATTTCATGGGATATGTATATGGATCTCATATAAGGGATTCTCTTTCCTTCTCATGAATGTGATGCTTCAAATTATTCAATATTAGGAACAGAATTTATGTCTAATTTATCTTCATATAATTGGTCGTTAAGATTTATATTTCACTTATAATTATTATTTAACCATCTTTCTGGCTGGTGGAAGAATCCCTGCTCTAGAAAAGTATGTCAATGATGTAATGAGTATGTATATTTGTATGCCAGGAAATATCGTATACGGAAAATACCATACGTTCTTGGAAGGAGAAGGTGGCTATCATACGTTCGAAATTTCATTTGGAATGCCACAATGATTGGAGTGAGTATTACTATTTTCAGTGGAGAGTGAATACGTACATAGGAGGAACAATGTCACAGGCTACTTTGTGTTTCCAAATACGATTGAAAAGACAATAATAAATCACACATCAAATGGGTTAAAGATGCAAAAACTACAATTATAAACTTCAACCTGAACATGTAAAACCGATGGGGGAGAATGTAAACAGAATTGACTTCACTTTTTGCTTTTGTAGGTAAGCAACTTAAGCTTCATAACTACACCGTTTTCTTAAATAAATTAGTTACTAAGTAGTTCGGTTAATTTACGACTTCATTTTTCTAAAAGCTTTTATAAATGTGTAACTTATTGTTTGGGGATATGATGTTAAGAAGTTTTTTCAATGTTAATTAAATTTATAAAGATTTGAGTAATCGAGGAGTACAATAATTTTCTTTTCTTTTTTTTTTTTCGTATTAAAGGTGTTTTTTTTTAACAAACTTTGCATTATATTCAAGTCTGTCAGAAAGGTGATCGTGCTGATCTAATGTAAGGTGAGTTATATTTTCACCCATTTGGGACATTTTAGTTATTAAATCTTGAATCATTTTCTAAAATAGAGTAAATCGTGATTTCTAAAGTGAAGTAGTACCAAAATTTATTATGAAATAATTATTTTAAAGGTGAAAATAATATAAACGAGAAGTTACAAGTTGGACACACACACCTTTAATTTCTATGTTTTGGAAGTTGCACTCACCTTGACTAGAGGTTTACCTTAATGACACTCATATATCCCATCTCATTGTGAAATTAACATTAATCTCTCTTTGGTTGTAAAGTGCGGTAATATTTAAAATTCTTTTAAGTTTTTGAATAAATATCTATCTCTATTATGCTTTTAATATATATATTGTAACATCCCATTTAAATAATAACATAATTAAATGAAATCTTACACCGGATAATATAAAAAAAGCCAAGTTGCGGAGTATAAAGTCACTCTTTACAGTTATCCAAGGTACTTAAAAGGAAATACTAAAGTTCATTACAAAGCCTACAACCCAAAAGGAGTAAGAGATAGTCGATATTCGAAATAAAGCCTTGGGGTAATACAATATACGGGCCTTAGCCCTAAAGAAAAGCCCAAATAAAACATGAAGTCCAGCCTCGGTAGACTGTGTAGCAGAATCATCTCTTCCCTGTTGACCTCGAGTACCTCTCGCATCTGCTCCCATCAATAAATTGATGATCATCGCAAAGGTAGAAGAACAACATACAAGGCAATCAAACAAGCA
>Ga0209589_1003849_pt1 | contig 26121 bp, 15 predicted proteins | sample CowpeawhiteBW_FD_187525 | JGI IMG/M metagenome (GOLD analysis project Ga0209589, IMG submission 187525) | Root nodule microbial communities of legume samples collected from California USA - Cow pea white BW (SPAdes) (version 2) | ecosystem: Host-associated > Plants > Roots > Nodule | place: USA...
AGATAATTCTTTTTATGATCTTATATTACCTGTTTTTTCTTCATGGTCCCATGACTTGATTGTTTATATTTGTTTTAAGTTTCATTGCATTGAAAAATAATTTGAACAACTTAAGGATTTCCTGTGAGATATAAGATTTGGTGCTTGGTTATTCTTATATCAATAGCTCTTCATGTAAAAGATTAGCGTTTTATTTTAAGTTTTAGACTTTTACCATGAGGGATTCTAATCCAAGTAAACTAATAATATAAATAATAGAGTTATAATAAAAAATGTATTGAAATTCAACTGCTATTGAGCTGAATTTATAAAGTTCAATCTTAAATATGCATATAATTATTGACTTAGTTAAGTTTTATATTAATTACAGATTAATTGAACTGCTCCGTTGTATGTACTTCGATATAGATAGAAAATCAAAAAGCTAAGTTTAGATTGCTTTCTTTAAGTAAACATTCAAACTAATTACACTATAACATCTTGCTGATATAAGTCAACTTAAATTTTAGAACATGTTAACATGTATCTTTGACTTTGAATATATTTGAAGAAAAATATTAGATCTAATGAGCGTATCCCTGAAAATTACGTTGAAATATTCTTTTACAATAAATAAAATTTATATATAATCTTATATAATAATATCTAAAATATTTATTATTTAAAGTTTAAATCAGACCAACATTTATCATGTTTAAAAGAGAGAAACAAATTGATTTATCATTGACAAGTTCAAAGATGGTACTGTGCAGTGTTGACTACCCAGCGTTGAATTCTTGGTTTAGATTTTGCCACTGTAACCTACACATTTTATCTAGTGAATATAATATTTCAGTACGCTTTTATTATTGTTTTTTTTTATACATTGGTTTTATTTTATTTCACTTATCTACCTTTCCAGTACACTTTTGCGAAAACTTTACTATCTGAATTGTTAAAACTAGTCATTTGACGTCCTAGGTGAATATCATAAATATACACATTGGATATCAATAATATAAGTTACAAATGAGATTTAGGAGTAAAATACAAATTAATGTAAAAGAAATAAAATTGAAGGCTAAAGCAAAATTCTTATGATGAACAACTCTTTCTTTAAAAAAAAGTAACTACTATTTGAACTTCTTTAAAAAATATTTGTTTAAAAGACGTTCTTCTGTTCCCTCTACGTAATTCTCCCTAAAATAAAACTTGATGAATACTATTTGAGCTTCTGTAATTGTACAATATAATGGAGTTGCTTAACTCACTTTTGATAGGTCCTATTATTAAATGACTTAAAAGCTTAAACATAGTTCTCTCCTTAAGAACTTGAATAGGGTCTACAATTGTTTCAACTTTCAAGAACAATTGAAGAATGGATAGTTCATAAGATATAATCACATTAATTTCTTCAATAATGAAAATACTTTAAGAATTCCATATGCAATTCTCACGAAAAATAAATGCTCGAGGCATGGTTTTTCAAACCAAGTTTTGTATTTCTTGAATTAATATAACTATAAAAAGTTCAACCTCTTTCCTAAATAATCTATGATTATTATCAAGAATTTGACTTCTCACTTTTTCAAGAATTCATTATCGAAGTGGTAAAAAAGTCTTAATACAACATTCTTAATTCTATTATATTAGTTTTATTTAATTTCCATTAATGAATTAGATAATTAATTTTAGAAATCTTTTACTCTTTTTTTGCTTCTTTTTTAAATTTATAATCAATACTAAATACCAAACTAATTAATTTATTCTTGTTAATTTGGAGTGTTTATAAGGCTTGACACTTAGGTGATGGGCATAGTCATATGAAAGGTTAATCATGTGATCTTGAATCTTGACCTAGATGAGGCCTAAATGCAAACCTTATTTCCTATGCTTCTGTTAGTTTTTAACAAAAAAAAAATTATTCATACACAGGTACCCATATTTTTACAAAACTAGAAGACAAGACGAATCGTCTAGTACTCTACTCCAAAGTATAAGAGTCTTCTTTTTTACTTGTTCTTCAACCCTTCTAGCTATGAATGTGGTGGTTGGATTCCAGTGCTTTAAATGTCTTGGAAGAGGGCACTGTTCTTCATAGTGTCCCAACAAAAAAAAATAATAATAATGATTTCAAAGGACTAAGATTGAAAAAGGCAGGATGAAGTTCATTCTTCACCTATATATAAAAAAGTTCTAGAATCTGGGAAGGAAATTCTCCCTTGTGAAAGAGATTTATTAGTGGTAAGAAGGCTTCTTGAAAGCAAATCTTTTGAACTTGGACCACAAGGAGAGAACCTATTCCACACTAGATGTAAAATTTTTTAAAACACTTCTTTAATTGGATACAGACTCTTCCTACAACACTCGTAATTCTAGGTTGGTAGACAAGGTAGACTTAACTCCTATGCCCCATCTGAAATCTTATAAAGTCCAGTCGATTAAAGACGATGATGGGATAATAATTAACCAACCAACAAATATGCATATCCATCTATAATAAGACGAATTGCTAACATTTTTGCATTTTTCATGAAGAGTCGTGCATCCTTATAAAGAGTGAGAAGTAATATCCCATTCAAACTACTCTCATGGTCATGCTTTGAGCGCGTGTAGCATATTCCTCGATGGAGCTCAACTAGAACATATTTTACTTGATCATCACCTAGACATTTTAGTAGGAGAGAATAGATTCTCGTCCGAAGAGTTGTTTATTGAACATCACATAATATGAGGTTTGTCATCATATCTTTCTGGCATCTTGTCACACACGGGAAAGTATGTCATTAGGACATCAATGAATGATTACTCAAGTTTATTTGTAGCAAATTATCATGATCCCAACTCAATGCTCTAAAAGTTTCTTGTATTAGGGTATGATGTTATCTTACCATATGGATGCTAGCAAGTTTTAGGAGGATGTGACTCAATTATTCTGCTCTTTTGCATACAATCTATCAAAGTGATCAACCATATTTTTGGCAACGTAATAGTAATTTTGTAAAAGCGATTATTTGGCTTCGCACTTGTCGTTCATCTATTTGGTTTGGAGTTTCTTTGGCATTTTAATGCTTGACTCCCACCTCATGGGCGAGAGTCAAACGAGTTGTGATTGTTACATCGAACTACAACCGTGGCTTAAGAATGAACTCCTCGTGTCCTTCGACTAGCAAGATTATGTCGACACTTTCAAAGCTTTGACGTTGTAGATTGACAACGCAATCAAGCTAGCATTGTAGAAACCTAAATTAGCAAGAAGGATGACAACATGGTATGTTGAATTGTCAAAATTTAGATTATTCTTTGGAACTCAATGTCCTATGAAGGCACGGTTTCCTTTGATTTCCCTGTCGAGCTACTCAAACTCAATGACCAACATGAATGGTGGTCTTTAAGCGTTGGTGACTCTAACAAAAAAGTAGTGAAGCCAATGTGGTACTCAAATCCTTGAGCAAGTCTTACAGTTCGACTTCCAAATGTCAAACAATTAGATTGACTATGAAACACTCGTTCCCAATCTAAGACTAGCCCACAAAGAGGGAGTCAAATTTTTAAAATGCCAAAGAGACTCCCCAATGATCACTAGCACAAGATCAACAAATACCAAACCAAAGGGGCACTTCTACAAAAATATTATCACTTAAATAAATTCAGCATTGCTCAAGTCCTAAGAGAGAAAAATGATTGAATCAATGTCCTTTCAAAACTTGCAACTATTGAAAAAGTTGGACAACATCAGACCCTCGTACACAAAACTCTCATAACATCAAATTTGGATCACAATAATGTGTTGGTAATCACACATGGATGACACCTATCATTCAGTTTCCACTTAACAACGTACTTCCTAGAGAGCCACAAGAGACTAGAAAGATACAACAACAAAACTCATATTATACAATGTTCAACAAAGAGCTATTTAGATGAGGATCTCTTCTCCCCTACTACAATTTCAATGATGAAGACAAATACATTCTAGTCGAGCCCCATCAAAGAATATGTGGTATGTATGTGCTCAAAGCATGACCTCTCTATACACTTCCTCCGGAAGAGTTACATATCATAGTTATCACTTGGAAAATGGAATATTTTCAGCCTATTCCCCTCGCCTAAGGGACAAATCAAATTCTTAATAGTAGTCATTGACTATTTTACTAAATAGATGATGGTTAAACCTTTGGAAAACATAAAGGCTGAGCAAATACAAAAATTCTATTGGAAGAACATCACTTGTCAACATGACGCTCATCCAATCAATTGTCACAAGCAACGGTCATCCATTCATAAATAAAGGTTTAGAGCAGTTCCTGCAAACAACTAGGGATAAAGTAATGCGTTTGATCAACTGAACACCCACAAACAAATGGTCAAACAAAGATGGCTGACATCAATAAGAACACACTTTAAGAAAGTCTGTGTATAATTTGCCCACCTTAGTCTAAATGCGTAACTGATTGGGTAAATAAACCTAATGAAGCTCTTGCTGAAAAATAAGTGTGCATGACTTTATTTTATAATTGATACTATAATGGTATCAAATTATTTCCGTACAAGCTTTAAGCTGTTTCCATAGTATCCATATACCCTTAAACAAGTGTTTGTTTCATAAGATAAGTCAATAAATTCTAAATAATTTTTTCCAAACATGCTATCTTATTCTCCTAAACATCAGTATCATGATTCTGAGTACATAGCAAGTGATTGTGAGCATGATACATACCTGAGGTCTCACAATACCGTTGAGCACCCAATATTTGAAGCAGATGATAAGGTATTAAAATAGCCTAATGTCGCAATTTATTAAGGACAATATGCTTACACAACTTCAATCTGCACAGACCGCTTCAGGAAATTTGCTATTGTTTAAAATGGTGCCTGAACTACGAACACAGTGGATTTCTCACCAAAATAGTCCACAGGATCAGGGTTAAAGGATGTCATTCGTGTGACATTTATGTCAATGGGAGATGCTGATTGAGCTCAGATCCTTGATTTGTGGTAAATTTGAATTATAGGCCATTACATTTATCTTCAAAAGAATTCAAACATAATCTATATCCAGGGATGTCATTGGCATTTAGCAAACAAAGGATGCCCTTCAAATATATACAGTTAAGTGTGTGTGAATTAAGCAACATACGTAGTGTCAACATCCTCAAGACAAAATTCACAAACTTCGGACAATAACCAGAAGTTCAGGATAAATAAAAGCTTTTTTTTCAGACAACTAGTTATAAATCAGATGCCATAAAAAAATTAGATGCATTCCCAGTGACAATACCTTTCTAATCTCATACTGTCCAATGAATCACTTGAAGATAATGAGATAAAAAAAAATACATCAACAATCTATACCAATTTCCTCCACTTTCTTCCTTTCATTCAACTTAATCGAAGGAAGCTGCGAGATATAACTTAATAAATTACCTCGATTTATGAATCCATTATGGTTTGAGCAAGAGTGAGAAACCAAACTTGGGATTCTTGTCCAAATCCTTTGTTTCAAAAGCGCCCGAGATTGTCAAGAATGATTTGCGTGTTAGCTCATGCTGCAATAAAGCCGCAAGGTTGCCGTGGTTGTTCAGCTTTGCCTTCAAAACTGTCTGAGAATCAACGACATACGAACATCCAACTGTTAAGGTGTTCTCATTCGTAGAAAACCTTCTGCTAATCTCTCCAACAACAGCTCCTCCATTCAATCTTTCTAGCTGGTGTAAATATGACACCTTCATGGAATCTCCCTTATCACCTCTGCAAAAATGAAAAGTGTACCTATGTACCAAAACATAAATTTGCCAACATTGAGACTAATTTATGCCCTTTATTTGTAGGGTTTATCTACACAATCAATGCAGGTAATACTTATTCGATAACTCTTCCAGGGTCAACAATGTTATAAAACTGGATGTGATTTGACAGTAAATGAACAAATCTTTATAGAAGAGGCCTAGCTCCAAATCCTGCAGCAACGTGGGTATAATATCAAGAACTGAAACTATACAAGTAATAGTCAATATCCTGGATATTCAAGATACTCGGGACTCTCCCAAGCCACAAAACTAACTCTCCAATTGTCTAGTCACTCCTCTCAACACCACTTCCTATATATGTATATAGGCAACATGCCGTATTTATCTAATTACTCCAACTCAACTAACTCTAATTACTCTACTAACTAATATAACTAGCTATAGGCGTTACCTATCACAATGTCTTAAAACACCTACACAAAAAAGAAAAATTCTGGTAATACACTCTCTAACACATTTTTATTATTGGTTCAAATTTATTAGAGTTAAGTAATTGAGTAAGTCTCACTTCAATTTAATGTGCCTTCGCTCATTATTTTGTAGTTACCACTAAACTTCAACCTGTAATAGGTTCAACAGAACAAAAGTTTCAGAAAATGTGTTGCTAACACTATCCTCCCTGGAAAAAATAAAAATGAAAATTGTTATAGAAAGAACATTCCAATTTCATTTTACAGACAAATAAATATTCCATCCATAAATACTTGGCTTTGCAAATACGCGTTCAAAGTACTGATTTAACATTGACAATTAAAAAACACCTCAATTACTTACAAAATTACTGAAGCACTGGAACTTGGCATTTTAAAGCACAGACCAGCATTGTATTTTGTAAATTTGGCAAGACTTGTTGAATAGCTCGTTTCTGCTCCAAAGGCAATGCTAGGAGTGCCCATCGTCCCAGAAAAATCAATTGCAGGGGAGCGGGTTAAACCAACACCAAGAGTAAAAGCCACATGATCATGAAGATACTGAACCTCAAACTACATCAAAAGCATAGAATCATTACAAGTCCACGATAACAGACTTCAATCCAAAAGTCCAATCTCAGTACCTTTCCAGAATTGTAATCAGGCAAACGAATCGAAGCAATTGTTTTCGCTGACGGCACAACATCAGAGATAGTGAATGTAGTCAGCACCTAAAGCAAAAAAAAAAAAAAAAAAAAATAAAAAAAAAAAAAAAAAAAAAAAACAATTACCAATCGAAGTAGAAAACATTATATTGTCAAATTTATAAAATGGAAGAAAAAATAGAGAGAAAGAGAGAGGGAAATACATTTGAGTCGGTATCAACTTTGAAATTCACCACTTTGTTCTTATACTTAAATTCCGCAGTTACATCACCGGAGGAAAGCCCTCTGCTCTTCACCAATGTAGATTTCAGGTCCTGAATTAGTTCACGTAATAATTAACAATCACTATTTCTCTCAAAATTAAGGCTTACTTGATAAACTTCTTCGTAAAAACATAAAAGAGAATGAAAAATAAATAAAGAAAGAAAGAAAATGAACTTCCCGAATAATCTATCTTCTCCAACGGACATGCGTAGATCGATTACACTTCAATTCATTTTACATTTCTCTCATGAATATTCATGGAACATTTTATTCAAACAAAACCTAACACGACTAAGTTTTCCGTTTCCTTGAGATGCAAATGAACGACGTGATTAAAATCATCAGTAAAAAATTTCGGAACGAAATAATTATGAGCGAATGATAAGATAGAGAAACATAGGGATCGGAAAGTGAAGTGGAAAAACGGAGAAGAGAGAAAAACGTGAACGCACGAGACCGGAATTGGCGGAGGAGGAGATGGTGAATCTCTGATCGGAGTTGTAATCCTTCGTGAGGATATCTGCGAAAGTGAAATAAGAATTTGGTTAGTTACGAACGATAACATAAAAGAACTGAGAATGAATGAGAGATAGTTGAATACCTCTCCCACTCTTGCCGATATCGGAGAAGAAACCTGGTCCTTTGCCTGACATTTTCTGTGCAGCACAGAGACTCCACGAAGAACCAAGGGTTTAAACCCTTATGTAAACCCTTTCGAGAACCAAAATAAAAGATAAAAGAGGGAAAGAAGAAGAAAAAAACGAAAAAACGAAAAAAAATAAGAATAAAAATAAAAAAGGAAAGAAGAAAAAAAAAACGAAAATAATTGCTCTCGTTGAGAGTCGAACTCAAGACCTCCCGCTTACTAAACGGGTGCTCTAACCAACTGAGCTACGAGAGCTTTATATTTGATTTTGAATTTAGTATTTTAATATACATTATCATTGTATTCTCAACGTCACGTATATTTTTGGTTTGACACAGTCATTTTACTTGTTCAAAGGCAAATTGCATAAAAGAAAAACTTTTGTTTGATAATTTGTGGTTAGTTCAGGTTATGCATGAGTAAAGTCATGCCACTCTAGGATAAATGGAAGACCAAATAATGATTTTGACTTTACCGAAATGTTTATAAATATGTATTAGTAAATCATTAATTTAGATTTAATATATTTAATTTTTCTTTTAATTATTTAAAATATATTTCTCCGAGAGGAAAACTCGGAAGCAAAAAAAATCATATACAAAATTTGTAAAAATTAATCCTACATAAATTAATTTAAACTCTTAGAGATATGAATTGCTTTTCGCTTTAGAAGAAAAAACAAGGTTATCCAAACACCTTAAGAGTAAGCGCGTGTTGTGTGTATGATGAAAAGAACCCATTGAAAGACTAAATTACTATTTTACAAACGTTTTCCAATTTTAAAAGCTTTCGTATAAAACAAAAAATAGGCATGGTCATAAAGAATATATATACATATATTCCAAGTACAACCGAGTCAAAACCAGTAGTGAGTCAAAACCAAATGGCTGAACAAGCCAGGAAGAAGAAATTTGTGAATCTCATGACTCAGTTTCACAATGGTTGGGACCATAACGTGAATTTAACCCATAATTAACAACTATCATAATCTTTTTATTAATGTAATCATACTGTTATTTACTAATAAATTACTGCGATTTAAAAAAATATTATAAAAAATAATAATACAACCATACACAATCACTTATGATTCGATCTGAATTAGAAAATAAATAAACTATTCATACATTACTTATTACTTTAGAAGTTCTTATATTCCATGATTGAAATTCTATGGACAAAATTAGTTATATTCCTGTGGCAACATCAGTGGAATTAATAACTAAGTCCAAAAGTTTTAGTTATACCAGCATGATCAAAATCAGAAAATTTATTAAACAGAAATTTCTTCTTTAATGAATGTCTCTATCCATAAATGACCTTTTATGAAAAAATTGGGTAAAAAGTGGCATAGTACTTAAGAGACATAGCTCCATAACCTCAAAGATCACATTATACCTAGATGACCAAATAAACACCATAATAAGTATATTATATCAATCATTTCAAATATAGTTGAAACTGTCATGGTGGGTACAAAGTACCTATTGGTTCAATTTTGACACTTCCTTTTCATTTTAATTATTGATTAAACTCATATCCTTTTGAGAAAAAAAGAGAGAAAACCTATAATAAGAAAATAATAATTTTATTGTGTCCATTATTTGTTGTTGGCTTGTAATTTTCATGATTGTGGTCACGTTATTTTGAAGTTTTTATTTGTAGAATATGAATTTATCCAACAATGTGTTACTTGACATAATTGTAGACCATACCGACCGACTCGCATATATGGCTAATAGATTCAAAGTCCCACGTTCTGGTCCTTAGTTTTATTTAATAAAGTATATATTTTACAAGTCTTCAGAAACCAACCAATGGTAGAATAGCTTAGACAATACAAAACGCTTACCTTCTAATAACCTTTGCGTCACTTTTGTTTCTCGAATATTAATATTATATTACAATCATTTAACCACTGAATTAAACGAAGATAACATTAAAATTGTTAATTATATTTTAAGAATGTAACGATTTAAATATCACGTTTCAATTGTGATCCGACTTAGTTAACATCTGTTAGAAGATAATATACGCTCCATACAACAAAAACTAAACTTAACATGATTATGTATTCTATATTTATAATGCACAAACCACCATACAATAGAAATTTTGTCCGAGTTATGCGACAATTAAAATTTTTCGAGTTAACTATAATTTTTGTTTCGGAGTGTAGGGACCAAGAGCCTACTACGAGAACCTCTTCACTTTGCGTTGTCTTTCTCCTCTCCAACAACTTCAGCGAAATCCTCTCCTCAGCTCGATCGGTTGGTCTGACGATCGGGGTACCTGTCTAAAGTACTCCGATGCTTAAGTTAAAAAAGGGGACCGGTCGGTGTATCGGAATCAGTTGTAATAAATGCGTAATTAAATGTCCTTACCAACCTACCTTCGGGCCCTATTTATAGACGTCGACATGGGCCTGCAATTAGGGTTTCTTAATCACGGCCCAATGACCTCTTAATGAAGATTAGTGAGTCGTTTATCCGATAATGATTAACTTAAGCTATATAACCGCGCGACCGATGGTCGCTTGGCTGGGTTAATATTATTATGCTTTCCATAGGCTGACGAATTATTTCACCGACCGACGGGGGTCCGTTGCAACTGCTTTACCGATGAACCGATGGGCCGTCAAGGTCAGAGGGTCCATCTCTGTCGTTTTGACCGATGGACCGATGGTCCCTTGAAGACTGAGGGTCCATCATTGCTGTTTTACCGATGGACCGCTGGGCTCTTGAAGACGGAAGGTCCATCGCTGTCGTTTTACCGATGGACCGATGGGCCGTCAAGGTCAGAGGGTCCATCTCTGTCGTTTGACCGATGGACCGATGGGTTTGCGTATAGTGAAATCGTGACTTGTACGTTTAGCCGCTTGACCGATAGTCCTCGTTACGTGGTTGTTGATGACAGATGGGCATACTGTACAATTTTATTATTTACCCCTTCCTTACCCGATTTTTCTTAGCTCTCTTTCACAGAAGAAAATTCTGCATTTGCAGTAGTTTTGTAATTCTTAATAAACCATCATAACAAAGACAGATTTTAATAATCTTTTAGAAAGCAAGAGAAATGACCTTGGTGATTTTATCATGCTAATAAATTTCAGACAACTAAAAAAAGTATATTTCTTCGACAAAAAAGAATATAAATCCAGTGTGAAAAGTGTATTATTCCTATTGGTATCATTGGTAACAATGTTTGATCTACTAACAAATGGGCTTTAATAACAATAACTATATCTGGGACGTATTTAATTCAGCACTTATTAGAATATAGCCAATATCCTATTCTTCTTTTGATTATTATTATTATTATATAAAGAAAAAGAACGGTGTAAAATTATAGTACTTTCAACTTACTTTCGATCTTTAATTTTCATTTTCATTTTCGCGTCTGTGATAGTTATTTCATTGGTTTTCTCTTCACCCATATTAGTAGAGGTGTCAATTTGGCCCCTAGCCCATGGGCCAGCCCTGGCCCACTCTTCATAAAGCCCCCTTTTAGGGGGCCCCCAAATGAGGGGGCCAAAAAAAAACCCCAGCCCTCAAAGCCCCCTCTCTAGTGGGTTAGGGCTAGGGCTAAGGTGGGTTAGCCCCCCCAAATAATACTACATTAAGCCAGAGTCAAAGATTAAGTTGAGCGACCCAAACGGGCCCGATGACCCGGACGGGCTCGACAACCCGGACAAGCCCAATGACCAGGACAGGCCCGATGACAAGGACAGACCCGACGACCAAGATGAGCCCGACGACCAGGACGGGCTTGACAACTCGGACATGCTAAACAACACGGATGGGCCCAAAAACCCAGACGGGCCAGACGACCAAGATGGGCCCGACGACCAGGATGGGCCTGACAACCCGGACATGCCAGACAACATGGACGGGCCCGACGACCCAAACGGGCCTGAAAACCCGGACGGGCCAAACGAGCCAGATGAGCCCTACGACCCAGACGAGCCCAACGATCTAAACGGGACGATGACCCGAACGGGCCCAACGATTCAAACAGGCCCAATGATGCAGATAGGCCCAATGACCCGAACGGGCCGACGACTCGTATGGACCCGACGATCAAAACGGGCCAGACGACCCGAACGGGCCCAACGAGCCAAACGGGCCCGACGACCCGAACGGGCCCAACCAGGCAAACGGGCCCGACGACCAGAACGGGCCCGACGACCCCGACGGGCCCGACAACCCAGACGGGCCCGACGACCCGAACGGGCCCGACAATCTGAACGGGCCCGACTACCCGAACAAGCCAGACAACCCAGATGGGCCCAACCACCCGAACATGCCAGACGACCCGAACGGGCCCGATGACCCGAACGGGCCCGACAAGCCAGACGAGCCTGACGACAAAGACGTGCCAGATGACCCAAACAGGCCCGATGACCCGAACCGGCCCGATGATGCGAACGGGCCCCACGACCCGAGCCCGACGACCTGAACAGGCTCGACGACCCGAACGCGCTCGACAACTCGGATGGGCCTGACGACCCGTTCGGGTTGTCAAGGCCCATTCGAGTCGTTAGACATCTCTGGATCATCGGGCATGTCTGGGTCGTTGGGCCCGTTTGGGTCGTCGGGTCCGTCTGGCTCGTCGGGCCCATTCGGTTCATTGGGCTCGTCTGGGTGTCGGGCCCGTCCGGGTAGTCGGACTCGTCCGGGTCGTTGGTCTCATCCAAGTCGTTGGGCCCGTCCTGGTTTTCGGGTCTGTCTGGGTCGTCGGCCCTGTACGTGTCTTCGGGCCCGTTCGGATCGTAGGGCCCGTCTGGATCATAGGGCCCGTCTGGGTTGTAGGGCCCGTTTGGGTCGTCAGGTCCATACAGGTTGTCGGGCCCGTTGGGGTCTTTGGGCCTGTTTGGATCATTGGGCACGTTCGGATCGTCGGGCCCATCTGTGTCGTCGGGCCTGTTCATATCGTCGGTCCCATCTGGGTCGTCAGGCCCGTCTGGGTTGTAAGACCAGTCCGGGTCATCGGGTCCATATGAGTCATCAGGCTCGTTCGGGTCGTTAGGCTTGTTTGGGTCATAGGGCCTGTTAGGTTCGTCGGGCCTGTCCGGGTCATTGGGCCCGTCCAGGTCATCGAGCCCGTCTGGGTCGTTGGGCCCTTCCATGTCGTTGGGCCCATCCGTGTTGTCAGGTTTGTCCTGTATTCGGGCCCGTTTGGGTCGTCGGGCCCGTTCGGGTTGTTGGGTCCGTTTGGATCATCGGGCCCATTCCAGTCGTCGTTCTTGTCGAGGTCGTCGGGCAGGTCCGAGTTGTTAGACCTATTCGGGTCGTCGTGCTTGTTCGATTCGTTGGGCCTGTCCCACAGATAGTAATATATTTTAAAAAATAATATATTTTTCATGTGGAAGATGAAAGCCCATGGGTTGGCCCTGGCCCACAGGGCTTTTGTAGGGTTTTTGGCCCTGTGGGCTTTTTTGTTGGGGGCTTTTTTTCAATGTGGGCTTTTTTGGCCCTAGCCCACATGGGCCAGGGCCAAACCCTGTGGGCTGGGCCAAATTGACACCTCTACATATTAGCAATATATTTCATTATATAAAAAATAAAAAAGTAAAACCAATACGAGTATTTATTTTATTGGATTTATTTTGTTTCGCCGCCGAATTGAGTAATTTTTAGTGTAATAATTAATTTTTTTATTAAATAAATAGTATCATCTTAGATTTATCATGATTTACATTTAAACATTATCGTATTACTTCTATTTTTTTACTTTTATATTATCTGATGTAACTTAATGTGTATAATTGATTTTTAAAAAAAAAATGATACATTAATTAATGATTCATACTAAGTAATATTTGAAAGTAAAAGATGTGAGTCAAAAAATGAGAATCATAATATCTTATCCCTAAGAAAATTGTGATGAATAAAGTAAAGAGTGGAGCACCTTTATTATAATTATTTTTAAAATATTTGAAAATATGATTTTAGTTTTTACAAAATTTGATATATTTGTATTGGTTATGTACGTACATGTATAAAGTGATTTTCTAGTTTCTATCGGGAACTAAACACATATATTTATTCTATATTCTATAATACTCGGATTATAAATATATAAAAGAAAAAAATGGCATTTTAAAATAATTTAAAAGATCACAAACCTATTTAGATAGAATGAAGTTGTTGTATTTTGCATTAAAAACTTGATTTGATATTGATAATTTTATATTGTTGAGAAATGACTTCAAACTTAATCATACATAATTACTAAATATTAAAAGGTGTTCCGATAACCGGTGCAATAATAGACTCAACAATAACAAATTATATTAGCATAGGTTTTAATCATGACTTTATAAAATCGATTTGGGAAGTGAGACTTGTATACACGTATATAATATAAATTAACTTTATTTCTAGTCGATACGAGACTTCTAACAAAAATTTGTCTTAGTGGAGTAATAATATACAAAAGGTATGTGAAAATGGGTGGTTTGAGAAGCAAATATGTAGAGTTTTTGAGGTAGGAATAAAAAAAATGAAGCTTTGGATGATATTTGGCTACAACAACCAAGCCTTCAACAAACACATTCTAGGCTATTTAGTGTATCTACAGAATAAATAAAAGCAATATATAAGATGAGACAATGGGAGTGTGAGAGATGGAATGTAATCTAAAATGGATGAGCGAATTATTTTCATGGGAAAACAATTTCTAAGAATATTTATTAAACATGCAAATCAATGTATACATGAGATTAAAATAGAAAGTCGTCTAGGAATGTATATGATGAATTGCGGGACAAGAATGTTCCACCAAAAGTGAGTAATTTCATCAAGGAAAATGATCCAAAATATGCTACCAACAAGAGAAAAATTGTAGAAGAGGGATTTATTACATAATTTATCCAACCTTATGTGTCATTTTTTCCAATCTGATTTAGAAACTATAAACCACGTTATTTTCTCACCACGTAAGGAAGAGGAAATGGAAAAAGTGCTATAGATGGGTTCAACTGAATATGGTACTACCACATTGTGCAAATGAACACTAATGGTAGCACATGGAGGGAACAAATATGGCAGAAGAGAATGTGGAGTATAGTATGGTGTGCAAATGACATGGAGCATTTTGAGGAAAAAGAATCACTGCAATTTTAAAAGAAATATATTAATAAAAAAGAGGTGCTACAACAAGTCAGTTATTTACGAATGAGACACAATGAATTTAAATACACCATAATATTAGTTTTGTTTGTTGTATAAGAATTTGATATCCCTTATATCAATTATTTTGTATGGGTGATGGTTGTTGACAAAAAGAATGTAGAAACACATTTGAAGAATAAAAATATGAAAATAAAATAATTCTCAACTTAATTATAAAACTATTATTTTAAATGCCAATACTTTAGAAAAAAATATATTATTATTATTTTAAAAATTTAAGATTACAGCAATTATTATTTCTTCAACTTAGTCTTGTTAGTACTAATTGAATAATCAGCAAATATAACATCTCGTTAAAAACTGCCAGGTCAGTCAAAGTTACTTGTCCCAATTGTCCTTTTGGCTTTAAGGTTTTTACGGTTAAAATACAATGGCTTTTTAAACCTAAGGTCGTTATAGACATTTACAATAGTTTTACTTTAAGAAATTAAAAGAATTATTTTATCATAATGTAGACAAAAATATTAAAGTAGAATTATAAAATGTCACTGAAGTGGAATATTTATTGTTATTATTGAAAATATGTTAAATAATAAATAAAGTTTTTTATTAAACTATTTTTAAAAAAATGCCTTGGAAATGAGACAGTTTTCAATGAATTTATTGTTTTAAATTTTTGTACGATTTTTTCATTAATTACTTACAAAAGATTGAGCAGAATAAGAACAGGGTTCATCGAGAAACGATGTTGGTACGCACGCACGCGTTTAAAGGTGCAGTCCCGGCACGTGCCTGAGAGATTGGAATGTGGTAAAATCAATCTTCATATGTGCACGTGTCATCCGCAGAGGGCATGGTTGGGATACACATGTAGAAATGTTATCCCACTCGCACTCCCAATTCATAAATCTTCGCTTTTCGCAACTCCCTCACCAGCCCCTTTCTCTCCTTCACATTAATCTTGCTCCGAACCTCACATACAAACCCCAACACGAACCTCCGGTTCGGATCCTAATCCCTCTCATGGGAACCGAGAGTTACACATACCTAGGACGCAATTTCAGCCAACTCAGCATCAACGACGCTTCCTCTTCCTCCGCCTTCAGCGACTGCAACAGTGACAGATCTGGCGAATTCGCCACCGCTTCTTCGCAAACGCGCCGCTTCCTCATCACCTGCGCCACCGAAAACTCCGACGATTTGATCCGTCAACTCGTCGCCGATCTCCACTCCGCCTCACTCGACGATCAGAAACAAGCCGCCATGGAAATCAGGTTGCTCGCCAAGAACAAGCCGGAGAATCGAGTCAAAATCGCCAAAGCCGGCGCAATCAAACCGCTGATTTCACTCATTTCGTCGCCGGACCTCCAGCTCCAGGAATACGGCGTCACCGCGATTTTGAATCTCTCGCTCTGCGACGAGAACAAGGAGGCAATCGCCTCCGCAGGCGCGATTAAGCCGCTGGTTCGAGCGCTGAGCACGGGAACCGCGACGGCAAAGGAGAACGCGGCGTGCGCGCTGCTGCGGCTGTCGCAGGTGGAGGAGAACAAGGCGGCGATTGGGCGGTCCGGCGCGATTCCGCCGCTGGTGAGCCTTCTGGCTAGCGGCGGGTTCCGCGCGAAGAAGGACGCGTCGACGGCGCTGTACTCGCTGTGCACGGTGAAGGAGAACAAGCTTAGGGCGGTGAAGGCGGGGATCATGAAGGTGCTGGTGGAGTTGATGGCGGACTTCGAGTCGAACATGGTGGACAAGTCGGCGTACGTGGTGAGCGTGCTGGTGACGGTGCCGGAGGCGAGGGCGGCGCTGGTGGAGGAAGGCGGCGTTCCGGTGCTGGTTGAGATCGTTGAGGTCGGAACTCAGAGGCAGAAGGAAATCGCGGTTGTTATTCTATTGCAGGTGTGCGAAGATAGCTTGGCGTGTCGCTCTAGGGTGGCTCGCGAAGGTGCGATTCCTCCTTTGGTGGCTTTGTCTCAGTCCGGCACCAATCGCGCCAAGCAAAAGGTATAATTCCATTCCCTTTGCTTCAACATTTCCATTACTCTCTGCAAACTTCCTCGGTGACGTGGCTCTACTCTAAAATCAAATACAGTAAAAAAAAATGTTGTTATTACTATTATTATTTGTTTGCCATCTTATTCTTGTAACAAATTATATAAACACAAATTCTCCTTTAAAATTGAATAATAACTTGTAAATGTAGTGCCACATCAGCCTCATTGCACAGTGGATCTCCACTGTGCAAATAAGTTTGTGTTAGTGAGCATCGACTCAGTTATTCCAATTGGATCGTTTATGCCAATCTCATTGGTTGGGTTTTGGAATAATTTAATTACGAAGCTTGTTTCAGTGCTGACATTAAATTTTAGTTATTGTTGTTGGATTTATTTATTTATTTCTGTTTATCTCTTGGTGTGTAGGCGGAGAAATTAATTGAGCTTCTGCGGCAACCAAGATCCAGCAACGGCGGTGGTGGTGGTCTTGCGTCAGAAGTGGCGGTGTAAACTCTGGCAGTCATTTATTCGCCGTGGAAACAAACACCGCAAAGTAAAATTGTGAATTGGTTAAAACACAACGAGCGTCCTTCCAAGAGAGACGGAGAGTTAATTAAACTCTGTAAATATCTTCGAGAAGCTTTGTAAAGTTTGAGGTTGGTTTGGTTTTTGGGCCATGCAAAATAATGCACTCCCTCTCAGCACCATTGGTTATTTTTCTTCCTTTTTTTTTTTCTTTCTCGTCATTATTTATATTTTGTTGCTGTGAAGGTGAGGGCTGATGCTATAGCTTTTGGGCCCGCAACTATTTATGTAATTATTGGCGTTATAAGTGTGGTACTAGTTTATTTGGCCTTAAAATTAGAAGGATATAGTGAGATAAGAAAAGGAACATAGTTCTGAAAAGAAGAGAGTTCTTCAAGACTCCACAGCGAAAAGTAACCAGTGTTGTTTTGTTTTTGTACTGGGATTAGGTAGGATGAGAGATAAAGCACAGAGAAAAGAGAATAAACAAAATGAAAATGTGTTAAAAAAAGTGAGGCCTTTATTTTATAAAAAAAGTGAATAAATGTAATTAAAATAGTGGGAAAAATAAAAATAAGTTGTTTCAAGTGCGTGTACATCTGGAATAGGGAGGAATTGGTGGAGATTTTTTCGGTGGATTTTGATTTTGAATATTTGATTTAAAATAGGGAATAATGGAAGGATGTTTGAAGCAGCATTAAAAAAATGAGAGGGAGCGGGGAAAAGGATGGTTTGAGTAGAGAAGGGTTCCAAATGGTTAGCGTGGAAGAAAGGAACAAAAATCGAAAAGGAAAGTGGGTTAGGAGTTAGGACTTTTGGAGCAGAGAGTCGTAAGCAGGTTTGATTATTATTATTGTTTAATTTCTTTTTTCTGTAGAAATGAAAGGCATAAAGTAGAACAGAAGTGGCATGGAAATGACACGTGTCCTGTATTCCGTTAAAGATTAGCAGTTAGTCGTTCGGTCCCATTATGGATTAGGATGGCTGTCTGGGACTGTGGGTCCTTGTTGACGGCTGTTGACTCAAACTCTCTCAGCAAGCATCATGTTAAATATTTAAAATGTATATCTACATGTAAAGGATACTTTTTTTTCTATATTTCATAATTTTAATTTTATTTTTTATAATATAATTATTTATTAAATTTTTAAAAATTAATTATTATTTTTATAAATTTTTATAAAATTATTTATTTATCTTTTTCTTTTTTCTTCTTCTATTTATTAATAATTACTTTTTATATTTTCTTTATATATTTTATTTTATTTTTTATAAATATTATTTTATTTTATTTATTAATTTAATAACATTACAATATTTTCTAATAAAAATTGACTGGTTTCATATTTTCGTTTGATTCTTAATTAGCTCTTTTAAAATAGACTATTATCGGTTTAGGTAAATTATTGTGTGTCAAATTAAAAATATGATAGATAGTTACACGAAGATTGAAGTAATTATTTGATGTTAAATTTAATAGTATTCAATTTCTCTTAGTAATCATTAATGTTTTTGACAGTTTTTAATTATTAAAATTGATTTACTAAAGTCTTTATTAAAAAACCAAACTATTTCAACCACTAAAAATCATTTACCAAAAATGTTTATTGAAATTGAAAAAAATTTCAACGACTATAAATTATTAAATTTTATCACTCAATTCATTTTTTAGTTTTTATGTCTAGAAAAAAAAAAGTAAATACATAACATTCAATAGATTCATAATAAGAACGACAGATTAAGAATGTTCGCACTAACAAATGAGATTTCTCGTATTTCTTTATTTATTATAAAATATATTGATCGGTAAGATTAATTGTAAGTAGTTTTAATTAGTAACTCCCTTGATTTGTAATTTGAATTTTAAAATTAATAAAAAGAAAGAATTTGAATCTGACCACTAAAATGCTGGCCTCTGTCTTATATTTCTATTGTTTCTAAAAACCTATCACAAGAAATAACAACAAAAGTAAATGGATTAAATATTTTACTAATTTTTTATTTCAAAACAGACCTTTTAAGTGTTTTTTTAATTAGAATTGTTAGAAAATTAATAATTATTGAATATAATAAATGTTATTAAATTTAATGCTATGACGTTACTTAATATATTATTATTAATGTATTCAAATCACAAACGACTATATCGGTAAAATTTTAAAACAAAAACCATAAAAAAAGTTATACTAAAATTAAAAAATTAAAAAATATATTATTATATAAAAAGTAAAAGTATACTAAATAAATAATTTTTATTTCACTTTATTTATTCATAAGAAATTATTTATATAAACAAAAGTTTAACTTATGTATAAATAAAGATTATTGTTTTCCTATTACTACTAAATCGAAAATCGTAAAAAAAACCTTTCTTATTTTGTCTAGAGGATAAAATTGGGCTAGTAAAAAAGAGGATAAAATTTAATGGCAGATACTATTTTGTGTTGAATTGCTAATAATGGTAATCAACTTGTTATGCATGTCTTTCTTTTTCAAGTTTACTTTGTTTTGAAATTGAGTTAATTGTTTTTCATCAACACGATGATTGAATATATGAAAGGAAATGACATGATTTGATACGGTAGTATTTTTAAGGGAATATTCTTTTTTTTAGAAGCCAAGCCATGTTCATTTCACCATTTAGGTCAACTCATCAACGTGATTTGCTTTCATTTCTTTCTCTTTTATATTAGGATTTGAGACTTTAAAACCATCACCAACTCCTAATTTAAATGCCAAATCAGGTTCATGTTTCCACATGGGAACCAAACCTCCAATTTTGGTGAATTTATAAGATGAAAGGGCTAACCCTAATCAACCATTCAATCATCAAGTAGATTTGTAACTCTTTTTAGAAAAAAAAAAATTAATTGTATTGCTTTCCTCTTTTTAGGAAAAAATTTATTTATTTTTTCTCCCTTTTTAGGGGAAAAAAATAAACTTTCCTTGTGTAGTCTTGTTATTGTAATTTTAAAGGGTATAAATTAATACATCTCCAATCAAGTGACTTTTTTAGTCTTTTATATTGATTTGATTATAAATAAATTTGAAATTTAAAGATAATTAATTAGGTATTGGTAATTAATGAGACAAATAAAGAAAAGTTGTTAAAATTTAAAGGAGTTAACTTTTTTTGTTTTTAGTTTTGTGAAAGATAGTTATTTTGAGGTAATTATGTTTGAGACATAAAACTAGCACAACAATGAATTTTAAGTTACTTTAGTTTTGTAAAAGTAAGATGTTCATAAAACAGAAAAATTATATAAACATTAGTTGCTTTTAATTATTCTTAGCATGTATGAAGTTGTTATAAATATGAAATCAAGATTTTAGCGGCAAGTTTATACACTGTATAATATTTGCTTGTATTTGTGCTTTATCTTTATATTTTCATTATTTATTTGTTTTGGTCTTATTATTTGTAAAATATTTCATCAAGTCTTTTGATTTTAAAAATACAACAATATAATTCTTTTTACTATCAAAAGTTATGATGTCAAAGTTAACCAAAATCATAATCCAATTTACTATTAAAAGGGAAAATTAAATAACTTGTTTTTTTTTATTCAATATGTTTCTTTCATAAGTTTTTTTAAATGTGTTTGAACGAAGCATTTTAATAAGAAATTGAAATATATTATATTTAAATTTTTTTAGGTAAAACAGTTGAATTTATCTAATAAAATAAACTTTCATTTTAACAAAATTTATTTTAATATATATAATTTTAAAATTTAAATTTAAATTAGACATCTTAAAATATTCAAATAATGTTTAAATACTAGATTTTAAAAATATTAGTCAACTTCGAATTTTCAATATTAATTAATATTAAAAATCATAGACCAACAATAATATACTTTTGTATCAATATCGATTCATTCTATAAAAGAAATATAATATTATTTTTTAACTACTTCGGTTACCAACAATAAAATCATTAATTATAAAAGGGCTAACTATGTTTTACGTCCTCCAACTATTTAGAGTTTTTAGTTTTAGTCCCTCCTTCAAACTTTAATCTATTTTGGTCCCCCATCTCCTAAAACTCGTGGAATTGGTTCCCATTTTAGCACGCCGTTAGTTTTTTTCTTTGAGCTGGCAGACGGAGTTTCACGTCACACGTTATTTTTAAGAGAGATTTCAGCTACAGTGCAAATGTGGAAGATGAAAATTAAACTTGAGTGGAAAGTTTTGGTTTTTAATTTGAAAGTGCATAAAAGAATTCGAAGAGGGTTCTAATTTTGAAAGAAAAATTGGGGGTTTTGGTTTCCAGCTCCAAGACAAATTGGGATGTTCGTGTCGCGAAGTTCTTCGACGAAGGTAAGTTGTTATTTTTTGGTTTCATTTTTGCTTTCCTCTGTTTAGTTCCATTAGGTTTGCATCAAAGTGATTTTTCTGTTGCTTTGCAATGTAGGGTTCGAAATGGGTTTTGATCTCGTTTTGTATCACATGGAAAGATTTGAAAAGAAGAGGGGAGTGAAGTTTGTTGGTGGAGAAATACATGTGGTTAAATGCATTGATCCTAATCGTTGGTCGTATTTTGAAGCATTGGGGATAGTCAAAGAATTCAAGTATGGTGGTGAAGTTAGACTTTGGTGGAAGGGTTCATCCGAAAGCCTATACAACAATCTAAGGCTACTGAGTGATGATAGGGAAGCATTGAACCTAGCTAAGTATGCAAAGGATAATGAATAAGAAGTTGAAGTGTACGTGGAGCATCTTCCTAGTATGCCAGAAATAATTAAGTGTATTGAAGGAGTGGGCGAAGAGGTGGGACAAGAACATGTTAGGGAAGAAGAGGTTGTCGACCAAGTGATTGCTAATGAACAGGTTAGGGAAGAAGAGGTTAGAGAAGAAGATGTTAGGGAATAAGAGGTTAGGGAAGAAGAGGTGAGGGGAGAAAAGGTGAGGGGAGAAGAGGTGAGGGAAGAAGATGGTAGGGAAGAAGAGGTTCGAGATAGACATGATGAGAGTGAAGAAGAAATGGTTCCTGGTGATGATGATGGGTTTGGCATAGATAATGACAATGTTGCACATGATGTGCCACGTTGAAATTTTTAGCAGGTATTGGAGAGGTGGAAAAGATTGAATCCTCTCTTTGAAGCTTATGAGTAAAATAAAGTAATTAGCTTTCGTTTTGCCACGTTTCACTGTAGCTTAATTGACCCTTAAAATAACAGGTGACATGGAACTCCGTTTGCCAACTCAAAAAAAAAAAACTAATGACTTCCTAAAATAGGGACCAATTCCACGAGTTTCAGAAGATGGGGGGACTAATATAGATTAAAGTTTGAAGAAGAGACCAAAACAAAAAATGTTCAATAGTTTGAGGACGTAAAACATAGTTAACCCGTTATAAAAATTACAAGTTTAATATATAACATAAAAGCACAACACAATTATAACATAAACACATAAATTAACATCAAAGTTAACCAAAATTATAATTCAAAGTTATGATGCGAAACATTTTAACTATTAAAAAGTAAAACTAAATAATTTGGTCAGACAACTCCTTTACTTTTTTTTTTAATATGTTTATTTTACAATTTTTCTTATTTAATACGTTCAACCTTTGTCTGAGTCAACTTAATTCGACATCGACCTTGGCTATCTTGGTTGGACTTCGACTTGGGCTGACATGGTTGGATTTTGGTTTGGTTCGACTTGACTCAACTTCGACACAGGTTATCTCGACTAGACCTTCCACACGTACCGACTTTGGTAGATCTTGATCTCGGTTGCTAATAAAAATTATACTTTACCGAAAAATTTTACTGATAAATTCATTATTAATAAATTATTTAGTGGATAGTTAAAATTTTAAAATTCATTAATAAAATACAATATTTGTAACGATACTATATTAAATTGTAAAGATCGTATTGTGTTCTCTCTTCAAAATAAGTTATTTGATTGAACCTTAAAGTTATCATTGGATTTAAAAAATCAAGTAACTTACTTTCATTTTTTTAGAGGAAGCAACTTGAACAAAATGAATAAATAAATAATAAAAATTGAGATAATTAAACATAATTTTTAACAATCAATAAATTAAGCTGATTTAGGGGTGAAAAGAGATAAAAAAAACTTGGAGTTTTTAAAAAATTAACTTAAGTAAAAAGAATCTAGGTATTAGTCTTTAAAGAAAGTCTATTAATTAAACTCGACTATGGTGATAAAAAAATACAGTAGAATATAGTAGGATTTAAGAATAAATAAAGATAAACTCTAATCATTTTCAATGTTTTGTACCTACTGGATAATATTATTGCAACATTTTGTCTGTAACAGTGGTACAAACAACTACAATAATAGCAACATGACAACAACAGTGAAGGTGATAACACATAATAGTGACACTCTCTGACAATATCTTATATTTACCCTAATATTAAAAAATGTCATTGAAAAAGTATATGAGGAGTATTAATGATAAAAGTTAAGATAATAATAGTCAAGATAAAAAAAATGTTTATTTTTGTGTATGTTACAACTGTGGAATACATTAAAAAAAATGATGAATAAAGAAAAGTAAGTAAAACATGTAAGAGAATGTAAGAAAAGTATATCCCAAAGTCCCATTTTTAATTGCGGGAATTGTGGAACAAAACAATCTAAAATTATTTTCAACCATAACATTATTAATTATTTTTCTTCTACTTATGTTTTCTTACAAAAGTAGTAGTTAGTTGTTCTGTCCCATCAAAAAAATGCCAAGTCTCGTACTTTTTGTGGTTTTAGAATTTCCAACTGTTGTGCAGATAAGTCTGCATTGACAAAATCCTACCGAATAAAATAAAATAAAATAAATAGATAGAGTTGAAAATTTTAAAATTTTAAACTATAAACTAAAATACTATTATATTTTTTATAGGATTATATATGTTTTTGGTATGTTAATTTCTAGTAAATTTTGGAATTAGTCAATTTTAAAATTTTAGATCAATTTTGTCCTTCATCTTTCAAAATATGTGGATTTAGTCTTTTTAATCAAATTTTGTTAGATTTATTTGATATTTCGTATGCATTTTAGGATTGTATTTGAGTTGCTTATATTGTTTAAAATATTTTTACTTTAATGTTAAATCAAATACTATTATGAAAGACGTTTGAAATGTCAAATAAACTTAACAAAATTGAATTAAAATGATTAAATTCACGTATTTCGAAAGATGAAAGACTAAATTAGTACAAAATTTCAAGATAAACTAATTATAAAATTCACTGACAGTTAAAAGACAAAAAAAAATATATTTAATATTTTTTATATAAATTTACTTATGATTAGTTCGTGCAAAATCTCTCCACATAAGAATCTGAAATTCATTATTTAGTTGAGAAATATGAAAAAGAAAAAACCATTAGATTCAATCTTTAATTTAATAAAAATAAAAGAATTTTCTCTACACGATCTCCTCTCATATTTATTTATAATTGTTTTTTCATTATAAAACTCCTCACCAATAAAACAAATAATTTTAAGACTATGTATGTTATTGTTAACACACGCTATCGTTTAGTTGAGAAGGTGTCATCATTATGGTGAGATTTTATTGAGAAGAAGCCAAAATTATATGCAATGAAAATTCAGCCACCGAAGTTGACCAATTCAATGTTAATTTGTCAACTAAAGTATAATATAAATCCATGTGGATGGAGTAAAAATTTCTCCAAAATTAGCAAGCAAAAACCATGGATTTTATTTTCTCATTATTTTAATTCCAATTCTTGGTATCGAATGTTAGAAATAGAAAATTATGAGTTTAAATTTTGATTTAATTAGTAATTTAATTTTTTATATATTTTTATATGTTTTATTATTTTTTTTTTACTCAATTAAACTTCAATATATTTTAAATAAAATAATTTTATTTTATTTTATGTTAATGTCGTTTGAAATATTATGTGTCAAAATCTTTATCATCTTTTATTTTATGATTTCTCTGATTTGATACATGATATTTTTTATATGTAATCCTCAAAAATTTGATATATAACACGTTTCAAACGATGACACTCATTTAATTGAATAGATCAAATTGATTTCATTTAAACATATTATAATTCATCTGAATAAAAAAATATAAAAACCAAAATAAACTATAGATTAAAATATAAAAATCAAATTAGTTATTAAATCTTAAATTTTATATTAAATAAGAAATAAGAAATAAGAAATAAGAAAATTAATCATCATATAAAAAACTCAAATTCATAGTATTAAATTTTAGATTTTAGTTACATAAATCTTTTATATGAATTTTGTTTCATATTTCATTAATGTTGTACATTTTTTAAATAATCCTTTAAAAAATAGTAAAAATTATAAAGACATTTTGCTTGGATATACTGTAGCTCAACTAGTATGTGTAATTGAAGGCAAGGCACATTTTTTTTCATATGTTATGGATAATTAAATGAATATAATATGGTATTAGGTATTTTTCAAAATAAATTTAAATTTATATAATGTATAGATTTAACTAGGGGTAGCAAACGGGCCAGCCCGGCCCGTTTTGGCCCGGCAAAAAACGGGCCAGGACGGGTTGACCCGTCAAACAGAAACGGGCCAATAGTCACAACCTGTCCCGTATAGGACGGGCTAACGGGCCGGGCCGGGCTGGCCCGTCTAGTTTTTTTTTTTAATTAGTTTTCAAATTTTTTAATTTGTTTTATTTTTTAAATTTGT